>Ga0307378_10014268_pt1 | contig 10001 bp, 8 predicted proteins | sample UN1MG_FD_202238 | JGI IMG/M metagenome (GOLD analysis project Ga0307378, IMG submission 202238) | Soil microbial communities from Risofladan, Vaasa, Finland - UN-1 | ecosystem: Environmental > Terrestrial > Soil > Coastal area > Acid sulfate soil | place: Finland: Risofladan, Vaasa | collected... | reverse complement strand
GGGGATCGAGTTAAAAAAAACCGAGGGAAAGGAGTACCGGGCGGGGGAAGAAGATCGCGATAAAATCGGCAGGTGAGGTCGTCAGGGCATTCCGATTACCGAAAAACGAAAAACAGACGAGGAGGGGACAATGGAGAAGAGAACTTATCTGATCGCCGCCGTCGTGTTGACAAGCACACTGTTTCTGGTCGCGTGCCAGAAAGCGCCGCCTCCGGTCAAGGAGATCAAGATCGGCAACCTGGCCGACCTGACCGGCCCGACATCCTCCGTGGGGAAGCCTTACGCGGCAGGCGTTCAGGCCTACAAGGACTACATCAACGGCAAGGGGGGGATCAACGGCAAGAAGATCGACATGCAGTCGATCGACTATGCCTACGACAAGAACAAGGCGATCAACCAGTACAAAAAGTATGTCGAGGAAAAGGTGATCGCCATCCAGGGCTGGGGTACCGGGGATACCGAGGCGCTGACCGGATTTCTGGCGGGAGACAAGATCCCGTACCTATCCGCCTCGTACTCGGCGCACCTGACCGACCCCGCAAAGGCCCCGTACAACTTCTTCATCGCGGCGGACTATACAACCCAGCTGCGGGCGGGCCTCAAGTACATCAAGGATAACTGGAAGGGGGAGAAAGCCCCCAAGATCGTCTTCATCTACCCGAACCACCCGTACGGGATCGCGCCGATCAAGGGCGGGAAGGAGTACGCGCAAGAAATCGGGTTCGAGGTGCTGGGCGACGAGGACGTGGGCTTGAAGGCGATCGAGGCGAACTCCCAGATGCTTTCCGTGAAGAGCAAGGGCGCGGATTTTGCGTGGGTCGGCGGGACCACCCCCTCCGCGGCGGTCATCATCAAGGATGCCAAGAAGCTCGGCCTCAAGACGAAGTTCCTCGTGAACATCTGGGGGAACGACGAAGACCTCTTCAAGATGGCGGAGGGCGCCACCGATGGAGTTCTTGGACTTCAGGCAGCAGCGGTCTATGGCGACGACGTTCCCGGGATGGCGCTCATCAAGGAGGTCACGAAGAACGAGTACCAACACACCCATTTCGTCCGCGGATGGGTCTCCATGATGGTCATGTGCGAGGCGCTTGGCATCGCCGACAAGAAAGGGCAGTTGAACGGCCCCGGCGTGAAGGACGCCCTGGAGACGCTAAAGGACTTCGATACGGGCGGGCTGACTGCCAAGATCACGTACGCTCCGACCGACCACCGTCCCAACATGTCGGCGAAGATCTATGAATACCAGGGCGGCAAGATGGAGCTTAAGGAAACGATCGAGCTTCCGCGAAAGGCGGAGTGGCTCGGGCTGTAAACCAAAACCCGAAGGGGAAACGGGGGAGGGTGTCCATTCTGCCCTCCTCCGTTTTATCCATTTCGGAACCGGCAGGGGACACATGCTCCAGGTGAACAACATCGAGGTGATCTACTCGGACGTCATCCTCGTCCTCAAGGGACTTTCCCTTGTTGTCCCGCAAGGGCATATCGTGGCATTGCTCGGCGCCAACGGCGCGGGGAAGAGCACTACGCTCAAAGCGATTTCCGGGCTCCTCAAATCCGAGGAAGGGGAGGTGACCGACGGGGAGATCCTGTTCGAGGGTGCGAAGATCAACGGGAGGGACCCGGAGGAGATCGTTTGCCGGGGGATATTCCAGGTCATGGAGGGCCGGCGGGTCTTCGAGGACCTGACGGTGGAGGAGAACCTCCGGTGCGGTGCACACACGCGAAGAGACGGGAAGAACGTGAGAGGGGATTACGAACGGGTCTACACGTACTTCCCCCTGATCAAGGAGCGCCGGAAGCAGCTGGCGGGATACCTGTCCGGAGGGGAGCAGCAGATGCTTGCTATCGGGCGCGCCCTCATGGCCCGGCCGAAGCTGATGCTGCTCGACGAGCCTTCGCTGGGGCTTTCCCCGATGCTGGTCAACGAAATCTTCGGGATCATCAAGGACATAAACGAAAAGGAGAAAACGACGATCCTCCTCGTGGAGCAGAATGCCCGGGTAGCCCTTTCCATCTCCCGCTACGGTTACATCATGGAGAACGGGAAGGTGGTCCTGGACGGTGAGACATCGATGCTGTCCAAAAACGAGGACGTCAAGGAGTTCTACCTGGGGATGACCGAGATGGGCACGAGGAAATCGTACAAGGACACGAAACATTACCGGCGCCGCAAACGCTGGCTATCCTAAAACCAGGGACGTTCCTAAGAACATAAGAACGGGGACGTTCCTAAGAACTTGGTGGCTGAGGCATGTCAGTTTTCCGCTGACTTCTTAGGAACGTCCCTGTTCTTGGGGAGAGAAGGATGATCGACAGGAAGCGCGGGTTCTACGACGAGGCGCAGGAGACGATGACTCCTTCGGTGCGGGAAGCGTTTGAGCGAAAGATCCTTTGTGACACGGTGAGACACGCCTACGAAAACGCTCCGGCGACACGAAGAAAGATGGACGATGCGGGGGTAAAACCCGTCGATGTGCGCGTTGTCTCTGATCTTGCCAAGATCCCGCTCACCCGCAAGGCGGATCTGAAAACCATCCAGAAGTCGGAGCTTCCCTTCGGCGGCCTTGCTGCGGCCCCTCCGCGCGCGATGCGGCGGATCTACGTCTCCCCCGGCCCCACGTACGATCCGGAAGGGAGGGAGGAAAGCCACTGGCGATGGGAGAAGGCCTTTATCGCCGCGGGATTCCGTCCCGGCGACATCGTGCAAAATACCTTCATGTACCATTTTTCCCCGGCCGGCCTCATGTTCGACGAGGCGCTCATCCGGATCGGATGCACCGTGATCCCGGCAGGGGTGGGGAACACGGAGATGCAGGCGCAGGTCATGCGGGACCTCTGTGTGACAGGGTATGTCGGGACCCCCTCGTTTCTTATGACCGTTCTCGAGAAGGGGAAGGAGATGGGAATCGTCCCCGGGAACGGGCTTTGCCTCCAGGTGGCGCTCGTTGCAGCAGAGATGCTCCCCGAATCGTTGCGGCGAAGATTTCAGGAAGAGTTCGACATCCAGGTGCGGCAGGCGTACGGGACGGCCGACGCAGGCTCGCTCGGGTACGAGTGTTTCGAGGGGCAGGGCATGCACATCCCCGACGAGATCATTCTCGAGCTCGTCGACCCGGTGACGGAGGAACCGGTAGGCCCGGGGAAGATCGGGGAAGTGGTCGTCACTCTCCCCAACGAAACCTATCCTCTTGTACGGTTTGCCACAGGCGACCTGTCCGTGGTTACGAACGAATCGTGCCCCTGCGGGAGGACTTCGGCGCGCCTGCTACGCATCGTCGGCCGGATCGACCAGTTGACGAAGGTGAAGGGGATATTCGTTCACCCCGAGCAGGTGGGACAGATCGAAAAGAAAGTTCCGGAGGTATACGCCCTGCAATTGGTCATCACACGGGTGGGGCACGAAGACCAGATGGAAATCCAGGTGGTTCTGACGGGGGGCGCCACACCTTCGGACGAAATACGAACCAGGATATCGGAGACCGCCCGGGAGGTTACCCGGCTGAGAGGAGAGGTCGTTTTCGTCGATGAAAAGGATCTTTCCGAGAAGGAGAAAAAGATCGTCGACAAGAGGAAGTGGGAGTAGACGATAAGGAGGATTTCCCATGATGGATGCAGTTACCCTTTCCGGTCACCTTGAAAAACACCTGAGGGTCAACACCTTTCCCCTCGGGATCAAGTCGTACAAGCCCGGGGAAACTCTGCCGGACAGAGTTAAAGTACCAACGAAGCACCTTGGTATTAAGGTCGCAATATGCCAGGCGATTTCAATTGCAAGACGCTATGGTTGGGGGATGGCGGTATCGGGCGAAGACATCTCCTGCCCCATCGCCAAGGCTGCCTTCGGCTTCGAGGAGAGGAACGAGTACTATACTTCGGGAAAGCTTGCGGACGGCATGTATGCCTCCTGTGGAGATGCGGGGGCGAAATTCGAGGAGGCCCTGGCCAAATACGACATAGGGGAGTACGCCTACGTGGTCACCGCGCCCCTCGGGAGGGCGACCTTCACGCCGGATACCGTCCTCGTGTACGGGAACTCGGCCCAGGTGCTAAGATTGCTCAACGCCTGCCTGTACAAGAAAGGGGGGAGTCTGACGAGCGACTTCTCCGGTCGAGGTGATTGTACAGATATCGTGATCAAGGGGAAAAAGACCGGGGAGCCGCAGGTAATACTGCCGTGCTACGGCGACCGGATCTTCGGGATGACTGCCGACGACGAGATGGCGTTCACCTTCCCGTTCGGGATGGGAGAGGAGATTGTCCTGGGCCTGGAGAAGACCCATGCCGGGGGCGTGCGGTATCCTGTCCCAATCTACCTGCGCTTCCAGGCGGAATACCCGAAATCGTACCAGGAGCTCGAAAAGCTCTGGAACCAAGAAAAGGGACGTTCCTAAGAATTTTATCAAAAGAGCCTCCGGGAACTTCCCGAAACTCGGGGATCTCCCCTATACTCGAAAGAAAAGGGGAATAACGCCATTGTGCATTGAGAGTTCACAGGAACGTCCCTGTTCTTAGGATATGTACAGGCTGACGCCGAAAGAGGAGGTAAGAGCGAGGATCCGGGCCCTCCAGGAGAGGCTCTCGGCGGACGGCGTCAACGGGGCGTTCGTCGTACAGAGCGCCGACCTTTTCTATTTCACCGGGTCGATTCAGCAGGGAGTTCTGTTCGTGCCGGCAGATGGCGAGCCGGTCTATTTCGTCCGGCGGGTCTACGAGCGGGCCCTCGACGAGGCCGGCATCGAGCAGATCGTGCGGATCGCATCACCCAAGGAGATCCCCGCGTACTTCGAGAAAAAAAAGGTCTCCTTCCGCACGATAGGGTTCGAACTGGACGTCATGCCGGTATCGACCTTCCAGCGGTTCTCCAGGCTCTTCCCCGACGCGAAGGCGGTGGACGTTTCGACCGCGATCCGCGAAATCCGGGCGGTCAAGGGTGCCTCGGAGATCGAGGCGATGCGTGCCTGCGGAAGAAATCTGGCAGGGCTCCTGTCCGGCGCACGAGGAGAGATCCGCCCCGGCATCACCGAGACCTGGCTCGGCGGGGTTCTCCAGGGGAGGGCGATCTCGGCCGGTCATACGACCATCACCCGGATGCGCGCTTGGAACCAGGAGGTGGGGCTGGGATGCGTCATCTCGGGGGCAGACGCGGCGATCCCGTCCTATGCCGACTTCCCCACCGCAGGGAAGGGATCCGGACCGTACGTACCCGTGGGGCAGGGACACCGGCCTTTCCGGGAGAATGAGCCGATCCTGGTCGATCTCATGTGGGCGCAGGACGGCTACCTGGTGGACATGGCCCGGACGTACGTGATCGGAGAGTTCCCGGAGAAGCTGCAGAGAGCGTACGAGATGGCCGTGAAGGTGATGCGGCACATCGAAGGCGCCACGCGGGCGGGAGCGGTGGCGGGAGACCTGTATGAAATCGGTCTGGAGACTGCCTCCCGCAGCCCGTTCGCCGCGAATTTCATGGGGGCACCGGGATACAACGTTAAATTCATCGGCCATGGCGTCGGAATCGAAGCCGATGAGTTCCCCTTCATCGGGAAGGGCTCGGACACGGTGCTCGCCTCCGGGATGACGTTCGCCCTCGAGCCGAAGTTCGTCTTCCCGTCGGAGGGGGCAGTGGGGCTGGAAAACACATACCTGGTCACCGAAACCGGGTTCGAGAAACTTACTCTTATGGAAGAGGGGATCATCGTCTGCCAAGCGAAGGCAAAGGAGGGAACATGACCGATTTCCTGAACCGGGAGGAGGCGGTCCTTCTCGTTGTGGACGTGCAGGGGAAGCTCGTTCCCGCCATCCACAAGGACCTGTACCCACGCTCCCTGAAGAACATGCAGATCACGATCGAGGCCGCAGGGACGCTCGGACTTCCGATTCTCCTCACGGAGCAGTACCCGAAGGGTCTGGGCCGGACAGTGCCGGAGGTCATGCAAGCCTTAGACGGCAAGAATTACCGGCTGTACGAGAAGATGACCTTCAGCTGCGCACGGGACGAGGGATTTCTCTCCGCGGTTTCCGATCTTGCCCGGAGGCAGGTGATCATGGTGGGGATGGAGACCCACGTGTGTGTCTACCAGACATCGGTCGACCTATCCCGGGCGGGGTATTCACTCTTCGTTCTGGACGACGCGGTCTCCTCCCGTTCCCTGCACAACTACCAGAGCGGCCTGCAGGCTCTACGAGACGCCGGCTGCACGGTTATAAGCACCGAAACGGCAATCTTCCAGCTCCTCAAGGTGGCGGCAACGCCGGAGTTCAAGAAAGTAGTGTCGCTCATCAAATGAGGGCGCGCCCTCTCCTCATCGCATCTCTTGCGGCGATCTCCTGCTGCTTGTTCCTGCCGGAGTCCCGGGCGGGCAAGCAGAGCCTTGCCCTGTTCCCTCCCCAGGCAGTCGGAGTGGAGGACGGTGCGAGTGTCTCCTCGCTCCTTGGCCAGGCCCTGGGGGAAAAGCTTCGGGAACGGTTCGACGTGCATCTCGTCAAGCTGGACCAGGGGAGCGATCCCGGAAAGAGGAAACAGAAGGCGCGCTCCCTCGGAGCCACTTATGTGCTCACGGGAAACGTGACCCGGATAGGCCGTATGACAACGCTCGACCTCACTCTTGCCCCGACCGAGAACCCGGGGAAGGGGAGGACGGTTTTCGTCACGGCTGAAGAAAAGAGGGGGAATGCGGATGAGCAGAGAACCCCGGGGAATGCAGCCCTTCCTTTCACATACCGGAGGATGGCAATCGAGGCGTCCGCAAAACTGAAACTTTATTTTTTCGGCGACGGGCAGATCGGCGAGGGGGATACCCGGAGAAAGATCCCGTCCCTTTCCGGCACGGTCAGCCGCAGCAGAAATATCCCCGGGGAGGTCGTCTCACTCGCGAAAGGGGACACCGACCTTGACGGGAAACCCGAGATCGCCGCGGCGTACCCCGACTCCATCGTACTCTACCGGGTGGAGGGAGAGAACCTGATCGAGAAAGCCAGGATCGCGGAAAAACGGGGGGGAATTATCCACATCGACATTGCAGACCTGAACCGGAATGGCATCGGCGAGGTCATTGCAGTCCGATATCTCTCCGGAAGGGCAGTCTCGGACGTCTGGGAATTTGACGGGAAACAGTACCTGCGCATCGCGGCAGACATTCCCTTCTTCCTTCGCACGGTGGACCTGGGATCCGACGGAATCGTCCTCCTCGGGCAGGTTTCCGATTCCCTGGAGATATTCAAGGGACCCATCTTCCGTCTCGCCGTGAACTGGAACGGAACGGGAGAGGCTCCGGAACCGGAGGCCCCGATACCACTCCCTGCGGGCACGTGGATCTACTCCTTCGTCCCCGTGAATTTCCAGGGAGGACTTCGGTTCGTGGCTTTGGGGGAAGGGGAAAGGCTCCTGCTTCTCGACGAAAAAGGAGTAAAGATATGGGAGAGCATCGACGCGGTCACCGGGACCGATCTCTTCCTCGAAGCCGGTGTCGCAGGACTGCCCGGTGGCTTGGAAGGAAGGGAAGTGCGCAGGCTCTTCCTCCCCGGCAGGCTGTTCAGCGCGGATCTTGACGGGGACAAGGACGACGAAATCGTTTTGGTGAACAACATCGTGCAGGTCGGCGGGTTCTTCGAGAACATACGGATCTACGCAAGCGCAGAGGTGCTTTGCTTCGGCCAGCTAAGCGACAGGCTGGCGCTGGCCTGGCGGACTCCCCAGTTCGACTCACCGGCGATGGATGCTTTCCTCGACGTCCCTCCCGGAGGGAAATCGATCCGCATCGGGGTTGCATCCCGCGACAAGGCGAAGATCCTCGGGAAGTTCGGGGAATGGCGTCTCTTCTGGGTGAAGTAGCCCCCATCCCTCCGAAGGAAAAACCGGTTTGACACGGTACCCCGTCGGCTTATAATTTAGGGCTCTTGCACGTGTGGCGGTGTAGCTCAGTTGGTGAGAGCATGCGGCTCATATCCGCAGTGTCCGGGGTTCAAGTCCCTGCACCGCCACCATCTTTTCCTTCCCCGCATTCTTTCGGCGGCCGATCCGGGATTATCAGGCATGCGTTTCCACCTCGTCGGGCAGCGCCGCCTCGTTCGTGGTCGGGAGGTCTTGTGGTAGAATCGTACCCTCATGAAAATTCTTCGCGTTCTGCTGGTTGACGACGATCCGACCTTCCTCGATTTCGCAGGCAGGACGCTTACCGACGCGAGATATTCCGTGTCCACTGTATCCGATCTGGAAGCGGCAGCTGCCACGCTTGAAGGCTTCAAAGGGAAAGCCGTCGTTCTGTCCGATCTGAAGGTGAAAAAACATCCTGCCCTGGAATTCCTGAGGGAGTCTCTCAAGAAATACCCGCATGTTCCGTTCACGCTCCTCGCACACTCCCCCTCCCTCGAATCGGTCATCGAGGCGTTGAAGCAGGGGGCTTACGATTTCCTGCGAAAACCCGTTTTGAAGGACATCCTGTGCCACTCGGTCGCACGGTCCATCGAAAAGCTCAATTTGACCCTCGAAGGGGAGAAACAGGAGAACGAGACCCGCAAGCTCCTTGCCAAAAGTCGGGCGGAATTCGACAGAGCAAAAGACATCTCTGATTTCAAGAGCTTTCTCATCTCCACTGCCGCCCACGATTTCAACTCGGCTCTCACGGTCCTCGACGGATATCAACAAGTGGTAAAGAAAAGATGCGTGGAATCTCGGGATTCCCAGTCCGTGCACCTTCTCGAGCAGGCCAGTCGCTCCATCGCCCGCCTGCGCACCATGTCCGCCACCTTTCTTGATTACGAGGCGGCGGAGAACGGGGTGCTCCGCCTCAATTCCCACGGGTTCGAGTTGACCGAATTACTGGAAGAGTGCGTCTCCTTCTACAGGCCGTTTGCCGAACAGAAAAATGTGGACATGGACATGGAGGAGCAAGTCCTCCCTCTCACGGTGAAGGGCGACCCCGGACGGGTGATGCAGGTCCTGGAAAATCTTCTTTACAATGCCGTGAAGTTTACCCCGTCACAGGGAGAGATTCGTGTCGGCGCCCGGGAAGAGGACGGAAAGGTTGCCAGGGTGTGGGTGCGTGATACGGGTATCGGCATTCCCAGGAAGGTTCAGGAAAAGATATTCGAGAAGGCGAGTGGCGGATCCGACAGGGACGGAACCGCCCAGATCGGTCTGGGACTCGTCATCTGCCGAAAGCTCATCGAAATTCAAAACGGAAAGATCTGGCTGGAAAGCACACCGGGTAAAGGGACAATGGTATCCTTCTCCCTCCCTATGTAAATATTTACCCAATTAACCCATTGTTATTCTCACATTGTCCCCTTGTTTTACAGGGAATCGGTTTCTATAGGGGTAATTCCCGCCATCTTGTGATACTCTTTTTCCCATTAATTGTTGAAACTGTAAACATTTAACCGGAATAATCCGATAAGAACACTGGGATTCTTATTCGGCGGGCATGCAAATTGCGATGTCTTCATAAATCGATAGGGGGGATGAATGTCCCAGAACGTGATCCTGCTCGTAGATGATGACCCCGTCTTCTCCCGGTTCACCGAAAATGTCCTGACCGAAGGCGGCATGAAGGTGATTCCCGCCTTCAACAAGGCGGAAGGCCTCGAGCTCTTCGAACGACACAATCCCACCTGCGTCATCCTTGACATATTCCTTCCCGACGGGAGCGGAGTGGACCTGATCAAGCCTATGCGGGCCTCAGCACCGAAAGTTCCCATCATCATTGTCTCCGGGCAAAGCGAAGTGGAAGAGGTGGTAAAGGCCATGAAGGACGGCGCAAACGATTACATCAAGAAGCCGTTTCGGGGCGAGGAGCTCCTCCTCAAGATCCAGATTGTCCTCGAGGCCACCAAGACCAGGTGGGAGCTGGAGGCGCTGAAAACCCAATCCCATGCCGATGAGGAGTACAAGCTCCTCTTTTCCCTGAGCAACCAGATGAACAAGGTCCAGGCGATCGTTGACCAGGTGGCCAACACGGACATCACGGTCCTGGTCACCGGGGAGAGCGGGACCGGCAAGGAGC
>Ga0307378_10014263_pt1 | contig 10003 bp, 4 predicted proteins | sample UN1MG_FD_202238 | JGI IMG/M metagenome (GOLD analysis project Ga0307378, IMG submission 202238) | Soil microbial communities from Risofladan, Vaasa, Finland - UN-1 | ecosystem: Environmental > Terrestrial > Soil > Coastal area > Acid sulfate soil | place: Finland: Risofladan, Vaasa | collected... | reverse complement strand
CTTGAACTACATCCATGACCATTTCGAAAAACCGTTGGCACTCGAAAATGTGGCTCGGATGAGCGGGGCTTCGGGGACCTATTTCTGCCGGTTGTTCAAACATGAGACTGGGCTGACTTTTCTAAACTACGTGAACGGTTTGCGCATTGAACGGGCCTGTGTGTTGCTACGTGACACCTGCGATAACGCATTGGATATTTGCTATCAGGTCGGATTTAACGATTACACCCATTTTAGCCGTCAGTTCAAGAAGAACACAGGGATGTCGCCTGCGGCCTTCCGTAGACAATATCAACATACCCGCCATATTGAAGAAGTCTAACTCGGGGCGTGATTAGGCAGGATTGCTTCTATCCCGCAAGAATAGCGCAAAGCAACACATCTACAATCCTAAAATACGTCCTTGGTTGTATGACTCCGGATGTCTTTCAAATGATGACGAATATCTTTTACAGTGCAAAAACGACATATATAAATACAATATCGGCAATGTTATTGCAGTTCGAAATTTGATATACTTTATATATGGTTACCCTGAAAGTAAATGGACCCTAGCCGGTGGTGTCACCCAGAATATGTGGCCTGATTGGATGCAGCGTTGTACAGATTATTAAGTGTCTGGGGAATGAGGCATTCACCTTTTTTGAATGAGGTCACCCATGAGAAAACACAACTTCAAAGGATTCACTCTGATTGAGCTACTGGTGGTTATTTCCATCATTGCTGTGCTGATGGCGATTCTAATGCCTGCACTGGGCAGAGCCAGAGAGCAGACGCGAACCGTGGTATGTCAGTCCAACCTCACGCAATGGGGCAAGTTCTTTTACCTCTATACCGAGGACAATGAGGGCAATTTCATGGAGTGGAAGGAGAGCTTCGAGCCAGGAGGGGGAACCTGAATTGTACCGATGATGGCTTACTACGGCAAGGATAGTGACGCTGAAATGCGTCTGTGTCCGACCACACGAAAAACGGCAAAGGAGGGCGAAATTGATCCTGCTCGGTCGGCCTGGAGTACCGTTGTTGACGGCATAGAACATAAAAACAGCTACGGTATCAACAACTGGTGCTATAAGCTGCCCAAGGGTAGAGATGACATATGGGGAGCGCCAAATGCCAAACGCCGCGCCTGGCAACGGATCGATCAGCAGGGCAGTGCTAATATCCCGATGTTCCTGGAATGCTGGCGCTGGGGTATCGGAGTGGGGAGCCGTAGCAATCAGGCCCCTCCCGATGATGACAAGCGTTACGACGGCTTTGGACGTAGCTGTCTGAATCGCCACGCGCATACAATCAATGTGACTTTCTTGGATGGATCCTGTCGAAGGATTAGATTGAAACACCTTTGGGATCTCAAGTGGCATAGGGAATATGACTTGAGCGATCCGTTGCCCGAATGGCCGGAATGGATGGCATCCCTGCCGGATTAAGCTGAGTAAAACCTGTCCTGTGATCTCAACCAGATTATCATGGGCCATTTGCCCCTGAAACAGTTTAAAAGGAGAGCCGCGCTATGAAGCTCTTTATTGCAAGTATACTGGTATTAATAACTGTGTCTGTTATGGCGGAACAGCCGAATATAATCGTCATTCTGTGTGATGACCTCGGTTATGTCGACGTGGGCTTCAATGGCGCCACTGATATCGTGACTCCTAAGCTGGATAGTCTGGCGGAAAACGGCACCATTTTTACGTCCGCTTATGTAACGCATTCCTTCTGTGGGCCCAGTCGCATGGGGTTGATGTCCGGACGCTATCCGCATGAGATTGGGGCACCGTTTAATCTGCCTGCCGCCAGCAATGGCATCGCAAAATATAACGCACAAGGTATTGACGTGAATGAAACTTTGATGAGTACGGTCCTTCAGGAAGCTGGTTATTTCACGGGAGCAATAGGAAAATGGCATATGGGTATAAAGCCGCAGTTTCATCCCAATACGCGGGGATTCGATGATTACTACGGTTTCCTCGGAGGGGGGCACAGGTATTTCCCTGATCAATATAGACCGCAATACGAACGAGCGGTTCAGAATGGAAGTAAAAATATTTGGGATTACATTCTTCCGTTGGAGCATAATGGAGTAGAGGTTAATGAGACTGAATACATAACAGATGCTCTTTCGCGGGAAGCAGTACGCTTTGTAACGGAGGCGGCAACGAAGGACCAACCATTCTTCCTCTATCTGGCCTACAACGCGCCGCACACTCCACTTGAGGCGAAGCAAGAGGATATGGCGGTGTTCGCGAGTATTCTGGATAAGGATCGACAATCCTATGCGGGCATGGTATGTGGAGTAGACCGTGGCGTGGGAGAAGTTGTAGACGCTTTGAAAGCGACAGGTCAGTTCGACGATACGTTGATTGTCTTTCTCAGCGATAACGGTGGAAAAGAGAGCCAAGGGGCCAATAATGGCGTGCTGAGAGAAGGTAAAGGAAGTGTCTACGAAGGCGGGTATCGTGTTCCGATGTTCTGGCATTGGCCCCAACATGTTCCGGCTGGAAAACGCTATCATCATCCGGTTACTGCCCTTGATTTTTATCCGACATTCGCCCGTCTTGCCAACGCAACCATTCCGGAGGGGAAACATCTGGATGGAACAGATATCTGGGACGACTTCTTAGCCGATCACAGCCCCCGCCAGGGCGGAATGATTTACGTCCTGCGCCATCGTGCGGGACAAGGATATAGCGATGTGAGTGCTCGAAAAGATCAGTGGAAGGCCTGCCGGATCTATCGGCAAAAATGGAAACTCTTCAATATTGTGCAAGACATTGGCGAGAACAACGATTTAAGCGCCCTGCACCCGGAAATACTCAGTGAAATGGTTTCCGAAGCAAAACGCTGGAGCCAGAGCCATACGGACCCTCTATGGTATGATAGTCTGAAAGCAGAAGCGGATTGGATGAACTATGGAATGCCGAATTACGATGTAACCTTCTCACTTGACTAAGACAATACAAACTGATAGGAGAACTCTCATGAAATCAATGACCGCCATCATCTGCAGTACCTTAATTATAAGTCTGGCTTTTGCTCAACAGCATGGAATCATAAACAATTCGGAAAGCCCGCATGTAAAACTAAAGAGCATAAATATGGGCGATTGTATATGGACTGAGGGTTTTTGGGCAGATAAATTTAAAGTATGTGAAGAGTCCATGGTACCCTATATGGGGAGTTTATTAACCGGTGACACAGGTCATGCTTTAAATAATTTCAAAATTGCGGCCGGCCTGAAGGAAGGAGAGCACAAGGGAATGCACTGGCACGATGGCGACTTCTACAAGTGGCTGGAAGCCTCTATGTACGTGTATGCTCAAAACGGAGACGAGAAAATATTGGAAGAGGTAGATGAGTACATCGCAATTATTGCCAAGGCCCAGGAAGAGGATGGCTATTTACAAACGCAAACTCAACTCAGGGATCATATTGACCGATATGAAAACCGCCGATACCACGAAATGTACAACACCGGGCACCTGTTAACCAGTGCATGTATACACCATAGAATCAGTGGTCAAACCAATTTCCTGGACATTGCAGTTAAGCACGCCGACCTGCTTTACACTATTTTCATGCCGGAGACAAAACATTATGGCCGTTTTGGATTCAACCAAACACAGATTATGGGCCTGGTTGAATTGTATCGAACAACCGGAGACAGCAAGTATCTTGAATTGGCTGAGAGGTTTATTAACAACCGTGGCAAATACAGGGTAGAACACAACGAAACAACGCAGGGTTATCCTATTGGAGATATGGTTCAGGAACGTACACCTCTGCGCCAAGCAGATGAAGCAGTAGGTCATGCAGTACTTGCTTTGTATTACTATGCCGGAGCAGCTGATGTGTATGCTGAAACTGGAGAGAAAGCATTGATTGACGCCTTAGACAGACTTTGGGAAAACGTGACGGGTAAAAAGATGTATGTTACCGGGGCTGTTGGACAAGCTCACTATGGAGCATCTACTAACAGAGATATGATTCAAGAGGGATTTATTGACGCGTATATGATGCCTAACATTACAGCGTATAATGAGACTTGTGCAAATGTTTGTAACTCAATGTTTAGCTTCCATATGTTAGGTATACATGGTGAGTCGAAGTATGCCGATATCATGGAGCTGGTTCTATATAATAGTGCACTCTCGGGCATCAGCTTAGAAGGAAAAGATTATTTTTACGCCAACCCGCTACGGATGATCCATGATACCAGAGATTATCATGCACATGCAAATGTAACGGAATCACCAGAACGTGAGCCTTATCTTAATTGTTTCTGTTGTCCTCCAAACCTCGTGCGCACTATCGCAAAAGTGTCCGGTTGGGCGTACAGCCTTTCGAAAAACGGAGTTGCTGTGAATCTGTATGGCGGAAACAGGCTGGACACGAAGTTGTTGGATGGCTCCATGATTCGCCTAACCCAGGAGACTCAGTACCCATGGAAGGGTGCTGTAAAGATTACCATAAAGGAGTCTAAGAAGGCGCCTTTTGCAATGATGTTGGGAATCCCTGGATGGGTTAAAGGAGCGACAATCCTGGTGAATGGAAAAGATGTTGGTGTTGAAGCGATTCCGGGCACGTTTGCCACGATTGAGCGGCAATGGAAGAAGGGCGATATTGTTGCTTTGGATATGCCGATGAACATCACCTTGGTTGAAGGTCACCCACGCATCGAGGAAGTGCGCAACCAGGTTGCTATCAAGCGGGGTCCCATCGTGTACTGCATTGAATCACCTGATCTGCCTGAAAACACTGAAATACTGGATGTTTACCTTCCTGCAAGAGCCAAATTAGATGCACAGTATCGTCCGGAATTTATGGGCGGGCTCACAACTATTGGCGGAAATGTATTGCTGCGAAAGGACAAAAAAGAGGGCATGTATCGTATGATGACAAAACCAGAGTGGAAAACCGTCAAAACCACATTTGTTCCCTATTATGCGTGGTGCAACAGGGGCCAAAGTGAGATGACCGTCTGGATGCCAATTGTATGGCAATAGAGAAACATGAGGTTAATGGCATGTAACGTATTCAAACAAGTTACACAACAAATGCAGGGTATGAAGCGATGAGAAAGAAAGACTTGTGTTCGATGATTGGAGTCGTACTTTGTTGTGTTTTGGCCTGGTCCCCGCTGGGGACGCTCTATGGTAAATCCGGGCAATCGGAGTACAAGGTGCCGGACGGCCTGGTCTTTGGCGGGGCTTTCATCGATCGGTTCCTGCCGGTGCCGATCTACAAGGGCCTTGAAACGGATGTTTGGGGCGCGGAAAATGTCATCCCCCGCGATGCGCACAATGGCATCGAAGATGCCGAATACTCGTATTGGGGCGGCAATATCATCCAGGGCAACGACGGCAAGGAACATCTCTTTGTCTGTCGCTGGCCGGAAAATCATGAAAAAGGTCATCACATTTGGTGGAACTCAACCGTGGTGCATGCAGTCAGCGATCGGCCCGCCGGTCCGTTCAAAGTCGTGGACGTGGTGGGCAAGGGCCACAATCCGGAAATCTACCAGACGAATGATGGAACGTATATCATCGGTATCATCGGCGGGGCCTATCAGTCAAAAAGCCTCAATGGGCCATGGACACGTTTTGACGTCCGACACGATGCCCGTCCAACGCAAGGGAAGCTGAATCTGACGAATAGGACCTACGCTGAACGAGAGGACGGCAGTATGCTGATGGTTACCAAGCGTGGGCAAGTCTGGCTGAGCAAAGACGGGGTGAACGATTTTAGACAAATCACCGCCGAGTCAGTTTATCCTTCAGTGAAAGGTGCGCGTTTAGAGGATCCGGTGATATGGAAAGATGAAGTGCAGTATCACCTGGTCGTGAATGATTGGTACGGCCGGATCGCCTTCTATCTGCGATCTCCGGATGGGTTTCGTTGGAAGTGGGCACCGGGGAAAGCCTACGATCCGACCATCATGCGCCATGAAGGTGGAACACGCGAGGATTGGTATAAGTTTGAGCGTCCCAAAGTCCGCCAGGACAAGTATGGACGCGCGACCCATATGAATTTCGCCGTGATCGATGTTGCGAAAGATGATGACAAGGGAAGTGATAACCACAGCTCTAAGAACGTGGTGATTCCGCTGGTAGTCCCCCGTCGCCTTCAAATTCTGAACGAAGAAGTGATTACACTGAAAACCTGGGAGATCCGCGTGAAAATCCTCGCGGAAGAGGGCTTTGATCCCCAAGAGGATATCGATCTTCAATCGCTGATCTTTGGCGCGCCTGAGCTGGTTAATTTCGGGAAGGGGTGCCTCCTGGTCGATTCCAAGCCCTCCGGTTCCGACCTTATCCTTGCGTTCGCAGGGAAAGGAAGCGGAATAACCGCTAGAAATTTCACCGCCAAACTCATTGGACGCACGAGCAGGGGAGGCCTGTTGTTCGGCTACTCAAAATTGCCCGGACAGCCCGTTGCTGATGCCCCGCTTGCCGACGTCGATAGAGAAATCCCCTACCCTGAGGCGATGGAAGATGCGGCTGTTATTCAACCCTCCATTGACGACATCGACAGAAAGGCGATGGTAATAGGCAATGGCGATATCAATGCGTTGGTCTATTCCGCCGGCAACGATGTCAGGCTGACGGTTTCAAAGAATGATGTGTGGGATTCCCGAATGAATACAGCCGAGGATGAGGACCTGCTCTCGGTAAATGTCAAAGAACACAACTGGACGGGCAAGCGGGGAGCGCAGCCCAGTTGGAATGAGAATCCGTATCCCATTCAGGTGCCAAGTTGTGTAATCAAGGTGAAGGCCGGAAAGGGCATCCGCCGGGCAACGCTCGACCTCCGGCGCGCCTCAGCTGAGATTGAGTCCGACTCCGGCACCACCCGGATTTGCGCTCTCTGGCAGCGCAACGTATTTCTGGTGGACAGTAACAGCGAGGTTGCGATACAGTCGTGTAAGCTTGGACAACTGCCGGAGGCTAAGGCCGGGAGCACGCACGGTATCCAGTGGATTCATCAGAAACTTCCCGGAGATGGGGACTACAAAGGAATGTCACTGGCGGCCGCACTGGGGGGGCAGGGCCGCCGGAAAGTGATAGCACTGGTGTCATCTCATGATTCGGAAACACCGCTGAAGGATGCGATTGCATTGGTAGAACAGACCTTCAGTGAAGACCCACAGGCCCTTGTTCAGTCGCATCAAGAGAAGTGGGCGCAGTTCTGGGCAGCCAGCGGAGTGGAACTTGAGATAGCAGACTTTCAGAACTGGTGGTACCGGACCCTGTACTATTTCCGCTGCTACTCAAAGCCCGGGTGTACGGCGATCGGACTTCAGGCTGGGTATAACCGAAAAGCCGGGTGGCATGGTTCCTATAAGATCAACTACAACATCTGGCAAACGTTCTGGAGTCCTTTCACATCCAACCACCCGGAACTGGTCGAACCCTGGGCCGAGCACCTGTACGACTACCTCCCACGCGCACGTTGGTTTGCCAAAAACGCCTACGGATGTGAAGGTGCAGCGTTTCATTCGGACACCTGGCCGCATGAGGTTGATCCGGCCAACTGCAACAACAAGAACAAGAACCAGATCGTTTACATGCCGTGGGGCTATACGATGGGCATGTCGGGCATGGCGATTCAGAACCTCTGGAACTACTACCTCTACAAGCCGGATCAAGACTACCTCAAAACCCGGATCTACCCTGTAATCAAGGAAGTTGCGATCTTCTATTGCTCCTTCATCGAGAAGTGTAATCGCAATGAAAATGGTAAGATGATTATAGGGCCGAGCTTTAATCCGGAGCACGGCCTGTTTGGAACCGATGATAACCCGTATGATCTGACGTACACTCGCTACACGCTTGAAGCGGCAATTTCCGCAGCTGGTATACTGGGCGTTGACAAGGCGTTGGTGGAACGGTTTGAACGCAATCTGACGTTGATTCCGGATTATCATTTGACCCCGGATCCGAAGCAGAACAATCAGCCTGTCATCGCAGACTGGCGCGGCGCTAAGCATAATTCTGTCGGGAAACCCTACAACATTACGGTTCCCGTGATTCCTCTGTTTCCCGGCGAGCAGTTCTCCTGGTTTTCGTCCGATGCAGATAAGGCCCTGTATAAGCGCACGATCCATCATGTGGAAAGCAACTATAACCGGAATAATTCCGTGGTCATACTTAATACCGCGCGGGCCCGTATGTCAATGACTGACGAAACCATCAAAGATACGCATGATTGGTTCAAAGGACAGGAACAGTCGAACGGCCTTTTCCTATGGAAGGGACATGGATTTTACATGAGTGAACAGGCCGCTGTTAGTGCTTTGATAAATGAGTTTTTGCTTCAGAGCGTGGATCGCATCATTCGCATTTTCCCAGCCTGGCCTGATGATAAGGATGCCAGCTTCACCGACCTCCGCGCTCAAGGCGGTTTTCTAGTGACGGCGGAGCAGCGTAGCGGCGAGGTGGTACGTCTGGAAATCATCTCCACGGCCGGCGGGAAGCTTCGCGTTCTAAGCCCGTGGCCGACGATTAAAGTGAATGCAGGTTCCGGAAAACGGAGCCTCCAAGCAGATATCGGCGGCGTCTTCGAGATCGACACGAAAGCGGGAGACAGACTAGTATTTTCAACTGATTGAGAAAGTTGCATGGTTATCTAGCATCCTACTAGGGAATAATGTTATGAAAAGAAGAGACTTTATTAAAAGGAGTACCGAAGGCGCATTGGTCGCCAGCTTAATCCCAATCGCCGGCAATGCTTCTGAACAAGCTAAAAACATCGGCGATCGAAAATCGGATAAGTGGCAAAAAATGGGAACCGGAAGAATGGGGCTTCCCGACCGAAAAACAACGCTCAATTTCGATGTGGCTGTTCTGGGCGGAGGTATGGCCGGTATATGTGCAGCCGTATCCGCCGCCCGAAACGGTGCTAAAACGGTTTTGATTCAGGATCGCCCCGTGCTTGGAGGGAACGGTTCCAGCGAGATACGGGTTCACGTCAACGGCGTAAATCACCTCAAACCCAATGGCATACCTGAACGTGAAACGGGCATAATTGAGGAAATCCTTCTTCACAATCGTTTTAACAATCCACAGGAATCTTATCCGATTTGGGATCATGTCCTCTACGATTTTGTAGCCAGGGAACCCAATATCGAACTGATGCTGAACACCCAGGCCGTCCAGGCGAACATGTCTGGCTCAAAGATTGTGTCTGCACGCTGTTGGCAATTGACCACTGAAACTGAATTTACGGTATATGCAAAATTGTTCATCGATTGTTCCGGCGATGGCCTGTTGGCGGCAACCGCCGGGGCGCTTTATCGAACAGGGCGTGAGGCCTCCTCTGAATTTAATGAGAAATATGCTCCCCAAAAAGCGGATGGCTGGCAGATGGGGGCTTCCATTTTGTTGTCAGCAAAAGACATGGGCAAACCAATGCCTTATGGACCGCCATCTTATGTTATTAAATATGAAGCGGAAAAATCACACCCCAAACGCAAAATTAAACCGTTTGAGGGCGGAATATGGTGGGTTGAGCTAGGTAGCGAGTTCGATATTATTGCCGAACAGGAAATCAACCGGCACAAGCTCATGGGTTATTTGCATGGTGTCTGGGATTACATCAAGAATTCCGGCGAATTCCCGGAATCGGAAAATTATGCATTAGACTGGGTGGGCTCACTTCCGGGCCGCCGTGAATCCCGCCGGTTTATAGGGGATTTCATTCTTTCGGAAAAAGACCTGACAGAGCATCAGCACTTTGAAGATGCGGTTGCTTATGGGGGCTGGTCGCTTGATGAACACTGCCCGGGTGGAATTGAAAATCTCAGCGAACCACCCAGTTATTTTCATGAACGGTTTTCTCAAGTTTATGAGATACCGTTCCGAAGCTTATACTCAAAAAATATTTCTAATCTACTGTTTGCCGGCAGAAACATAAGCCAGACGCACATTGCCCTGTCTTCTACACGGGTTCAGGCCACCTGTGCTCTTATGGGGCAGGCCGTTGGGACCGCCGCAGCGTTATGTCT
>Ga0307378_10014261_pt1 | contig 10004 bp, 8 predicted proteins | sample UN1MG_FD_202238 | JGI IMG/M metagenome (GOLD analysis project Ga0307378, IMG submission 202238) | Soil microbial communities from Risofladan, Vaasa, Finland - UN-1 | ecosystem: Environmental > Terrestrial > Soil > Coastal area > Acid sulfate soil | place: Finland: Risofladan, Vaasa | collected... | reverse complement strand
GGAGGAACTCCTATTGAATTCAAAGAAGTCTTTTCGGGATTTGATAAATTTGATATAGTATTTGTGGCAACCACAGCCGATTATTTTCTTATCACTTATGAAAAAATAAAGCGAATCGTTGGAAATAAGAAAACAGGAGTTTTAATTTTGGATATTTCTGATCCAAGAGCAGTTGATGAAAAAGTCTCCACTATTCCTGGGGTAAAATTAATGTTCAAAGATCAAATCACCGAACTGGTAGAAGAAAACGAAAACATTAGGATGGGCAAAGTTCCCGAAGTTGAAAAATTGATTGCCAAGGAAGTTCCAGTAATTGAGGCTACCATGAACAGAATTGATGCTGAACCTATAGTAGTAGATGTACAAGCAAATGTAGATGCAATTAGGCAAAAGGAATTAGACAAAGCTTTAGAAATGTTGGGTGAAACAGATGAGAATAAAATAAAGATTATTGAGGAATTGACAAAAACGGTTGTTCAAAGTATTATTTCTCCATCGACAAAGAAAACAACAGACTCCTCGGATTAAGTTCTAATTAATAATCATTATTTTTTAATCTACATTTGTCGAAAATAGATGATTTTGTATTTTTTATGTAAAAACACACCTTAGTTTTTATTGTACAGTGATAATTCTCAAAATATGGCAAAACTAAGGTGCTCTGATTATGGTTTTGAGTGTGATTTTGTAAGTGAAGGGGAAATTGAAGAGGTAATTGAAATATTTGGTAAGCATACTGAAGAAGAGCATGGCATTGATTATTCTAAAGAGGCCTTGATGCAGTTTATCCTTCGCCAAAAATCCTAGGTTATTCTTAAAATATAATTTATTTTAGTTTTAGTAATCCAATTTTATCCATAAGATTCGTATCTGATTTCATAACTTCCATCATCACGTTTATCATCTTTTGTTACGAACCCACGTGCTGCCGTATTGTCAATTACGCCATCTATTGTTCCTTGATATCCACAAATGTAGATATAGGTATTTTCAGGAGTACATTTTTCCCCAACTAGTTCATCAAGTGGGGATAAACCATTTTTTGCTTCTTTGAAAAATGATTCTACTCTTCCTACATGTCCGCTCCACGAACGATTAAAGTATTCTTTTGGTCTACTAATTGCTGCTCTATACTTGAAATTCCATTCATCTTCTCCTCTTCTAATACTCTCATCTTCCAAGTCTGTCAGCATTTTTTTATAGCTTAATTCATCAACATAACTTGCTCCATGAAAGACAACTAATTGGCGTTTATCTCCCACATCATGTAAATGATTAGCATAAGCGATAAATGGAGCCAGACCTGTTCCTCCACCAACGCAAACAATGCGTCTCATATCCTTTTCTCCGTTAGGAAGTTTTTCATTAATCAAAAGAGCATTTCCAGTTGGATATCCTAATTTCACTTCATCACCTTCACTGGCATGAAATAACATAGTGGTAACACGTCCTGGTAAAGGATTTCTTACCCATCTAATTACAAATTCAAAATAATCTCTGTTTTCAGGATGTGAAGCAATCGAATATGCTCTTCTAACTAGTTTATAATTTTCGGTGGGAACTGTAACCCCTATGGTGAGAAATTGACCGGTTGTGTAATCCGGCATGCCCTCATCTGGAAGTATTCTAATAACTACTAGGTCTTCTTTAAGCAAATTGGTGTAAACCACCTTGGCTTTCATCTCATTGACCATATATGATATTTTATCTCTACTTTAGTTAAATGTATTTCTGTAAATCTTGTTTTAATTTTTTGAGAAAGTTTGAAATTATATAAATTATTAAAATTCAAATCAGCCTTCGAAAGCAAATTTTCAACTAAATTAATAAGTAGATGTTAACCCTAGAAACCAAGATGCACTCTGAAAAAATTGAGGGATTTTCGAAGAGAAAGAAAACGTCATTACAAGCAGGAGGTCAAGATCGAATTAAGGCCCAGCATGATAAAGGAAAATTAACAGCTAGAGAGAGAATTGATCTCCTATTAGACGAAGGAACTTTTACCGAAATAGATCCATTAACCACACACCATTACCATGAATATGATATGCAGAAAAAAAAATTCTTTACAGACGGTGTGGTTGGTGGCTATGGGACGGTAAATGGAAGACAAATCTTTGTGTTTGCTTATGATTTTACTGTACTTGGAGGAACCTTAAGCAAGATGGGAGCTAAAAAAATTACTAAACTTATGGATCATGCACTTACAACAGGAAGTCCTATCATTGGAATAATGGATTCTGGTGGTGCTAGAATTCAAGAAGGAATTATGAGTCTCGATGGATTTGCAGATATATTTTATTACAATCAATTAGCTTCTGGAGTAATCCCACAAATTACAGCAAGTCTTGGTCCTTCTGCAGGTGGAGCTGTATATTCTCCTGCCATGACAGACTTTGTAATTATGGTTGACAAGATAGGAACTATGTTTGTTACAGGACCTGATGTAGTCAAGACTGTATTAGGTGAAGAAGTTTCATTTGAAGATCTTGGTGGGGCTATGACACATGGATCAAAAAGTGGTGTTGCCCACTTTGTTGCACAAAATGAATACGAGTGCATGGATTACATAAAAAAATTACTCTCGTATCTTCCACAAAATAATACAGAAGAACCACCTAAAACTACAACTGATGATGATCCAAACAGATTAGATCATAATCTAATTAACATCATTCCAGAAAATCCTGTACAACCATATGAAATGAAAGAAATCATTAACTCTATTGTTGACAATGGTGAATTCTTTGAAGTACATGAATTGTTTGCGCCAAATATTATAGTAGGTTATGGGAGAATGAATGGTAGGGTTGTGGGATTTATTGCAAATAATCCTATGTATCTTGCAGGTGCACTTGATATTGATTCATCAAACAAGGCTGCACGTTTTATCAGATTCTGTGATGCTTTTAACATACCACTTGTCACTTTAGTAGATACACCTGGGTACATGCCTGGTTCTAATCAAGAACACAATGGAATCATTAGACATGGAAGTAAGCTACTCTACGCATATTGCGAAGCTACTGTTCCAAGAATTACCCTTGTTATTGGCAAAGCATACGGGGGTGCATATATCGCAATGGGAAGTAAAAATCTTAGAACTGACATTAATTATGCATGGCCTACTGCAAGATGTGCAGTTTTAGGCGGAGAAGCGGCTGTAAAAATCATGTATAGAAAAGACCTTCAAGACGCTAAAGACCCAGAATCTCTTAAGAAACAATTAATTGATGAATTTGCAGAAAAATTTGAAAATCCATACGTTGCTGCATCTCATGGGACTGTCGATAATGTAATTGATCCAGCTGAAACAAGACCTATGCTGATAAAAGCACTTGATATGCTTGAAAACAAAAGAGCAAAGCATTTACCTAGAAAACACGGAAACATCAATTTATGATTTAAAATGATTGAAAAAGTACTTATCGCAAACAGAGGAGAAATTGCTTTACGAGTAATCAGAACATGTAAAACACTTGGAATCAAGACAGTTGCGGTCTATTCTGATGAAGACCGCAATTCTTTACACGTAAAACAAGCTACAGAAGCATATCATATTGGGGAGGCATCTCCTGCAAAATCATACCTTAATCAAGAAAAAATTCTTGAAGTCATGTTATCGTCTGGTGCAGATGCCGTTCACCCAGGTTATGGTTTTCTTTCTGAAAACGATGACTTTGCAAGACTGTGTGAAAAAAATAAAATTAATTTTATTGGTCCCTCTGCAGATTCAATGGATCTTTGTGGCGACAAAATGAAATGTAAAGCTGCAATGTTAAAAGCTGAAGTTCCTACTGTGCCAGGTAGCCCTGGTCTTGTAAAAGATGCAGATGATGCAGAAAAAATCTCAAATGAAATTGGTTATCCTGTAATGTTAAAATCAGTTTACGGTGGTGGCGGTCGTGGAATTAGAATAGTTACTAATGATAAAGAATTACGTGAGGGTTTTGAATCTGTTACGGGAGAATCAATTGCAGCTGTAGGAAAATCTGCTATTATTGTAGAAAAATTCCTTGAAAAAACACGTCACATTGAATATCAAATGGCTAGAGATACTCATGGTAACACTGTTCACATCTTTGAAAGAGAATGCTCTATTCAAAGACGTAATCAAAAATTAATTGAACAAACTCCATCACCAGCTGTTAATGATGAAATAAGGGCCCGTATAGGTGAAATAGTTTGTAGAGCGGCTGACGCAGTTGACTATACTAACTTGGGAACTGCTGAATTTCTAAGGGCTGATAATGGCGAATTCTACTTTATTGAAATCAATGCTAGATTGCAAGTAGAACATCCAATTACTGAACTCGTATCGGGATTGGATTTGGTCAAATTGCAAATAGATATTGCAAATGGAGAATCTATTCCATTCAAACAGAATGACCTCAAAATGAACGGTTACGCCATAGAATGTAGAATCAACGCTGAGGATACCTTTCTAGAATTTGCTCCTTCTACAGGACCAGTTCCAGATGTAACAATTCCGGCAGGACCAAGCGTCAGATGTGACACTTATCTATATTCTGGATGTACAGTTTCTCCCTTTTATGACTCACTTATGGCAAAACTTTGCACATGGGGTCAAACATTTGAAGAATCTAGAACTAGAATGCTTTCGGCATTAAATGATTTTTACATTCAAGGAGTAGAAACTTCAATTCCTCTCTATAAAACAATTTTAAATTCAGATGAATACAAAAACGGAGAACTTTCCACTGATTTTCTTAAGCGTTATGATATGATTGAAAGATTAGCTAAAGATCTCAAGAAAGAAAAAGAAGAAAAAAGTGAAGCAGCTTTAGCTGCTGCTATAATTCATTCTGAATACTTTAAAAGCCGTATACAAAACCGTACTAGTAATAATTCCAATTGGAAAAATAAATTAGATTGATGAACTATGGATTATAAAATACAAGATATAGAAAAATCATTTGAAGGAAAGATAACAGAAAATCTTGGTAATAATGAATACTTGATTAAAATAAATGATAACGAGCATAGATTAACAATTCTAAATATGACTTCAAAAGGAATCGAATTTATTTTAGATCAAAAATATCACAGAGCAAAATATCTTGAGCAATCTACAAATGAAATGAATCTCGTAATTGATAATGTTCCAATTACTCTAAACATTCATACCCACTTTGATGAAGTTGTCTACAAAAAAACTGGTGGAGGTGGAACTGTAGATTCACAATTATCTTTGAAAAGTCAAATTCCAGGAAAAGTTGTATCAATTGCAGTACAGGAAGGTGATTCTGTAAAGAAGGGTGATGTTGTTTGTACTTTAGAATCCATGAAAATGCAAGTAGCCATTAAAGCACACAAAGATGGTTCTATAAAATCTATCAAAATAAAAGATGGCGGAACAGTTGCAAAAGGCGACGCAGTGGCTGAAATAGAATAAAAATAATTTTTATTACTTTAGGAATTCTTTAATTTCTTCATAGTTTGGTTCTTTTAATGGATTTTCTGAAACCCACTTGTAGCCAATCTTTCCATCTTCCATTATTACAAAGACGGAACGTTTTGCAGCATTGTAATCTTTAATGTGAAGTAAGTCTGGCATCAAAATGTCGTAATCACGAATGGTTTTGCTGTTATAATCTCCTAATATGGGAAAGTTAAAGTTGTGTTTTTCTGCAAATGCTTTATTTGCAAATGGACCGTCATTACTGATTGCCACTATTTGGGCACCAAGATCTGAAATTTCCTTCCAAGAGTCTCTAAATGTACACAGCTCGGCCTCACAAACTGGAGAACTTGCAGCAACTATGAAGGACAATACGATCTTCTTTCCTTTGAATTCATCCAAAGTCCGCATCTTTAGTTCTGTATCGGGAAGTTCAAAGTTAGGAGCAATATCTCCTATTTCTGATGACATGATCGCTTTTTGTTATTATCCTATTAAGTAGTTTGCAAAAATCATTTTTTTATAAATTAGATAAAAAAATGTGCATACCTTTTTATACAAAAAGTTAGGTTCAAAGCTAAATTGGTCGGGGAATTAGCGGGCAATTATAGTACCGTGGTGTTAATGTTTGGATTTGCCGTAGTGGCGATGGCTCCAGCTCTAGTTATATCAAGAATGCTTTCTCCCCGAAAAAGAAGCAATCCTGTAAAGTTTTTGCCGATGGAATGCGGGCAAGTGCCAACTGGTGAGGGGCGAACTCAGTTTATGATGCAATATTATGCATACATTTTGATGTTTGTCATTTTCGATGTGGTTGCAATTTTCCTTTATGCGTGGGGAAGTACTATTTTGTATCTTCCAAAAGAAGCTACACTTCCGATCATTGGCTTTTTAGCGATAATATTTGCTGCAATGGCTTTTGCTTTATATCAATCAGGGAGGAGAGACGTTTGGTAGTCTTTTATACAAATCAAATTTACTGTTGTGAGGGAATAAATTGCTAAAAGATCTGATAACTCCACAAAATGCTAATGTGTTTATTGGAAAACTGGGAGATATTTTAGAAAAGGCAATTGACAAACCATTAGGTTATGCAATCAATTGGGGAAGAATTTGGTCCTTATGGCCAGTTCACATCGAAACAGCTTGTTGCAGTGTTGAGTTTGGAGCTGCGTCAAGTCCAAGATATGACGTTGAAAGATTTGGGATCATTGAAGCTTTTGGATCACTAAGACAATGTGATCTAGTTGTGGTTCAGGGAACCATTACCAGAAAAATGGCACCACGTTTACGGTTAGTTTATGATCAAATGCCAGAACCAAAATATGTAATTGCAATGGGAGCTTGTGCTATAACTGGAGGTCTATATTTTGATTCATATAATGTTCTTCCGGGTATTGATGGTGTTTTACCCGTGGACGTGTATGTTCCAGGTTGTCCACCTAGACCTGAAACTCTTATTCAAGGATGTATGTTACTACAAGAAAAAATTAAGAGAATGAAGGCTAGGAAGTTTGTATAATGAGTTCAGAGTCAGAAAAAAAAAATGTTGAGGAAAAACCAGAAGATTCTAAACTGACTGAGAATAAAACCGCTGAAAAACCTACTGTTGAAAAAAAAACTGTTCCTTCAAAGAAACCACAAACAGAAGAGTCTGAATTACCTGCATTTGAAAAGGGAATTGGAGATAAAATCACCGAAAAATTTGGTGAAAAAACAATCATTTCCTTTGTAAAGCCAGATAGAGTTGGAGTTAAGGTCTCCAGAGAAAGTATTCACGATGTTGCAGAATTTGCACGAGATGTTTTAAATTATGATCATGTAGACTCTGTTGCAGGAGTTGACTATCCTGCAGACAAGGAAATTGAAGTTGTATATCACTTGAGTTCTTACACTGACCCTGCATTATCAAGACAAATTCTTGAATTGGCAACAAGAGCACAGAGAGAAGACGATCCAATTCCAGGAAATGATGCAACAAAACTACCTAGTCTTAGAGATATATTCTACAGCGTCGAATTTCATGAAAGAGAAGTTTTTGAAATGTTAGGGGTTTTCTTTGAAGGTCATCCAGATAACAGACGATTACTTTTGCCAGAAGATTGGGCAGACCTTCCACCATTAAGAAAAGACTTTAGGAATAAGGGCAGATAGAAATGAGTACACCAATACTACCACCAGGACTGGCAATTCAAAAGGCAGACGAGAGAATAATGACCCTCAATGTTGGGCCACAACATCCGGGTTCTGGACATATGAGAATTATTGTACAAATTGATGGTGACTATATTGTTGCATGTGATCCTGATCCAGGTTACGTTCACCGCGGGGAAGAAAAGATGGCAGAGTATAGAAATTATGTTCTAAACATACCACATTTAGAAAGACCAGTTATCCATGACTCTTGTAATATTTTATATCCTTATGTTTTAGGAGTGGAAGAACTTTTAGGTTTAGAGATTTCGGAACGTGCAAAATACATTCGAGTAATTGCGGCTGAATTGAATAGATGTGTCTATACTATGTACTGGCTTGCAATCTATGGTATCTTTTTGGGTCACTCTACTATGTTTATGTGGCCTGCAGGGGATCGTGAACTTCTAATTGATCTTTTAGAAAAAATGACAGGTGCAAGAGTTACTCACTCTTATTTTATTCCTGGAGGCATTCGAAACGACTTACCTGCAAACTTTGAAGATGTTTGTTTGAGACAAGTAAACTACTTTGAAAAAAGAATTAAAGAATATGCTGATGTTTTTTATGATAATCCAATTTTAATTTCTAGGACAGAAAAAACTGGAATACTATCACGTGAAGATGCCATAAGATTAGGAACTACGGGCTCTGTACTTCGAGCAAGTGGAGTAGATTATGATGTTAGAAAAAAGGAACCATATGATGTCTATGATGAATTAGATTTTGAAACTAATGTGATGAAAAGTGGTGATTCCTACGCTAGATCAAAAATACCATGGCTTGACATGATGGAGAGTTGTAGAATAATCAGAGATGCATTACAAAAAATGCCAAAGTCAGGTTCTGTTAGAGTTAAACTAAAACCAAATCCAAAGGGAGCAATTGGTTCTGTATACAAACGTGTAGAATCTGGAAGAGGAGCTTTAGGTTGCTACATTGTTTCAGACAAAAAGCCAATACCTTATAGAGTAAAACTCAGTGTTCCATCATTTAGAAATCTGATTGCCTTACCCCATCTTCTCATTGGGGAAAAGTTAGGAAACATGCCATCAATATATTGGAGTCTTAACTATTGGCCAGTGGAGGCAGATAGATAATTGTCTGTTATTGCACCAAATTTTAAACTAAGTGAATTTATCAAGTCCATCCTAGATGTTGGATTTTGGACTCTGCTAATTTTAGTATTGATAGGTATACCAGCTGTCTTTATTATTTTATTTTTTATTGAAATGCCTATAATCGACGGTCAATTACTTACACCATTTCTTGCGTTAACTTGGATAGCAGATCCATCGAGAACCCTTCCAATTATCAAAGCCTTTATGACCACTGACCTCTTTAGAATTGCTGCCTTTCCAGGATTTGGGTTTGCAGCATTAATAGCTGCTGGAACAATCTTCGTCGAACGAAAAATGTTAGCCAAACTTCAGCTAAGAGTTGGGCCTTTCTATTGTGGAAAGATTGAAGGTATTTTACAATTGATGGGTGACGGATTAAAATTAATTTCCAAGGAAATTATTATTCCTGCAAAAGCTGACAAACCTCTTTTCTGGGCAGCTCCTGTTTTGTTTGTTGCAACAGCTGCTGCATTTGTTGCATTAATTCCAGTTGCTCCAGGATGGGTTGTAGCCGACGTTGATGTTGGACTTCTTGCAGTTTTTGCAGTAATTGGATTTTTCCCAATTATTACCATTCTTTCTGCTTGGGCTGCAAACAGCAAATTCCCATTCATTGGTGGGATTAGAGCTTTATTCCAAATGGTTTCATTTGAAATTCCTTTGATTCTATCATTTCTTGGTGTGGTAATTGTAACTGGAACTTTGAATCTTTCTGAGATTGCTGCAAGTCAATCAAGTTTTCCTTGGATTATATTTTTCCCAATTGGTGCAATTGTCTTCTTTATTACAATGTTAGCAGAATTAGAAAGAATTCCATTTGATTTACCAGAAGCAGAAAGTGAGATCGTGGCAGGCTGGTTAACTGAATTATCAGGTATGATGTATGGCCTAGTTCAATTAGGAAGTTACTTGAAACTTTACGCATTTGCAGGCCTCTTTGTAGTAGTTTTCCTTGGAGGATGGACTGGACCAATGCTTTGGCCCCCATTCCCAGAAGAAATCATAACTAATGGAATCGAAATGGGTCCTGTAACAGCCAAGATCCCAGGACTTCCAGTATTCTCTCAAGAAGTACTTAATGGCATCTTGATGTTTGTACTAAAAACTGTTGGAGTAATTTTCTTCATACTTTTACCAAGGGGTGTGTTCCCCAGAGTTAGAGTTGATATATTGCTAGACCTAGGTTGGACGAAATTAATTGGACTTGCGTTCGTTAACATCTTTATAGCACTGGCCTTGCTGTATGCTGGAATCTTGGGACCAGGAGG
>Ga0307378_10014259_pt1 | contig 10007 bp, 5 predicted proteins | sample UN1MG_FD_202238 | JGI IMG/M metagenome (GOLD analysis project Ga0307378, IMG submission 202238) | Soil microbial communities from Risofladan, Vaasa, Finland - UN-1 | ecosystem: Environmental > Terrestrial > Soil > Coastal area > Acid sulfate soil | place: Finland: Risofladan, Vaasa | collected... | reverse complement strand
TTCTGCTGATGGAGCTTATGGATTGGACTAAGCAAGAGGCCATGTATGAGTATTGCTTTAACATGGCTGTTCACTATGCCTTGAATCTTGAGCCGGTAGCTCAAGATCTCAGCGTACCTACTCTGGATCGTTACATTGTGAGATTTGAAGAGGAAGAACTTGCGTCGAAGGTGATGCATGACGTTAGTGTGCATCTGATTAAGCTTCTTGATATCAAGATTGATCAACAACGGTTGGACTCGACACATGTGTTCAGCAATATGGCCAGTTTCGGTCGTACACGACTGATGGGCGTAGCGATCAAGCGGTTTCTGACTCAGGTAAACAAGCATGATCCAGCGGGGTATGGCTCACTGGATGAACAGTTGCGTCGGCGTTATGCCCCGAGCGTTCATCAGTTGTTCGGTGACACTGGCAAGGACAGTAAATCTCGCAACGTTCTTCGCCAGCAGGTTGCAGAGGACATGTATGCGTTGATTAAGCGTTTTGCTGAGGACCCAAAGCATTCAGGCCGTAGTACGTACAAGGCGATGGAACGTATATTCTATGAGCAATGCAAGGTGCACGAGGAGATCGTGGAAGTTAAGAACAAACCTGGCGGCAACATCATACAGAATCCATCGGACCTTGACGCGACCCGCGATGGCCATAAGGGGCCCGGCTACCAGGCCCAGATCGCCGAGACCTGCAACCCGGAAAATGAGGTGCAGTTGGTTACCTGTGCTATACCTCAGACCGCTGCAGAGCCCGATTCGAATGCCCCATCTGAAGTATTGGAAGACTTGAAAGAATCTGAGCTTCTTCCCGATCAACTGCTCACTGATACGCTTTACAATAGCGATGCGAATGTGGAGCTTGCCAAAGACTATGGCGTTGAACTGGTGGGCCCTACACCGTCAGGGCCCAGCGATAAGGAGGCCATAGATCAGTTGAACATCGATGACTTCAATATTGATGAAGCCACCGAAGAGATTCTTTGTTGCCCAGCGGGTCATGCACCGCAGTCCTCGGTCCATGATAGCCAGACCGGCAAGACTCGGACGATCATGCCGGAATCAGCCTGTGGTCAATGTGACTATCTTGAAGAGTGCCCCGTCAATAAGGGCCGCGCCGGTTATCATGTGAACTTCAGTGTAAGTTCAAAATCATCATATTCTTTATCCGTGCACAACCATATATAGTCATGTTCTGGGTTTCCCATGGAATTGCACTCAATAGTTCCCTCCGTAACCTGCCAGAAGTTTTTTCCTTTGTCATCATCAAGACAAGCCACATGCCACCCGTCAAGTGATATCCCATTAAAAAGCGGGCTCCATACTTCTGAAGGTTTTTTATTTGAGATTGCAGCATCAAACTGTCTTATAACAAAATATGGCATATTTGCTTGATTCGCATCAAGTCCGGGGAAAATGGCTTTGCCTGCTTCGCCCATATCAATGGCGAAGTAGTATTCCATCGGATATCTTGTTTTTGTGTATTCTGCGGGGATGACGGCCTGGCATTGATTCCCTTTTTTATCCATGCGAACCACTTGCCATTCAACCGCCTGGTTGACATGTCTGTAATACAGGTCAACTCCCTTTGCTTCTCGCGTTAGTTCCAACTCGATCTTCATGGGTTTACCGGGTTGGAAATTTTTAGCGGGCGTATGCTGGCAATTCATGGTTGGAAGTTGAGGACGTGATTTTACCCTCTGAATAGCGGTGCTTACGCTTTTCTGTTGGCTTGATTTATTACCGTTGGCCTTGGCTTTTGCTAATGCTTCTTTCATATCAGCAATGTCTGAATCTATTCGGGGAATGCGATCGATCCAGTGTCCGCTTTGTGTTACCCAATCACCGAATGAAACGTTTTCCACGTAGATTGATTTTGCATCCTCAGCCATCTTTACCCAAACATCATGAGCTGTTGTATAATGCTTGATAGCTTCAACCAAAGCTGCTGTATCTCCACTGCCTTCATAAAGATGCCAAAGCACCGCGGCGCGCATTTTATGGGCGAAGAAATTGGCGATGCCACATTGAATCTTAATATCATGATAAAAACGACGGAACTCAACATCACTTTTATCCTCTACAAGAGATTCTGCTGTGTTCAGATTCCGGGTGGCTGTATCGGCCATATCTTCGAGCCACTGGGCCACAACCAAGGGTGAATACTTGGCCAGTTCTTCACCTTCCAGTAATGCCGCAGCGAATTCATTCATTTTAGAAAATAACTGTGGATCGTGTGGACTGACATTTCCAAAAACCTTGGGCGAAGGATTATCACTAAAAATGACATCATCGCTTTCATTTACAATGGGCTGATTGGTATACATTTCAGGCCAAAAGCGCGTGCAGTCAGTCGCTGCGCCGTGAGCCGTGGTGATTAAGTGGACAACGCGGCTTGAATTTGCCAGCGCAATTTCCATCGATTTAGCGGCATCACCAAATTTACTGCGCAGAAAACGTAGCCAAACATCGGGATCAGTTTCGGGATTGTAAAGCAGACGACCCCAAACGCGATAGGTATAGAGAAACTTCTGGAAATCCCATTCAGGTTCAAGCGACTTATCGGCATAAGCGCAACGCCCACCTGGATAGCCTGTTCCTTTGCGACCTTTAAAGCCCAAGGGATCAACCCGCTCAACACCCAGACTGCCAAGCAAATTAGTTGATCGGCTATAGCCGGCCGCAAGAGCTGGGTCACCCGCAAGCAGAAGTACATTTGTGCCAGGCCAAATGCGATGCAAAACTCTCCACTCCCGGTCTTCAGGAAGAAAATCGCCATAGCCTGCGCGGGTAAACTTTCTTAATGTCAGATGGACACCATGTGCAGGTTCACTATATTCCTTTGTTTTCCCTTTATCGTCATGCCGAATATCTGCAGGATGATACCCAAGTCCCATATGTTCGCCAACAAATTTAGGTGAAGCACTGACCGGCATACCTGTCTCAAGAGCCCAGGTAAGCTGATCTTGCGTTAGACTTTTACCATGCATATCAATCCATACATGATGATCCGCTTGTTTGTGAGCATCAAACACTATTTCCCAAAAATCTTTTGTCCCATCCGGAATACCACTTTCCTTATGTACACGATAAGTTACTCCTGTAATGGAAGGACAGGTTTTTAGGACCAAGGCTAAAGCATCACGACAATACGTTGCATGGTTTTCTTCAGTCAATCCACTAATCTTATAATTAACATTTTCAGGAAAATTATATCCATGCGACCAGAGCGCCAATTGAAATTCCATACCATGTGCTGCAGCCTCATCGCTAATAAATCGAAGCATTTCCAAATTGCTATCGCGCTCTTCGTCAGGAAGACCAAGCGCACGAACGTCGTATCCTGGCACCTCAACTAAGAATGGATAAGCAAAGAAGAAATAGGAATCAACGCATCGTGTAGGAGAATTGTAGCCCATACCAAAGGCCAGACTAAAACGATTTATACGCTGTTTTGCCAGTTCACTCAGATAACTTTTCCAAAATTCGCGATCATTATACCAGGGTTTGTCTTCTACTTCACTTGTGAAAGTGCGATAGATGCTTCGAATCTTAAGCGCAGGTTTTTCGATGATGGGTTTGGAAATTCTGAGCGCAACAGAGGGGGCAATGCCACACTGGATACGGTCAGCAAGTTCCAAAACAGCATACATGAGTCCCTTAGCGTCGCTTCCACATGCCAGAAGAACCTTTTTGCCGGAGATATTACCCTGAACAAGCCCTAATGATTCACGTTCATCGGACACCGAAACATTTCTCATTTTCAGTATCTTCTGTGACAAAGCATTTTTGCTGCCTGCAACGATAATGGCTAATTCAGAATCAGGAGCAGTTTCAAGCGCCGAATATGTGACAACTTTGACACCGTGTTGATTTAAAGATTCCTGCAACTGATCGACGGCCCAACGAACCGGTTTCGAAGAGGAGATTTCATCATCAGCATCCATAATAATGCTAATTATTTGCATATCAGTTGTGGAATTGCTGCAGTCCGAACCGAGAAAATTCTGGAGTTTTTCAAAGTTGCCATCCAAATCACCTGTGGCCAGGGCAAAAGCCATTCCTCCGTCCGAGGCATCCAAACCACCATCCTTGTGCTCCGCAGTCGCCAGAAAGCGGGAGTGTACCCATCGATATTCATCACATGGGGAGTTTTTCATCCATTCCACCAAATCCCATCTCTTAAACCTACGGCCGCCAAATTTTTCCATGTATTGGTTGGTGGTGAAGAAGTATTTTGCTCCTAATGCAACACAATCATCCTTGCCATGTGAGGGTGTCCCATCTTTCAGTTTCCATTTTCCCGGTACTTCATTTACTTCTGAATGGGAAACCAGAATACAATATTGCCGCTTTTCTGGATTGGCTCTCAAAAGAGCCTGGTAGGCGACCTCAAAAGGACCTGCCTGAACATACCAAAACTTGCTTCCTTCATGGCTAATGTTTATTTCTTCTTTAGCATGTTCAATTGCAGCATCGAGCTCACGCTGATCATTGAAAAAGTTTTCCTCGTTGAACCCAAACCTTCGGGCACCGCCGATAGTGCTTTCATAATTCTCGGCTTCTTTCCAATCAAGACTGCGATCAAGTCTGTTGTTATAATCGAAATGTACCAACTTGTCCTGCCATCCCATTTTGGCAAAGACGGCCAGAGCCATTGCCGTAGCAGACCAATCGTCCTCATCAGCCAGGTTGCCGTCAGAACTCCAGCCAATTCTGTCATTCTCTTTAGGAATCTGAGCAATACCATAATTTTGAAAAATTGTAGTTAAGACCATTGCCAATAAAAAAAACCTTAAAAAGTTTGTATTCAACAATAGTTTGCTGTTTCGTTTATTATTCATTTTTACCTTCATGATTTTTGTTTATAATCTGACTTTCTTTTGTCACGATAAAGGTTTTAAGTTGCTTATTTTATTTCCTATTCCCCATAATCAAATGAATAGTATATAACTTTTATCCACGTGAATCAATTGGCACTCCAAACAATTTCTCTTTCCTTTCCTTCTACCTCGCGAAAAACAACCAGCTTTTTGGACACAGTGATTCCTAATTTATAAGGTCCCGATCCAGACACCGGAGGACTTTGGTAAAGTTTTACTTTCGGGTTATCCGGCCTAACGCGCCAAGTGGTCAGCCGCCCATTTTCGACGATGCTATACATAGGGTCTCCGGAACGATCCTTATGCATACTTGTATGCCAAATTTCGCCCTTGCTATTGTCTGGAGTACCATGGCTAAGCGTCAGTCTTCCATCCTCCTGCAATATCAAATGGCATTCCAGGCGTGGGAATATGCGGACATCCTTGTCTGTCAATCGCTCACCTTCATTCAAAATCACCTGGTAAATCTCATCAGCCATGTTTGATTCATTTTTATCCGAAACATCGCCCACGGTGATCTGTATCTCCTGCCAACCCAATGTGCCGGTATTGTCCTCTGCTACAGCTTTCAAATGAACTCTTCCGGTTTTTAACGATTTCAAAAGCTCATCACTTTCAGCGTTCCAAATATGTGGATCTGTTTCATGTGCCTTCAACAACAGACCGTTGAGATAAAGCTTCTTCTCCTTAATACCATCTTTGTCGCTGGCTTCCACCTCCACCTGAAGGTCGGCGCCGGCTGGGAAGCTCATACCATCTTTCAGATTTGAAAAACGAACTTCCGGGTAATCCCCTTCATTCTCAGCGTCCACAACTTCCTTTTCCACCCCTTTTAAAATAAGAGGCCAATCCAGATAATCAGTTCGGGCCAGTAATTGCGGTTTGTACTGGGATGTCATTATCGCTGTGTACGCCTTCCACTCCTGAACCGCATCCTTTAAATGTTCAACGGCCTGGGCATTATACTGTTTCTGTCGGGTATCCTCACGAAACGCTGCAAGCTTCGCAGCACCGCGCATTTTGTCAGCGTAGTAACGACCCAGATATGTCATGCTTTCAATATCATTCAGCGTTTCCTGTAACTCCAAATTATCGCTCATCTGTTGGCGTAATTTCGGAAGCGATGCCAGGGCAGTTGCCGCATAGGCATCCAGGTCATCTGCCACCTGCAATGGTGAGATGCCTTCCGATTTTTCCCCGGATACTTCAGCCTTCCCCCAATCCATGACGGTTTGAAATCCGGTTCCCAGTTGAGATGCCCATACATTTCGGAAATAATACTTGTCAACGGTCAGAAAACCGCCTGTGAAGTCGATGCATCCTTCGGGTGCTATTTGCGCATCATTGGGCCACCAGTTAGAACTGTTAATCAGCGGGATAATTTCGGAAGTTGCCGCCCATGTATCGTATAGCAGTTTGCCATCCGCTTCAGGGAACCGATGGTTTAAAACCGCTTCCCAATAATCCCGACCAAGAGACGGATTATACGCCAACTGCCCCCATTGCCGCATGCGGTACCAATGCTTATCAATTTCCAAACGTCCGGCCATCTTTGGATTTTTCGCAATAAACTCGCGTCCCCAAACATAGCCGTCAGAGCCCATGTAGAACCCGGGCGACACATCGTGCGGCATCTCCTGGATATAGTTGCGAACAAAATCAGGATTTCCCCAGCGCAGCACAAACATGTCATCGTTGCGCAGGTTTAAAAAGCAAGGAACGTTGTATTCCTCAACCTCACTGCGAAACCATTGATCAAATATTTTCGGCCTGTTTTTTACATACATATGCCCGATAACGTATTTGAAGCTGGTATTAAATTCACCTTTGAAATCTTTAAAGGCTTCAGTTATCGGTTTCAATCCCGACTGGTGTTGGCGGAATATAAAGCGAAAATCACGATCGGGCTGTTGTTCCATTACATCCATCATTGCTCGTCCATAAGTATTGAAGAGAAAGTTTTCGATGGAATACTCTCCTGTTATATGATTGTCCGCATTTTCGCCTGCCGTAACACCAATTCCGCTAATTTGTGGATAGGTCAGCAGGGCCTGGCGAACACTCCGGCGCAGATAATCTACCGTGATAGGATTTGTCTGATCCTGCGTAATACCATATTTCCCAGTCGCACCAGTGGTGAAGACGTTCCAGTGAAACAGGTAAATTTCAATTCCGCGATCCTCCGCATACTTAAACACCCTTTGCCAATGCGCAATCTTCTCATCAATAGAGATCTTTTTGACCAGTTTGAGATTGATACCCTCTGTATCCTGAACACCACTTTTTTTAAGATCCGGTGTAAGCTCATCCCCGATACGATAGACATCATCCAAAGCAACCTCAGGATACTCCTCCAGCTTAACTATGGAAGGATACGGATGTGTGCTCCACAGGCTCAACACATTGTATCGATAACGGGCAAGGTCGTCGAGATAGGCCTTCCAGAATTCAAAATCCCAAACCGTTTCAATGTTGTTTTGCGCCGCATCTCCCGTATCGTCATAAGAAGGGGTACGTGCATCAAAGGGTATATTGAATTTAATGCCACGCTTCGGCACAAACGGCGCGCGGTCCTGATTTTTAATTGGAAGACCTAACCGCAAAAGGTCGGCTACTTCGAGGCCGCCATACATCGCGCCAGTAGCGTCCGAACCAATAACCTTAATCTGGTTCGGTCCTACAGACTCAATTTGAAACGCTTCCAGCGAGGATTCATCCGGCTTAACGATTAGAGAAACCTGCAGATTTTCCTGTCTCGCTTCTTTTAATGCATCTTTCAATTCCTGTGCCGCGAACGCCAACTGCGGGATCCGCGCATCATATTCGACCGAAACCGCGAAACGACCTGGTAGGAGAATGCCCAAAACGAATAACAACCAGAGGAACGAACACGGTACCTTTTTCATTTTCTTAATCCTCTCTGAACTGATAAGCAATCCGAAACGTATTTAGGTTCTACTAATTCCGCCCTTGCCAACAGATATAGAGCATTGTTATATAATACTACAAAGGTTAAGACGAATGTGATAGTATGATGTTTCATTTGATTCTCCAGAATAGGTCTACTATTATAACAAATTCTGAACCTCTATCAAAATGAATATTATCATCATTTTTGCTGCTCTAAAGGCTTTTTTTTAAACGTCTTTTTGTTTGTGGCTCTAAATATACAAACCTTAACGCATTCCGACTCGATCTTATCATATAGCTTTTGATCTCGACACAGCACAGTCAGCTTGGTTACAATTGGCCATTCTCTCATTAGCCGGTGTGGAAACACTGGAACAGGCTCCCGTATCAATTCGGTATCGTTGTTTGAGCAGCCTTTAGATGGTCAAAGCAGGCTGTCCCATCAGGATTTCAGAGAATATGCTGTATATCAAAACAAGGAACAAGCCGGAGGAACTATTCTTGCCTTCAGGGATGATGCTCTTTCCTATGTTTTAATCGGCAATATCGAAATGTCACAATTAATGGATATGGCGCGTGCGATCAGCGCCGGAAAATAAGAGGAAATAAAGATGAATAACAAAAGATTAATCTTATTAACGATATGCTGGATATCAGTAATAACTCAGGGGCTGTATGTTACATCTTTCGCAGAAGAGACAAATACAGAAGCTGAACAACATTTCGAGAAGGCAAATGAGCTACGCAAAACAGCCGATTACGATGCCGCTGTTACTGAATACAAGAATGTAATAAAATTGTCACCGAACAGCAGAATCGCCCAGGATGCCCAATACTGGATCGGACAATCCTATTTTGAGGCGGGACAATTTGATGCAGCATTATCTGCATTTGAGAAGATTCTCGATGAGTATCCGGACACTGCCATAATCTCATCAACAAAGCTCATGATAGATCGTGCGCAACAAGCGAAGAAGAACCGATCCCTTTTTGAGGCTGCAGAAAAGGGTGATGTTGACCGGGTTAAGCAGCTTATTGCCGAAGGTGCTGATATCAACGTTAAATGGGCCGATGTTAATACCAGAGAAGAAGAGATAAATACTCGATTATGGCATGAAGACGATACTCCATTATACTATGCAGCTCGTTCAGAAAAAATGGAAATAGTAAAATTACTCGTCGAAGCAGGGGCAGAAGTAAATGCAGGACAATGGCCGCCGTTGTACCAAGCAGTTGATGCTAATAACGTAGTCATGGTTGAATATCTGCTAGAGCATGGAGCAAAAATCGATGATGGCAGCGGCTGGACGGCCTTACAGGAAGCACCTTATGCAGCCAGCTTAGAGATAATTGAAATGCTTATCGCTAAAGGAGCTGATGTCAATGCAGGGCCGTATACTTGCACTATGTACTGGACATGTGGGTACAATGATTGCACCTGACGAACTTGTTCGGGAAAGAAGGAGCCGATCCAGCAGGTGGCCAAACCCAGTTCCGTGGCCTGGAGAGACATATGGTCGAGGGCGATGGTTACATTGATAGGTGCAACCGGCTGGCCCAACGCATGACGTAGTCGCTGACATCACAGCCCTCGATAATCGCCCCTGCCTGGGCGATGAACATCTCGTGGTTGGCCGCCTCTGCCAGCCACTGTTTGGTTTTGGCATCTTGGACCGCCACAAAACGTCAGTCCTGCATATTGCGCGCTGAGGGCGCGAGACGCGCCGCTTCCAGGATACAGTAAAGTTTATCGTTCTCGATGGACTTTTCTTCATATCGCCGACAGGAATAACGGGTAGCAATGGCCTCCTTAACGTCCATGGATGTCACTCCCAATCAAAGGTGGCTTCCGGGTTGGTATCCAGTTCTGTGGTTTGGTTTACGATTGTCACCACGCCGTAGCGAAAGTTGTGGATGTGCAAGCGCCTCTCCGCTAATTCCAATATTAATTCAGTAGGATATTCAGCGTATCCACCAAACACCCAGGTTTTCGTTGGGGGATGTGCATAAAACCAAAGAGGCAAACCGTTGGTATGGAGATTGTCTCCGTTGAGTTGGATTAAGTCACCCTGTACCTGCCTGGCAACCGAAGAATCCAAGCGTTGGTATTGGTTTGGCTGTGCAGATGTCCAGCGATCCAATAGTCGCCATTGCCATAGATCGACATTCAGGCCCAGGCGCGTCTCTGCACGGGTGTACGCCAACTGCCAGCTTCGTTGTT
>Ga0307378_10014258_pt1 | contig 10007 bp, 10 predicted proteins | sample UN1MG_FD_202238 | JGI IMG/M metagenome (GOLD analysis project Ga0307378, IMG submission 202238) | Soil microbial communities from Risofladan, Vaasa, Finland - UN-1 | ecosystem: Environmental > Terrestrial > Soil > Coastal area > Acid sulfate soil | place: Finland: Risofladan, Vaasa | collected... | reverse complement strand
ATGGAGAACGAAAAATTAATGGCTCATCCGGGAAATGGGTAGGTGCATTCGGTGTTTCGGAGGACCGAGAAAAATCGTTCGGGGCCCCAGAGGCACAAATTTCCCCCCAGGCAACCCAAATTTGAGCCTCTGCCCAAACGATTTTTCTCTCCAAGCCACTCCATGGATCTGATCTACCAAGTTTACCAACTCATTATCCGGAAGAACCAAAAAAACAGTCCCTCTATAATTAGAGCGATGTGCACTTTTGAGTCGAAAAATGTCTCGATTTTCGATGCTGGATTCTTGTAACTCGATGTGGAGAAAGGAGATAAAAAATTTTGAAAATTTAGATTTTTGTTTTTAACAGTGAGCGTTTTTGAACGAAATTAACCACAGATTTACGCGGATTAGCACTGATTAAGGGTAGTTTTTCAGCCAGCTTTGGCGTCTTTGGCCCTCCCTTTCCTCGAAGCAAGCTTCTGCGAAAGGCCCGGCCTTATCCGCCGGGTTCCCAATAGAATTGGACCCCATTATTGAAGCCGGTTCAAAACGGTTCTTATTTCAAGGGATCACTACGATGATTGATTGGGATTTGGGGTAAAAATGTGATTGATTTTGGGGATTTGGGGGATTTAGCATTTCTACCGTAGGCCAGCATGAGCATCATACAATCACGCAGGCACGAAGTGCCGGAGTGATTAAAAAGGGTGCGAACCGCAGGTAGAAATGCGGCGTCGAGCCGAACCGCAGGCGGCACATTTAGAGGGTTTTTGGGCAAAGAATTTGGTTGATTTTGTTGGTTTTGAACGTTTTTTGTCGAAAATTACTCGATTTTTGATGAATTGGATTGGTTATTTGTGCTGCCGGAGGCCAGCATGAGGTTCATTTAGTGTTACGCAGTCTTGTGAGTCCCGTAAGGGATGCCTTATGGCAGGACGTAGTAAATAAAAATAGTACTGAACCGAAGGCAGAAAAAAGCAGGAGGAGTGATTAAAATTAGTGCGAAGCGAAGGTAGAAATGCGACGTCGAGCCGAACCGCAGGAAGCACATTGAGGGGAATTTTCCGAGGTTGAAAAAGGTAATGGTAAATTCACTACCTGTCAATGACATCTAGCGCGGGTGGTAGAGGAGAAGGTAAGGGAATTAGGGAATTAGAGATTAGAGATTGGTTTCTTCGGCTCTTTCGATAAAACTCAGGACAGGCAGGACAGATCCGCTCCCCTCAATGAACTCGGGACAGGCAGGACAGGTTAGCACGGATTTATTAAGTATGATGCCGGCTGGGGATAGTCAAAATTCGGCATGGTTCAGAACAGGGTAACACTTTTCTATGCCCTACAAGGTACCATTTTCTCCGCAACTCCGGGTTTGATAGACTGTTATGATTGTTCGTGGCCATTGCAGCAGCTTAAAAAGTGTTACCTTGTGGTATATGAAATTGAACCAGGCCCAAAATTCAGCCTTGATTTTCCTTGTATGGCAACATTCCGGTGGGTATAATTCTACACGCAGCCAAAGGCAGGTTTGTGCGGAATACCAACCTACGCCTCAGACTCACACAATAATTACGTTTTTAGCGTTTCGTTCAAAACAGGAGAAAGCAGTTTAAATTTGGAGAGCAAGAATGAAAAAAGTAATTTGTTTATCGCTTATGGTCTCTATATTGTTCGCTGGATGTGCTGGAAGAGAAGCCAATCCAATTGCCATGTATACCCCCGGAGACGAAAACCGGAGCTGCCAGGGGCTCTTTGCTGAGATGTCTCAAATTCAACAAGAAATGGACGTATTGAGGCCGAAAACAAATAAATTTGCAACAAATGCTGCGTGGGCAACTGCCGGAGTTTTCTTAATAGTTCCATTCTTCTTTATGGACTTGAAAGAAGCTGAGAAAATTGAATATGACGCCTATGCCCGAAGATATAACCGGCTTCTGATTCTGGCTACAGAAAAGAATTGTGATATGTTTAACTTGCCCACAAAGCCGGAATTGACTGTTGAGCAAAAGATAGAACAAGAAAAAGCGAAAAAGGCTGAGCAAGAGAAGAAAGAATAACAACGGCCGTCCCCTCTGCTGTCATTCTCGGCGTCATCGGCGTGGGCTTTGTCGGATGGTTGAGAAGACGAAGAACACTGTAAGAGCATTTGCAGAATAAAAGCTAAAGGGCTGTGAGCATCCACTTGCAGCCCTTTTGTCGTTACTAAGCACCCCCCAGCTTTCAATTTAAAGCACCTCACAGGCTATTTAAACGACAAACTCGTGTTGAGGGGCTTTTTATATTGACTATTGATTATTCGGATGGGCGGTTCACGAACCGCCCCTACAACGATAACGGCAACAATACATCGGGACAACAAATTAAAAGCATCCAAGATTGCATAAGAGGTCAGCGAAAACATGTTCGATTTTATTGAGCCGGCAGACAAGAATTTGCTTTGCAATGAAATAAGCATGTACAAAAAACAATTAGAATCTTTTAATGGGATTAAGTATAATCACTTCACTTGCACAAGCAGCGATGCTGTCGGTTAATCACAGTTAGATTGGTAGAAACCATTGATATTGGGTAATGATATAGACAATAATTTTATGAAGCTTGCCATCCAGCAGGCCCAAATAGCCGAGGAGAACGGCGATGTTCCTATCGGGGCGGTTATTGTCTATAAAAACCAGATAATCGGTAAGGCATATAATCAGCGAGAGCAGCTTAAAGACCCGACCGCCCACGCAGAGATTATCGCTCTGACGCAGGCGGCGTCTTTTATCGAGAGCTGGCGACTGCATGACTGCACAATGTATGTAACTTTAGAGCCGTGCCCTATGTGCGCAGGAGCGCTGGTTTTAGGCAGGATGGACAGGCTCGTTTACGGCTGCGATGACCCGAAGGCAGGTGCGTGCAAAAGCCTGTATAACATTGTGCAGGATGAAAGACTCAACCATAGACTTGAAGTTACAGGCGGTGTTTTAGCTGAGGAATGCAGCAGGTTACTCCAGGAATTCTTTCAACGCCGGAGATCCGAAAATAATCAGCAGTGATTAGACTGCCAAATCAATAAGCCGAAAGAAAAAATACTATTCCTTAAACCAAAACACGTACACCGGTTTTATCGCACATAGCACAAATAAAACTACAAACCACCATATATTTATGTCCATTATATCGGGTATCAGTTTGGCTATTACAAGAGCAAGAAAGAATGCAACGCTTTGAGCTAATTTTACATCTATAATGTCTAACTTTCTCACTCGCCGGGTCATGTCTTCTAAAAGTCCCATTTTTTTAATCTCCTTTACCTGTTTAGCCGGCGGTCTTTTTCGCCTGTTGCCAAAAGACGAGTATGAGAACGCCCAATACCAGACAGCTCAAAGAATCGCCCATAAACCACCAAAAAGCCATTTTTGTTAGCAGGCCGGCTATCGCACAGACCACGCCGACAAACACTGCACCCAAACCCGAGAACGGCACCATTACTCCGTATTTCAGGGGATCCAGAGCCAGAATTATAAAAAATATCCCTACACCAGCGTACGTGCCTGAGCCCACACGAATCGCATAAATGAACTGCGGCGAATCCGGAGATGATTCAATTCCAAAAAACCTGGCAATGGATTCCCATAACGAAACAGGTAAGACCATTCCAAACAGCGATAGCAGACACCCAATACCAGCTATCCACAGACAGATTTTTAATGCACGCATTGTACCGCCCTTTCAATAAATAATAGACTTTTTGTCACTTATTTTTCACAGTCTCGTTCAGTTCAGCGATGCGAAGCTCGAGTCTTTTTATTTCCCGGCTGGTATTGATTTTGTAGAGCATTTGCCAGTACTTGGCTTTACTGAAAATACAAAACTGTATGCAGCAGACAAAGATGGCGGCATACATAATCTGCAATTGCGTTTCGTCGGTCGCAAAGAATTTGAAGGCACAAAAGACAGCCCCAACTATAAAAGGCAAGGAGTATGCAAAGTGGACGAGCATGCTTGGGAACATTTTCTCGCTATAGAGCTGCCTTACCATCGACAATAATGTGTCTTCTCTCGAGTCATCGTAGGTATCGTCGATTATCTTTTTGATTTCTTCTTCGTTCATTTTTTTATTCCTTAAAAATTTTATTCAATATATTTTTGGTAAAGTTTTTTCAGCTCTTTTCTTGCGCCGTGAAGCCGTGATTTAACGGTCCCCTTTGGAACCTTGAGAGCTACACTGATCTCTGAGATGTTAAGCTGTTCGAAGTAATATAAGGTAAGAACAACTTTTTTTTCGATATCTAATTTTTCCAGCAGCTCCTTAACGCCTGTGTCTTTTTTCCGGCTTGATTGTTGTTCTTCAATTTCATCTATGCTGGTGTGCTTTACAGCTTTACTTTTTCTTATCCAGTCGATTGATTTATTTGTTGTTATTTTATATGCCCAGGCTTTGAAGTTAGCCGGATCGCGTAATTTTCTTACACCTTTTATTATGCTCAGCCAGCTCTCCTGAGTTATGTCCCACGAGGCCTCGGCATTTCCAGTCAGCTTATAGGCATATTGCCAGAGGCGCTTCTGCCAGCGTGAGACCAATATTTCCATAGCCTTAACACGGCCCCTCTGGCAGTCCAATACCAATATTTCATCTACAAGTTGTTCAACCGATCTGTCCACTCTATCTACCTTAGTCTGTCTCCACTGCTGCGCGGTTCACTCTTTTCTAAAAAATCCTATAATAATTCCGCGTTTCTATAGCTAATTATAATTGCAGAGGCCCCATTTTTCCGCTATATATATTGATTACAAAATTAGAACAACCAAAATCTTATATTGAAATAGAAAACTCAAGTACAAAATAACCAATATTAAATACTATTGGAGAGGTGTCGGAGTGGCTGATCGAGCAGCCTTGGAAAGGCTGTGTAGGGCTTGTCCTTACCGCGGGTTCGAATCCCGCCCTCTCCGTTTATTTTGGGTCGGCCGGAAAGGAGCTGTAGCATGACACGGAGACATCAAACAAGCAGATTGCAGGCGGTTATTCTTTTGCTGGCAGTATTAGTCTTTGCAGGCTGTGCCGCTGAGTCGGGGAAAACAAATGATGATGCTTTTGCTCATTCCGGAGGTAAAAATCGGATACGTCTTGAGCACGTTGCAATCAATGTCGAGGACCCCGCCGCTATGGCAAGTTGGTATAGCGATAATTTGGGGATGAAGGTCGTCAGGGAAGGCCCGCCGCCAGCTAATATGCGCTTTATTTCCGACTCGGGTGGGAACATGATGCTGGAGCTTTACAATAATCCGCCGGACGAAGTGCCGGATTATCCGGCGATGAATCCTCTGTCTCTTCATATTGCCTTTATGGTTGACGATGTAAAAGCAATTACCAGGAAGCTGATTGGGGCCGGTGCAACGATTGCCGTGGATATAAACACTACGCCGGCTGGCGATGAATTGGTTATTCTGCGCGACCCATGGGGTGTTCCAATACAGTTTCTTAAGCGGACCAAGCCGATGTTACCGCACAAATAGATAATACCGAATTCGAAGGCCAAAAGTTAAAGCTCTTTAACTGTGATATTTTATACACTTGCTAAGGATAGCTAATAATGGCAGAAACAGAAGCCGGCGAAAATAGAATCATCCGCAGGGGACCTTATCCCGAACTGACACTGACCTCTATTCTCGTCGGTTATGTTCTGGGTGTGCTCATTACAATCAGTATGGGCTACGCCTGCCTGATTCTGGGATTTTCACATGAGGGCTCGGAACTGGCCGCCATCCTGGGCTTCGGCGTGCTCAGGGGTATCCTCCGTCGGAACAGTATTATCGAAAACAACATAAGCCAGACCGTCGCCAGCAGTGTGAACGGTGCCTCGGCGGGCGTTATGTTTTCCGTGCCGGCACTGTTCATTTTGGGCGAAACGGATTTTAATCCCTATCTTATGGTCTTTGGCTGCATCGCCGGGGGAATTCTTGGCATAGCCTTTATTATTCCGTTACGTAAGCAGATGATCGATTTCGAACGACTGACCTATCCGGGCGGCGTCGCGGTCGCAACCGTCCTCAAATCACCCGGCGCCGGTGTCCACAAAGCAATTCTTCTTATGATCGGGGTTATCCTGAGCGGCACCGTGGCTTTCATCAGCAATGTGACAAAGTTCGAGAACTGGGCTTTGGGTCAGCACATCGGTATGCCGGACTACATGAACGGCATCTGGTTCGTTTCGCTGCTGACTATAGGAATAGCATTCATAGCGGGTAAGGGCGGGCTTTGTTTTGTCATCGGGGGTTACGCCTGCTATTGGGTCCTAGCGCCGATCCTGGCGAGGATGAATCTGCTGCCTTCGCCGGAACAACTTCAGGTCATTGCCGAGCGCTTGGGGGAACAGAATCTTTCAATGCCTAAGTATTTGCGGATAGTATTGTTCAGACCAGTGGGTATAGGAATGCTCGTAGGTGGCGCGTTGACCGGGATTGTCCTGGCATTGCCTCTAATCGTCAATTCGATCCGGAGCATGCAATCGGCAGCCAAGACCGGCATGGCCCTGTCGAAAGATGAGATGCCAATCAAGCTGCTCTATATCGGCATCATCGGTGCGGTCATCGTTTTGGGCATTGTTGCGGTTACTTCCGTCGAAGAGATGGGCATCGTCCGGGGCATTGTTATGGCCGTGCTTGGCACGATTTGGATATGGATGGCCGGGGTAATTCTATCCGAATGCATCGGCAGGACTAACTGGTCGCCCATGAGCGGAATGACCCTGATTGCCGTGACGATTCTCATCGTGATTACAAGAGGTTTAGGTGACAGAGCCGCCATTATATCCTCGGTCATGGTCGGCGCTGCAACGTGCATGGCAATGTCCCAGGCGACGGACCTGATGCTTGATTTGAAAACCGGTTATCTGGTTGGCGCTATTCCCAGAAAACAGCAGATAGGACAATTTCTTGCCACGTGGCTTGGACCGGTTCTGATGATAGGCCTCTTGTTTGTGCTTCATAAGGCATACGGCCTTGGCAGTGAAAAATTACCGGCGCCACAAGGCACGGTGCTGGCGAGCATGATGAGGGGGATTCTTGAAGGTAATGTCCCTGTTTACAAGTATCTGGCCGGCGCAGGTCTCGGCGCGCTGCTCAGCACAACAGGTATTGGCGGACTCGGGATTCAGGTGGGCCTTGGATTCTATCTGCCGTTCAGCATTGTTCTGACATATACTATTGGCACAATTCTTCGGATTGCCAGCGATAAAATAAAGGGGCAGCACTTTAGCGAGCAGGTTGGTATCCCCATCGCGGCCGGATTGATCATTGGCGAGGGGATTGTCGGAGTTGGTTTTGCCATCTACTACATTATCACGGGAATGCAGGGAGGGTAGGGATTGACTATGAAATTAATCGGCTTTCTAATGGTTACAGTTGGTTTCATCGCAGCGGCTTTGGCTGCGGTTGTCGATGAAAGTGCCGTCAGATGGTTGTGGTATATACCCGCACTTGTTCTCGGTGTGGCGGGAGTAGCTGCAATCAGAATCGATGATGTACGCCAGAACAAGACGGAGCATCATGTTGCTTCCAGGATTGAAACTGTAGAAAGCAGCCTTGAAAAAATAACAACCAATATCAGTAAACTCAATACCGACAAGCACTCGATTAATACATACGATATGCGTCACCGGATCGATGAACTATTCGTTGACGATCTTGCTGTGTTTGTGGACGCCCGTGAAAGCATCGCTCATCGTTACGGCCTGGCCGCCTATGCCGACGTGATGAGCTGCTTTGCCGCCGGGGAGCGGTACCTGAACCGGGTATGGTCGGCCTCAGCCGACGGATATATAGATGAAGTAAATGCCTATCTGGAAAAATCCAGAGAGCAATTCGTCGATAGTCTTGAGAAAATCCGCCGGCTAAAAACAAATCCCGATTTACAAACTTCAACTTTCTCATAATCAAAGGAGGAGTCATTATGAAACGCTGTTCTAAACGACAGACGGTTTTCGCCGTTCAATTGGTATTATTTTTTGTCGTATCATCGCTTTTTGCCGACGAAGGTGCATTGACAACCAAAGTCATCGATAAAATTCATTCGTCTTTTGAAATGGATACACATACCAGGTCTATGTATAATTCCATCACGAACAATGATATCATCAGTCTTGCCCTGAATCGTGACCTTCTACGGCAACACAACGAAATTTTCAGCCATAAAATCGAAACGAAAGGCATCACCAATCAGAAAAAAAGCGGCCGGTGCTGGCTGTTCGCAGGACTGAACATTCTGCGACCGAAAGTAATCGAAAACAACAACCTCGAAAGCTTCGAGTTCTCACAGAACTATCTCGCCTTCTGGGACAAGCTCGAAAAGGCAAACTGCTTCCTTGAAAACATCATTGAATTCGCAGACCGTGACATCCTCGACCGTGAAATGGAGTTCCTCCTTCGCCAGCCCATCCCCGACGGAGGCTATTGGGAAAACGTCGTCAATCTCGTCGAAAAATATGGCGCCGTTCCCCAGGAAATTATGCCCGAAACAAACAGCTCCGGCAATACAAGCCTGATGAACAACCTTATCAGCAGAAAGCTGCGCGCCGACGCCGTCAAACTCCGAAATATGCACGAACAAAAAAAGTCACCCAAGAAAATTCGCACGGAAAAAACGGAAATGCTCGCCCAGGTTTATAAAATGCTCGTACTGAACCTCGGCCAGCCGCCGGCCGAGTTCCAGTGGCGATTCGAGGATGCCAATTCCGTTGTAAGCAAAATCCACACCTATAACCCGAAGAGCTTCTATAAGGAATTCGTCAATGTCGATTTGGGGCAATACGTGGACATCTTTAACGACCCTTCGAAAGAATACGGAAAACACTACAGCATTAATCTTACAAGAAATATCCGTGACGGTGACGATGCTCACTTTGCAAACGTCAAAATGCAGATTCTCAAAGACATCGCCGTCAAGGCCGTGCTCGACGACGAACCCATCTGGTTCGCCTGCGATGTCGGTAAAGACCAAAGCAGAGAACACGGGATAATGGCCATGGGGATGTTCGATTATGATTCCATTTACATGACCGATATGGCCATGACCAAGGCCGAGCGTTCACTGTTTCGTGAAAGCGTCCCCAACCATGCTATGGTCTTCATCGGCGTCGATATGCAAAACGACAAACCTGCAAAGTGGCTGGTTGAAAACAGTTGGGGAGACGACAAAGGCAGCAAGGGCCTCTGGACCATCTACGACTCATGGTTCGAGACAAATGTTTACAGCATCATCGTAAAGAAAAAATATGTTCCAAAGGAAATTCTGGATATTTATAAACAACCAGCGATAAAGCTGCCCCCCTGGGACCCGATATACTCGTTCGTGCAGTAGTGCTACGAACGAAAATTGCGAACCGCCGGCGTCCTGAGTCTATGACTTGTTGATTTTTCCGGCCACACAATTCAACATTTGGAAATCAGGTTTTAAAGGCATATAGATGTCAAAAAAGAAAATCCTCTATGTCAGCGGGTCAATAGGATTAGGACATGTCACAAGAGATTTGGCGATAGCCGGGCAATTGCGCAAGCAACACCCTGAAGTAGAGTTATCCTGGCTGGCTTGTCATCCTGCAACCTTATTGCTTAACGAGGCCGGAGAAAAGCTTCTTCCGGAAGCCGACATATATGCCAACGCCAACATTCACGCCGAAAATACTGCCAAAGGCTTTGAGATGAACACCTTGAAGTACGCCTTCAACGAAAGCAAAGTCCTTAAACATAACATAAAAATCTACAAGAAAATATTCAATAGGGAAAAATACGATCTCGTTATCAGTGATGAGGCCTATGATCTTATCACTGCTCTGGCGATGAAATTCATCCGATTAGAAGCTCCATTTGTGACGATTTACGATTTCCTTGGCATGGACTCGGTAACAAAGAATCCATTAGAGAAGCTGTTTGTGAATATCGTGAACCATAACTGGGCAAAGTGTGACCGTAAACTGTTTTCCGGCTTGAAAAATCTGGCTCTTTTCGCTGGTGAACCAGAAGATGTCCCCGATAAGAGGTTTGGC
>Ga0307378_10014256_pt1 | contig 10007 bp, 20 predicted proteins | sample UN1MG_FD_202238 | JGI IMG/M metagenome (GOLD analysis project Ga0307378, IMG submission 202238) | Soil microbial communities from Risofladan, Vaasa, Finland - UN-1 | ecosystem: Environmental > Terrestrial > Soil > Coastal area > Acid sulfate soil | place: Finland: Risofladan, Vaasa | collected... | reverse complement strand
CTCCTTGCGCCGCTCCACGGCCATCGCCACGGCCATGGACGTCGCGTACACGAACGCGATCCCGCTGAACACGTACCCGACCCACTCGACGATCTGTGCAGCCATTTCTCACCTCTCTTCACTATTCATTCAACATGCCCAAATGAACATGCCCAAGCCTTTGCCCGTGGGCCTTGGTCATGTTGGTCATGTTGGTCATGTTCATTCAACATGCCCAAGGTGCCCAACATGACCAAGATACCAACATGACCAAGATCCCCATATATATGAGACCCTACTCCAGCAGTTGTGGCGGCAACGTGTCGCCGCTGGGGAGCCCCCAATGCCACGTTTTGCCCTCTTTCCGACTGACAACGCCCAGCTCGCGCTTTGCACGGTTGCCCGTGTTGCGCGATATGCCGCGCGCGTCAAGCTCGTTTTGCACGTCGCCGCTGGGTATCGGCCCGCTCTCCAGAATGTCGCGGATCGCCTCTTTCGCCTCATCGAGCGCGCTGTGCCGCTTGGGCGGCTCCGGCGCATCGCAGAAGATCACGCCAGCGTCCGTCACCTGCAGCCCGAGCGGTTCGGGGAACCGCCCCAGGTTTGACTTGATCATGCTCAAGCGCCTGGTGTCCTCGTCCATCGGATCGGGCGTGTCGAGCGCCAGGACGATGCGCGCTGGCTGCACGATCCCGCTGTAGCCACGGACGCGGGCAAGGGACACCCGATCGTCGGCGTCGAGTAGGCCCTGTTTGCGTAGATGGTGAGTGATCAGGATCGGGCGTCCGCTGTCCCGTGCCAGCTCAGCGATCCAGTGTACCGTGGCCAGCGCCTCCGAGCTGTTTTCGTCGCCTTTCCGCGCACCGCTGAAACTGTCGATCACCACGAACACGATGTCTTCACGTCGCACCAACGCCGTGAGCGCACGCCGATGCTCCGGATTGTCGAGCTGTATGTCACGCATGGGGTCCTCGAACGGGAAGACCAAGCGATCGAGGGGCAGGCCCCAGGACTTGGCCCGCTCTAGGTTGAGCGGCTGCGCGGCTTCCGCCTCACACCACAGCACCTTTCCGATCTCGCCCTCGTAGCGCTCGCTGTCCGGCCACAGCTCGGACGCGCCCAGGAATGCGGCGCATAGGCGCAAAGCCAGGATCGACTTGCCCACGCCCGGCTCGCCCACCAGCAATGTCAGGTATCCCTTGGGCAGCCATCCCCGCCAGCACCATTCCATCGGCCCGATCACCGCGTCGAGGTCCGCCCAGGTTGACGGTTCAGCGGTTGCAAAGGCGTCGAGACCCTTCACGCGCAGCAGCTTTTCGATCATCCATTGGCGCTGAATGTCGGGATCGACGTCGGCGTATGCACCTTGCGCCTGGTCGCCCAGCTCCTTTTCGAGAAACGCCATGATGCGCCGTCGCCCAGCACAGCGGTGAACGATCTCGCTGTAGTGCTCCACGTTCAGCGCCGTTGGCGTCGCGCCGATCAGCTCGGTCAGCTTGGCGGCCCCGCCGATCTCCTCCAGGACCCCTTTGCGGTCGAGGTGGTCGGTGAGCACGACCTGGTCGAACGGCTTGCCCGTTTCGCACAGCTCGAGCAGCCCTTGCCAGATCATGCCATAGGTGCTATGGTAAAAGTCACCGGGGGTGAGCTGCGAGGTCAGCGGTCGCGCGATCGCCGCGCCGTCGATCAGGCAGGCGCCGATCACGGCCCGTTCGGCGTCTTCGTTGTGTGGGCGCGTCGCCTCTTGATCGCCAACTGTGGGGAGCTTACGCTTGCCCATTAGGCCCCCTCCCTGCCGCCCGCCGCAGTATCTCGCTCTTGCGGACGTCGAAAGCGGCCTGGTAGTCGGCTTCGTGCCGGGCTGCCTCGTCATAGCAGCGCCGCGCGATCGCGGCATCATAGCGGTCGTGCGCCTCGCGCATCAGCCGGGGCGCGTCGTCGCCGGTCGGGGCCTGCGGGGGACTTGACAGCGGAGGCCGTTTGGGTGTATCATAGAAGCTAGACACAAACCGCCGCCCGCTGTTCTGTGTCGTCCCGCCCGGTGCCGCAAGCGCCGGGCTCTCTCTTTGTGCTTTCATCATCCTTGCTCACTTTCCAATAGTCTTCCCTGCCATTGCCCTTTGTAGGCGGGGCGTGAGGTCGCGAGCCCCACGCCCCAGGGGCAAGGACGGGTCAGGCGGCCTGCCGCTCCTCGTCGCCATCTTCCTCGCGGCGGAGGTCGGCCAGGCCGCGCTCCAACACAAACCTCGTTGCCATCGACTGGTTCGCCTCATAACACTGCTCGGCGAGCTGCACAATCGCGGCTTTGACCTCACTGGTAACCCGGGCGTGCACAAGCTCTGGCGTCCGTCGCATCCTCCACCATCCTTTTCGTAACACAAAGGGCCCCAAAAACAGGACATGGCCCCGCGTGGGGTTGCATCTCCGATTTCTGGGGCCCGGTCGGGCTCCGTCTCATTGCCGGGGCCCGGTATGGGCCCGTCTGTATGCGTGGGGGAAAGTCCCGCAGCGTCCGGCGTGATTGGCCAGGAACGCGGCTTCCCCCATCGCGTCTACAAGTGTAGCACACCTGTTCTTCCTTGTCAAGCCCAAACCGCACATCTGTTCTATCTCCGACCTTAAAAAGTCGCGCGTGTGACGCAAGCCGTCTCGTATTCGACCGCGTCCTCTGCCGGGTTGTCCACGCGGCCCACCTCGTGATAGTAGCCCAGCGTCGTGTCAAAGCTCGAATGACGCGCCATGCTCTGCACCTGCATCGGCGTGGCCCCGTGCCGGATCGCACTCGTGATCGCGCTGTGCCGCAGGCTATGTGTGCTCTTGCCGTCGCCCACCACGCCGGCCTCGTGGTAACGGCCTTTGACGATGCCACGAATGGCGCGCAAGGTCAGCCGTTCGCCACGGTTGCGGTTGCTCAGCGAAACGAACAGCGCCGCCGCCTTGCCATGCTCGGCGAACGTGCGCCGGTGGGTCAGCCAGGCCCGGATCGGCTGCTCCTGGTCGTGCGGTATCACCACGAACGCGTCACGTTCCCGGCGTCCCTTGCCTTGCACGTCGAGCGTGAGGCGGTCGCCACGGGTCCGCAGGTCGTCTATGTCGGCGCGCTGCACCTCGATCGCGCGCAGCCCGCAATAGGCGAACAGGGTCAGCATGGCCAGGTCACGCACGCCGAGCAGCGTCCCGGTATCGCACGTGTCCAGGACCCCCAGCACCTCCCCGTTCGTGAGAGCGTCCCGTTTGTGCGTGGTCCGCGTGTTCGCACGCCGCAGGCCCTTGACGGTCCCTGCCGGCGAGAACGGGATCCGGTCCGTGTTCACCAGGAACGCGTAGAAACGCCGCACGGCGGTCAGGCGGACGTTCACCGTCTGAACGCTGTAACGCCGCGCGCCCTCGGGTCCGCGCAGGTCGTCACGGAACGCCGCCACCGTCGAGGCCGTCACCGTGCCGGTGGTCCCGGCGTTCTCCTGCAGCCAGCCGGCGAACGCCTGCAGCCCCTTGTGGTAGGTCGTCACGGTGGCGTCGGTCACCTGGTTAAAGGTGCGTTCGTAGCTCAGCCATTCGGCCACGAGCGCGTCCAGGTCGGCCAGCTGCAGCCCCATTTCTCCGTCCTTGCGGACACGTTCCGTCGTCTGTAGCGCGTTTTGGGTGTCCATCTCCTGTCCCTTCTCAATTGCCTATAGTCAAGGTTATAGGTAGTATACACCCGTTGGCGGCTCGTGTCAATCCCCAAACGGCGCGCGCGGGATGGAGGACCCGGTCGCCGTGGATGTCTGGCCCGATACCAACAGCGTACCATCGGCGTCCTGCAGCACGGCCAGGGCGTCCCTGGAGGCGAGCAGCGCCCGCAGGTCGCGCAGGAAGCCGGGGAAGTCCACGCCGAATGCCGCGCACGCGCCTCTGGCAGCGTCCAGAATGCCCCGACAATAGGAAGCGTCCGGCGCGCCGTTGGCCACGGCAGCCCCCAGCGCCGCCACGGTCACGGACAGCAGCGCGTCGTGCAGATCGTCACGAAACCAGAGCTCTAGCGCCATCCTAGCGGCCTCCCTTCCGGTGTTTGGTTTGGTCGTTGGTTTGGTTCGGTTCGGTCCCGGTCCTAGCAGCGTTCCCGGTCGCGCCCGGTCGACCAGGGGAGCGCACGAGGCCCGATCGCGCCTCGGCGTAGCGCTGCAGCTCGGGGTCCAGACTGAACACGACGTCGAGCGGTTGCGTGTACCGCCAGGCGCCGCGCCCGTCGACGCGCTCGATCGCGCCCCAGGTGGCCAGCACGCCGCGTTTCGCACGGCGTCCGGATCCGTCGCCGTTCACGTAGCGGGCCCACAGCGCCGTACCACCATCGGGAAAGAGGCGCTGCCAGTCGCGGCGCGTGAGGTGGTCCGGCCACGACGCGCATACCACGCGATACATCTCCCGCACCCACGGCCGCGCGTCCGGTTCCAACGTTTCGGCGTCCTGGTCGTAGGTGGTCACGGCGGCCCGGGTCTTCATGCGGTCGCTCAGCACGTCGATCGCCTTCCCCACCAGGCCGCGTTCCTCGACAGACGAGGGTAGCGCCGGCGGGTCCCGGCGCAGCGGCCGCTTGGTCGTGATAGGAATGAAGCGCGGTTCCGGTTCCGGGCCCCGCACCTGCACCACCTCACGGCGCGATCGCTCGATCCGTTCGGCCCGGCGTGGCCCGGTCCAGTCGGCCGTAGCGTACATGAACACGCCCGCCGTCACCACGCCCAGGACCACGAAAAAGGTGCCCGCCGCCCATGTCCCGGCAGCCAGCCAGTCTAGGCGCGTCCACAGCAGCGCCACGCCGCCCACAGACAGCGCCAGGACAGCGCCTACGCCGAGCCCCGCCAGGATCGGCCACGCCACGTACACCACCAGGTGCCCGTCGTGCCGGTTCGGTTGCTCTGCCATAGTCGGCCTCCCGTGTGGGCACTCCTATACCGGCTCTGCGCCAGATCGCTCTCACCCATTGGGGCGCTTTGTTGGCCCCAACGTTGGGGCCATCGCTTGGCCCCAATATATGGCCCCAAGTCGCGGCTCACTGAGCGCCACTTTCCAGGGCCTTAAGCCGCTCCACGATCTCCTCCAGGGACACGTCGCGGCTGATCCGCAGCGCCCGTGAGACCTCGAGCGAGTCGGCCAGGACCTCGCGCAGGTCCTCGTTGCCCCGTTCGTGCTCCAGCACCCACCACGCCAGGGCAAACGCGCCCAGCTGGGTAGCGCTCGTGCCGTAGTGGTCGGCGAGCTCGCCGAGACGCCCCTTCACCCATTCGGGCACGTCGACCCGCACCCGCACCCGGTCGGCGTCGTAGCGTTGCCGCCACGTCTGGGCTGCCCGGTTGGGCACCGCCTGCTCGAGCTGCCTCTCGACGTCCAGGTCGACCTGCAGGCCGCCCTTGCGCTCGCCTCGCTTGGTCATCGTCGCCCCCCGATGTTGTCTAGGAAACGCTCGGCCACCTTGGCCAGCGCCGCCGTCACCGGCTCGCTCGGCGCAAACTCAAAGAGCGACTGGCCATAGCTGCAGGCTTCGGTCACGCGAACGCTGAGCGGGATTGCCGGCCAAACACTCGCCCCGTAGACGCCCACCAGCGCCTCGAGCTGCTCCCGGTGCTCTATCGTCTGCAGGCGTGCCATGTTGGGCACGATGCCCAAGAGACGCGGGCCGCGTCCGTGCTCCCGTCTCAGGTCCTCACCAGCGTGGGCCATGAAGCCCACACCCTCCAGGCTGAGCCGCTCGAGCTGGGTTGGTATCAGCACGTAGTCGGCCGCAAAGAGCAGCTCCTCAAAGCCCGCCGACCTGCTCGGGGGCATGTCGATCAGCACGTAGTCGGCCATCTCGCCGAGCGGCTGCACTGAACGGGCAACCGTGCTAAATGGTTTCCTGGTCGCCGCCAGGAAAATCATGGCCTCGCCGGTGCGAAAGTTGCCGGGCAAGAGAGCGAGCTGCCACTCGCCGCCGACCGGCCTCATCACGCGCCGCAACGGATCCCCCACCACGAGCAGCCGGAACATGCCGGCGTCGTCCAGGTCACCGTTCAGCAGCCAGCTTGTCAGGTTGCCTTGCGGATCCCCGTCGACCGCGATCACCTTTTGGCCTTGCCGCGAGAGCCAGGCCCCAAGGTGTACGGTGAGCGTGGTTTTGCCGACGCCGCCCTTTTGGTTGGCCAGTGCTACGATAGGCATGGTGCCCCCGTTCTGCTTCCCCTGTCGGAAGCGATAGGCAAAAGAGAGAGGCCGTACTATCTGACCTCCGCCAGGCGCTCGACGTCGATCCGCTTGACCAGCATCAGCCGGTCGCTTACCATCTTGTATTCGATCCGCAATTCGACCTTGGCCAGCTGGCGCACCCGTCGAGGCGTCACGCCCAGCAGCTCGGCCGCCTGTGCGGTCGTGAGCCAGTCACTTAGCCGGTCGGTTGCCCTGGTTCCCATACTCGCTTCCTCTGTGGGCAATTATACCACGAGCCGCTGTCCCCTGTCAACCCCCGTCCAAGTCGCCCGCGACCGCCTCCAGGAACGCCGATGCGCAGCTCGCGGGTTCCAGCCGCGCCACGCGCGGGGCGAGCCAGACGCGCGGCCTGCCGTCCACCACGAGCACGCGCATGACGACGACCGCCGCGCCGCTCGGGGCCCCCTCGATGGCGAGCCGCAGCCGCTTGGCGACGGACTCCCACGAGCGCTCAGGCAGGTTCGCGTAGGCTTCGCTCATCCTTAGTCTCTGCTTCCCCAGCCAACACTTGGAAATACCTCGTCGCCGCAAGGCACATTGCCTGTGCCTGCTCGGGTATAGCGTCTCCTACAATAACCCGGACGCTTTGGGGCGTCTCGTCTTCACTTATCAGAACGACGATTCTGGTCATCTCTCACCTCAATACTAAGTATCGAACGTTCCACGCTACAACCACGGCCCCGATGCCGCACATGATGCCTCGGTAGCTCGCGGCCCAGCGCTCGTGGAAGAGTCCTATGAGCTTTGCCGTAATCACAAAGTACGCTGTCAGCGCGACCTTGCCCAGCGCAAAGCCCAGGAGCCCGTACCGTTCCAGCACAAGCCAGGTGACTGGGTTCATCTCGTTGTGCAGGCCCCCCAGGTAGGTTGTCAGCAGGTCAAGCAAGCTGAGTACAGCGAATATCATGGGCCCGTCCTAGTCAGCCTGTGCCGATAACAGGTAGTGGTCGTTCCCAATCCAGACGTCTATCTTGGAGTTAACGGTTGGTGCACCACTGCGAGCCTCGCCGAGCTGCCACTTGAGGGATCCGTCCGAGTGGTTCCCATCGGTTGCGATCCTGTCGACTATGGCGTCACCCGTAACTGCCAGGACACCGTCCACATCCACCCCAGCGGCCTTTGCCTGTAGGCGAATTGTGCCGTCTATGACGCTGGAGATCGTGGACACGTCCAGCGCGCTCACGTTCAGCACCAGGTCGGCGTACTTTACGCTGTGCCCGGCGTTCACGACCACCTGCGCTATCTTGTCGTCTGGGGATTCCGCGCTCACCCAGATAACCGAGTCGTGGCCCGAGAATGCCGGCTGCTCGACCCAGAACGTGATAGAATCCACATCGCCGTCATAGTATGCCGTTACCCGAGAGATCCAGGTATCCAGCTCGTTCGACCAGAACTTGTACGAGCGCCGCCACGCGTCCTCCTCATCTCCAGCGCGCAACGGAGTCTCGACCACGTCGTACTCGCCGCGCACGATCTCGTTGGCTTGTGCCTCGGTCAACCCCACACGCTGCATGGCCTGCATCAGTTGTTGGGCCTCTGCCCCTGTTGCTTGGATCCCCCGGCGTATGGGCCTCTCGCTTCGCCGTTCCTGTTGCACCTTCGGAGTCGGTCTTATCTTGTCCGGCATTGTACGCTCCTCGTCTTGGCTTTCATGCCTGGTCTGCCTTCGCCGCCAAGGATTCCCGATGGGCCAGGTTGTGGCCGAGCACGTGGTTGATAATCTGGAAGACGGGCCCGCTTCCCGCCACTCCCCACGTCGCCCCAAACGCCTCCCCGATCTCTTCCTTGGTCTTGCCCGCGTCGTGCATCTCCACGATCCGTTCCTGCACTAGTACAGCGCACATGCGGTCATACGTGGCTTGCACATTCGGCGGTACGCCTACCGGCCTAAAGCTTGCCTCTTCCACTGCCATGTTCCCTCTCCTTTTTTCTAGAGGCCCCCGCGGGCCACTGAAGGTTCATCTATCACCCTCGACGCAACGACCATCCTAGCGACAGTCCGCGCGTGTAGGACTTCCTCGTATATCTCTTCCCAATGTTCGTCAAATGCTTCTTCGGTCCCGCCGCTTTCCAGCCACGAGGCCTTCGCCGCTGCCTTGTATGCCTCTTTCTTTCTCTGCCGATCCTCTTCCTGCTGCCGACTATACGCCGCCCTCGCCTCTGCGACTTTCGCCTCGTACTCTGCCGGACCTCGCCCTTGGTCCCTTGCCGGTCCCTTTGCACGCCCTCTTTGCATGGCCCATCTGAGCGCGTCCAGGTCGCCGTGTTCTGTCTCTGTCATTGTGCTTGTCCTTTTTCTTCCACCTTCATATCGGCAAGAATGCAATCTGCCAGGTAAGCTTCCAGGGCCGTCTTGCTCATTTCCACGTCGCTCTCCCCACGTCAACCGGCTCGGCTGCCGTGTCGCCGGTTCCCAGGACCGCCGCCTGTCAAGCCGGGGAAGCCCGCCGGCACATAGCTCTCGATCCAGCTCGGCCCCTCGTCCGCTTGCCCGTCGTCCGGTTCTAGCGCCTCCACGGCCTTCATGGTCTTGTATCGCTGCTCTCGAAATGCCTGTTCCTTGGCGGTGACGGGCTTTGCGAACCATGCCCTCACCTCTCTTGCTTTGTGCGGCATCCACTCCAACAGCAGCCTCTCGCGGCCCTCATAGTCCCAGTACAGCCCCCGTTCCCACACGACCGCCTCATAGTACAGCGCGTCGTGAACGTCCAGGAACAGGCCAGCTTCCTTGTACCGGGCCTCGATCGCTGTGAGTCGTTCCAACACTTCCCTACTTGGTCGCTTCATCTCGCATCCTCTCCTCTAACGCTGTGAGCCGTTCCAGCACTTCCCGAACCCCTACCAAGTCGTAGACCGTCCGTAGGATGCCCAGCGCGGCGCTCGTTTTGGCGCTTGCGCTTGCCTCACCATCGGCTAGAACCAGCCCCAGGGCCTCGACCGCGTCGCCGGCCTTCTCGGCCAGCGCGCTCGTTGCCGCCGCCAGAACCGCGTCCTGCCGCCTGTTCAGTTCGGCCTTGAACACGGGATCCCGCAAGTAACGATACAGCGTCCATCTGCTCAGCTTACACGCCGCGGCCGCCTTTGTCACGCCAGCGTTGGTCAGCATGGCCTGCAGCGCCTTGCGTTGGTTCGCCGAGAGTGTCGCTTTTTGTGGCATGTTGTCATATCCTGCCGGTCAGTGCTCTAGTCCGGGTCGTTCAGTCTTATGCACCCGAGTATGCAACTATCGCCGGACCGGTCGGGGCGGAACTTTACCCCGCCTCTCGCCTCTGCAGGTGCCCAGGTCAAGTCCAAGGTTGGCCAGTCCCAGGTCAAGTCCAAGGCTAGCCAGTCCCATTCCTCTCGGTCGTTAGCGACCTTGTGCTCTTCGGACATTCCCATCCCTCACGCCCCCGATCCCTCGGGAGGCGAGTTTTGTATGACATACAAAACTGGCGGCTCTCATACGTCGTCCAGGCGCACGTTGCCCGTGAACTCGATCACGATGTCCTCGGGGCGCAGCTCGGGGAGCCCGTCCTGCAGCGAGTCGGGCCGATCGCCCATCACCATCCATTGCGGCGGACCGTTGCAGCCCGTATAGAGCAGGACGTAGCGCGGTTTGTGCATCCCGGCCTTTGCCTCCAACGCCCTGACCCTCGGCTCCAGGTTCTTCATCTCGCCCCTGCCGTCCTCTCTAGCGCCGCTCCTTGCGCCGCTCCACGGCCATCGCCACGGCCATGGACGTCGCGTACACGAACGCGATCCCGCTGAACACGTACCCGACCCACTCGACGATCTGTGCAGCCATTTCTCACCTCTCTTCACTATTC
>Ga0307378_10014255_pt1 | contig 10008 bp, 6 predicted proteins | sample UN1MG_FD_202238 | JGI IMG/M metagenome (GOLD analysis project Ga0307378, IMG submission 202238) | Soil microbial communities from Risofladan, Vaasa, Finland - UN-1 | ecosystem: Environmental > Terrestrial > Soil > Coastal area > Acid sulfate soil | place: Finland: Risofladan, Vaasa | collected... | reverse complement strand
AAGCGGATTGATGCCTACTACCAGTCTAAATTGTAAGGCTGAATCACGGGGAACTGCTATTACTGTGGCCATTTATTTTTCACCTCCTTTTTTTGAATTATAAATCAAGCAAAACCAAGTAGTATATGGTATATTTTACCATACTTGACTGTTTTTGTCAAGATAAAAGCGTCCTTTCTGGTTTGTATGAATAAAGGTATATTTTCCTTTGATTAGCTTTGAAATACTCATTATTAAATTAAAATAGGAAGGGATCCTTCCTGATACAAGAAGGACCTCTTTTGGCTTGCCCATATTATAAAATTATTATTTGTAGAATTAATAAAAATAGTTATAATAAGCATAAGAATCTATGTGGTTAATTTTCGAAACTTCACCTTTATTTTATATGGAATGGCGGTATGAACTAAAAGAAGGATGAACATAGGAGATTTAAAATCATGAAATTAGAGTTTGACAGAGCATTAAAAAGGATAGTTGCTGAAGAGCTAAGAGGAAATAATCCCGTGCCTGATATACTTGGATTTTTACATCTCAAGCGTTTGTTTGGACCTGCTGATTTCTCCTCTAAATTGGAAGGTTTATTAATGGACTATAAAAGGGAAGCTTGTGCGCCGGCTCCCTTATTAAAAATAGATGTACCAAAAGCAAATTTTACTATTAGACCAATGGCGAGGCCAACTGCAGAAGACTGGCTAATATATGAAGCAACCATTGAGTATTTATCAAAAAAGATATTGAGTAAGAACAAGAGAATATGTAGAAGGAGTTTTAGCATTTTGAATTTTAAAACCTATAAGGTTAAAAGAACATATGCTTGGTTGAAATTTGATGAAACATCCAGAGGTTTCTATAAAAGGAAATATGAATTTGTTGTCACCACTGATATAACAGGATATTATGAGAACATTAATCTGGAAGAACTAAGGAAGAGAATTATTGACTATTTAGAAAGAGATAAGAGAGGAATAGAGCTAACAAGTGCTCTTTTTACTCTATTAAGAAAATGGAGTGATGAACGCATATCAGGATATAGTTTACCCCAGGGTCCCCCAGCCTCATCGTTTCTTGCAGATATCTTCTTAGATTATGTGGACAGAAGAATGGAGAAATATAAAGGGTACATTCGTTATATGGACGATATTAGAATATTCTGCAAGAAAAAGATTGAGGCTAAGAGGGCACTCAAAGATCTCACAATAGCATTGAGAGATTTGAAACTTAATATAAATGCCAAAAAAACAGATATATTATCCGGTAAAGAAGTAGAAGAAAGACTCTTTGATCCTCACAAGCCACTTCTGACTATAATAGAAAAAACAATGAAATCTGGAAATAGAGAGTTAATACAAGGGAGTGTTATTCCTGCACTAATGAAACTTGTTGAGGGTGCTTTTTCAAATGATACGTTTGAAAAGACGCACTTAAATTTTGCCTTGTATCGGCTGGGCATTTTGCATAACAGTGGTTTGAATTTCAACAAAACAGAAATAATAGAAGACATTCGAGAAAGTCTTGTCATAAAGCCTCACCATTCTGGATTATTTTGTGATTTCTTGTCATTGTTCCCAAATGATGAAACAATAACTAAATTCTTAATATCATTCTTGAAATCGGAAGATAATATTTATGAATGGCAAGAACTAAAAGTATTGCAGTCCCTCCTTAGGTTTAATTTTAAAGCAAAACAGAGAGAAATTGATTTTTTCCTTAATTCTGCTCGAAATTCCACTAAACACTCAGCTATCCGTGCGTTTTACTTTTTGTTAGCTGGAAAACACGGAAGCAATAGAGATAGGAACTTAATAATCGATAGTTATAACAGCTTATCTGATGTTTATACCAAGATGGCAGTAATTTTATCAGTTCAAGAACTTGGAGTACCAACTCGTAACGATTTTTATGCACTAATTAAACGAGGAGAAAATAATAAGGATATCGATCGATTTATTGAGTATGTGAAGTCTCTATCGAAACCCATCTATTTCTTAACAACCGAAAGGCCTAAAATAGAAACTTATGAGCAATTCAAAGAACCATACTATGAGTCCATTTGATTCTCTAAGTTCAAGAAGGGTTAGGGTAATAGCGATTTATGGTCTCTTTTTCTCTCTCCCCCGGTATTTTATAAATAATCTATTAACCTTCTTTTATTGACTCCCTGGTAAATAACTTCTGGTCATCTCGTCTACCAATCTACCACGACCGCCCGCCTGGAGTTTTTTTTGCTACGGAGTGTAATTGAAAGCCTCTACATACATAACAAGACTCTATCGGACATTCTACCAGAAATAATCTCACGCATATCTTATCCGATAAAGCTTTGTTATGTATAGCAAAAAAAAGCATTATATTTTTATAAAACAAAAAGAAATTTTTGCCTTATAAAAATATAAAGGCGTGCTAAATGAGATACTTTTTATCGTAGGGATAACTTCTATTCCTGATCACCGTATGGCTTCCCCTTTTCTCCCTGATCACTATACTTCTACGTTTAAATATTTTTTACCTGTCTGCGTGCGTACACTCCAGGCAGAGCAGATAAAAAATACTAAAACTATCCTAAGAGCTTATATGTGCGACATCGATGGCGTTTATAGAAGACTTAGCACCGCAAAAAATTACAGCAAAAATAGTCATGCATGAGATTTTTTGCGGCACTGGCTTCTACAAACGCCGGGAGAAAAACTACAAAGAGAAGATAAAAGATGAACTTTCCCCTGCGATAGGCAAAAACTATATAAATAAAAATGTTTCTTTTCTCTTAACTTTTTATTTATAGATGTTTTTACTTATCGCTAACCGCAAGGAATCTGAAAAAATAGCCACCGAAAAAGAAGATAAAAAAATCCCGCATATATACTCTCTTTTACTTTTTATCTTTTTTTACGGGAGAAAGACTAATCTACCGTTTTCAACCGCTACACCTTCTATATCAGAATAAAAATATATAAGAGGGGATGATTTTCCCTTCTTATATATTTTTTAAGCCTTCGTCTTCTCTTTAGCATTACACGATAAAAATAATTTAAAATTATATTACCTAAAATTAAATCATTTTTTGAGTGTTATGCTTCTTTTTTCGCTTTTCTATTTATGGTATTGCTTTTTGTAAAAGAGGGGTGATTTCCCCCTGTTTATAAAAAGCAATACTCTTTCTTTCTCCCTGGCAATACTCTCACCAGGTAAATTACTATTTGCTGGTGAGTGTATTGTTCTTTCTTTGTTTTTCCTCTCTTGGTTTCTCTTTCTTCCCCTTCTCTTCTCCCCGCGATAGGCAAAAAAGTCTTAAATCAAAAAGGTATTTTCTTTTTTTGTTCTGAGTTTTTTTCTTATCGCGTAAACGCAAAGAATCAAAAGAATATAGTCACCGAAAAGGGAGATAAAATATTCCTGCTATTATTTCTTTCAATTTTTTTTATCTCTCTTTTACGGGGAGAAGACTAAACCACAAACGACAGCAAAATCACGAAAAGGTTCGCAAATAGGGGCGGGGCAAGGGAGAGAGGGTCTCGATAATGGCTGCGCTTATGCTTGTAGAGAAGGGGGTGAATCGACCGCAGTTTTTCCTTCCCCTTTATACTTCCCCCCTAATGAATCATAGCCTAACCTTGGTTTTTTGCGGTGGCGAATAAAGCGAAGCAACAGCGGGGCCGTAAAGAGCGTTAATACCCGCATTTATGCTTAGAAGCGTCCCCGCGAGCGTAGCTTTTGAGCCAAGGAACAATAATAAAAAGAAGGGGGATAAGAGGGGGGTTTTTAGGGGGGATTTAAGGGGGAAGGAAAATTACCCGCCCCGCACGTGGATGAGTTGTAAAATTAGAATAGCCGTAGTAGATTAAATTAGCCAGGTGAATTAAATCAGATAAAGTGGCCAGGATTGATAAATTGGGATCAGGTGAAAGGGATTAAATTAGATCTAAATCAAGTATGGGCCCTAGCCTGGTAATAATTAATGAGGAGAGAGAAAGAGTGTTCTAATCAAAAATTCCAAATTCACTTGACAACATTTTTAAAAGTGGTAAACTATTGGCTATATAATTATTAATTGTTTAACTCATGTCAAGCAAAACAATAAACAATCTTTTTCATAATTATACCTCCTTCACAAGCTCGCTTTGTCATCGGCAAAGCGAGCTTTTTATTTGCTAAAATAATTTATAGTATAAAGTTTCATTGGAACACGTTATCCGTAATTTTGACAATCTCCTTCACTTTAATTATAATCAGAGCAGAAACCTATGTGAGTTAAAAAAAACATGAAGAAATTTGGAGGTTTGAAATGTCTATTTCACAAATGATAAGTTATAGAATATTACTCAGAAAAGAACCGGAAGGCGGTTATACGGTAACCGTTCCTTCTCTCCCCGGGTGTATTACCTATGGCGAATCCGTAGAAGAAGCAACAGAAAGGGTAAAGGAAGCTATCGAATTATACTTAGAAAGTTTAAAATCTCATCACGACGAAATCCCCAATGATGAAGGCACTTTAGAATATACTCTAACGGTGGGAATAAGTGCCTAAACTATCATCCCTGACCTCTCAGAAAGTTATAAAGATCCTGGAAAGAAATGGTTTTGTATTGGATAGGTCCAAGGGTAGCCATCGAATATATTATCATTCTGAAAGTAAAAGAAGAGTTATTATACCTTACCATAAGAAAGATTTACCAAAAGGTACTTTAATGGAAATTTTAAAACAAGCAGGTATTAGCAAAGAAGAATTAAAATAAGCGTTATTGTTGTAATATAATCCGCTACTCGTATTTCTATTCGCTTTTTCTTTTTTTTACGAGCCTTCTTTCGATATTTCTTTAATGCTATAAAGATAAGAGATAAAAAATAAGATAAGAAGTAAAAGAAAAAAGCAAGAAAGAAATTCCTTAAAAACTCCACGAAAAACCTAGTATATTAGTCTGCATTTTTCCGCCAAAACCCTTGAAAAATATAGAAATTACCCCTTAAAAAGTGAAGGGTTTTTTATAATTTTATAAAGACTCTTTTATAACCTGCATTTCTTTTAATACTTTCATGGCATTCTTCACAGTATTAGAGTTCATATTTGCTGTTTTTGCTATCATATTTATTGAAGGATCTTCGCCCTCAAAAACAGTTCCTAAAAGACAAATTATTCCCCGTTGAGTATTGCTTAACTTCAGTAAAATTCTAATATTTTTAATTAAAATATTGCTATTTTTTAATTTACCATCCTTAAATCTATATTCACAATTATCGCATTTTACATATGCAAGCTTACCTCTGATGCTAATACATCTGTATTTGTAAGCTTTCCGGCAGACCTTTTTTAATTCCGGTTCTGTTAAGGGTCTTAATAGCGATCTATTTTTTTCGATAACTAACTTCTTTGAATAGCCTTTCGTGTTCTTATTCTGGAGTAATAGATTATAGAGAATAAATAAGTTATTGTTTCTCTCTCCTACCTGTAAATCCCTGCTTAATATCTGGCGTATGCAGTCCGCTTTTTTACCGTGATATTTTGGTATTTTAAAAGTTTTGTGCTTTCTACTCTCTTCATAATAAACTGGCTCATTTTCTTTTTTAATTAATAATCTTGGTATGGGCAGCATTTCGCTAAGAGGCACTTCATAAACATACTGATGTTTTTTTATTATTGACGGGGGAGCCACAACATAATTCCCATCACTTTTCAATTCAAGTCTCCTGCCGAATAAATTATTGGTGCTTTTAACCTGTTCGCCATTGAGAGAAAAATAATAATGATAACCCCTTCTCGTTCTTACTCTGGTTGTTCCATTTAGCTCTGGTAATAATTCTTTTAACTCCGATAAAAGATTAGGATCATCAACATCAATAACCGCTAATTTGCTTATATTTCCGGTTACTATTCCAATATTTACATCGCAAAATATATTATACCAATCAAAAACATCTTCTGTAATTGCTTTTTTATATTGAAAGGGCTTCCAATAGATATAAGGTTTCTTTTCGCTGTTAAGAGGTATGAGGCTATATTCGGATTTTAGATACTCATTGATTATATTTGTATATATAATTCAACCCCTTCTTTGGCATGGCATGAGCATGAAGTAAGGGTTTGACCTATAAATCACCTCCGGACCTGCGTAGTTTTTGAACCGAGTATGATTTGTTGATTCTTGTATTATTATAGCTATGGAAAATTATATTTAGGTTTAATAAAATAAAAAAATACCGAAAGGAAAGCGGATGTTAAACCTTTCGGTATAACCACATTAAAAAGGAGTGAAATTTTGGCAAATCACACTCCCTTTTGTACTTATAATTATAACACTAAAAAAAGAAATATTGAGAGAAAATAATAATAATTTTTATCTTATGTCTTAAAACATTCAAATATTTATTTTAATCAATTATATCTATTCAAATTTGAATCCTTTTTCTTTGAAGAGCTTAACACAAGCGTCTACTACTTCTGGATCAAAAGTTATATTTTTATTCTTGACAATTTCAGTTAAAGCTTCGTCAATACTAAGAGCAGGTCGATAAGACTTATAAGAAGACATTGCCTCAACCACATTTGCCACCCCTAATATTTTTGCCTCTATAAGAATTTCAGCACCTTTTAACCCTCTCGGATATCCTGAACCATCTATTTTTTCTTGATGTTGAAAGACAATTTCAGCAATGGGCCAGGGAAAATCTACTTTTTTTAAGATTTCATAACCTGTTCTGGGATGATTTCTAACTAAATTAATTTCTACTTCGACTAATTTACTTGGCTTACTTACAATTTCAGTGGGTAAATTAACCTTCCCCACATCATGAACCAGGGAAGCAAACCTCACTCCTTCAATCTTATCCTGAGGGAGTTTCATCTCTTGGGCTATAGCAGTAGCAAGTTTGGAGACCCTTTGGTGGTGCCCTGTGAGGTAAGGGTCTCTTATTTCAACTATTTCCGTAATAACATAGGCAATACCTTCTATAAATTTTTGTAATTTTCCATAACTCTGCTGAAGTTCTCTCTCCAGCCGATTATCCCTAACTATTATTTTTTCTAATTCGGCAACTTTTTCACGCATTTCTTGTAACTCTTCAACAAGTTGGTCTTTTTTCTCCTCTATATTCTCCATCTTTTGAATTTGCACCTCCATAAAAATTAATATTAAATTAATCTTATATAAGAGTAGCTGTTAATTTAACTTTTACACAATAAGAATATAATATCATACCCTTCCCCCAAGGGAAATGTAAATCACTTTTATTTATTCAAATTTAAATCCTTTTTCTTTGAAGAGCTTAAGGCACATTTCTACTACTTTCGGTTCATAAAGAATGCCTCTATTTTGGAAGATTTCTTCCAGGGCTTTTTCGATACCAAGAGCAGGTCGATAGGGACGGTGAGAGGACATGGCCTCTACCACATCAGCTAGGGCTAAAATGCGGGCTTCCAAGAAAATCTTATCACCTTTTAAATGATTGGGATATCCTGAACCATTTAGCCTTTCATGATGCTGAAGGATAATTTGTGCTACAGGATAGGAAAAATCTATGGATTTTAAGATATTATATCCTATTTGGGAATGTTCTTTGATTAGATTGAATTCTATATCACTTAACTTGGTGGGTTTACTTAAGATTTCAGTGGGCAGGCCGATCTTCCCAATATCGTGGATTAGAGAGGCAATCCTGATCCCTTCAATCTTATCTTTAGAAAAGTTTAGCTCTTTAGCTATAGCTGTGGCCAGTTGAGAAACCCTCTGCTGGTGACCGGCAGTATAGGGGTCTTTGGCCTCTACTATCTTTGACATGGTCTCAATAGTTGCATCCATAGCCCTTTTTGTTCTTTGGTAACTTTGTTGAAGTTGTGCCGTTGACTTTTTCCCATCAATGAATTCTCCTAATCTCTCGGCAATAATTGTAATTAGATTTTCTTTTTCCTTCTGGAAAGGCCTTTCATCCAATTCTGGACTTTCTTCCAAATAATAGACCTCTATGGTACCGATTATCTTTTTATATATCTTAATATCCTTACTCTGTTTCCAGATAGTCTCTTTAAAGTTTTCTGTCTTGACTATTTTTTCTCCCAAGATGATTCGAGCACAAGTGATTTCCGGATACTGCCAGGCAGCGGGAAGGAGATTAACTATTTCTTGAAATATTTTTTCCAATGAAATGCCCGATTTTTCAATAAGATTAGAAAGTTCCCAAAGACAATTTAATTCTTTGACCCTTTCCTTAAGATCATGGGTTTGCTTATCCAGTTTTTTTTCCATTTCAATACTGTGTAAACCCAGAACAATATCTCCTGCGACCTCCTTAAACAAGGCTTGTTCTTCTTTATCAGTAATAAAATGAGCCGGAATAGAGACAGACATTACACCGTAGATCTTTCCATCACGTCCTAACCGGATGGTCATTACGCTTCCTCGGTCGGAACATGCCTGTACCAGCGGACAATCGGGACAGGCAGATACCGGGTCTTTGATTATTACAACATCCCTTTGCTTTAAGGCTGTCTGACCGGAACAAGTCAGCTCGCCTTTCTTTAATAGTTTAAGTATAGACAAGAAGCCTTTTCCTAAATCGGCTTCAGCGTAGGTGTCAATCTTCCCCTCTTCGTCCAGTAGCACTATCCAACTGTGATAATAACCGCGTGTTTTGGTAAGACTATTGCAAGCACCCTTCAGTAATCTTTCACGGTCATTTTCTTTGAAAATCAGTTGGTTAATATTACGAATGGCACGAAGAACAAGATTAAGGTGTTTAATTCTTTCTTCTGCCTGCCTAAGTTCGGTGATGTCTATTAATGAAGCTACACTCTTTTTGGTATCGGGAATCATTCCAATTTTCAAGAGTATATCTTTTATATTGCCTTTTTTATTCGCCATACGAAATTCATACTTCTTTGGGGGGGGTTCTACGTTTTGTTTTCTGGTTATATGGTATCTTTTCATCTTTTCTAAATCTTCTTTAAGGACAAAATCTGTCCATTTCATTTTATTTTCAATTTCCTCTTTAGAATATCCGATTAGTTTTTCGCATTGGGTGTTTACCATGAAGATCCTCATGTCTTCTTCAAATATCGCAGTTGCAGTACCAGTGTTTTCGAATACGATGCGGTATCTTTCTTCGGATTCTACCAGGGCCTTCTCCGCTTGCTTGCGCTCGGTGATGTCGCTTATCACAGTATAACACAAGGCATCCCCGCTCTCACTCTCCTCTGCTATAGTCGATTCTAATTGCCCCCAGAATAGGGAACCGTCCTTTTTCACCAGTCTCAGATCGCACACCTGTGGGGTGCCTGTTTCAAAGAGTTGTTTAAGGTGATGGTAGTAGATGTCCTGATCCTCGCGGAAGATAAAGCGGATCAACGATTTCTTGAGCAAAACACTTCTCTCCACACCCAGTAAACTTCTTGCTGTGAGGTTCGCTTCCAGGATCAACCCCTCTTCGGTAAGAGTGAAATAGCCCACCGGAGCCAGATCGTACAGATTAAAATACCGCAACTGTGAGGATTCGAGTTCCCCCTGCGTCTTACGCAGCGACTCGTTCTGCATCTCCAGTTCGATCTGATGCACCCGCAATTCATGAAGTAACTGCCGCTGCTCTTCGGATGACAGCGGATCCAGTTTTTCTGACAGCTGTGGAATTTTCCCCTGGACTATCTCCTCTGCCTGCCGGCGCAAATCATCCGGCCGGCCTAAAGAACCGATCTTTTTTTTATTCATGGTTTTATTCCTTTCGGTAATTAGCTGTTACCTATTCGAAGACGCTGATCCAAGCAAAACTTAAGTGGCGAGGGCACGATGCATCGTGCCCCTACAACTTTTAAACTGTTTGGTAATCTGCCTTTTTTAACCTGACTTCCAATATATTATTTTTATACCTCTTTATAAAACTATTTGTATTAACCACTACGGGGAGAGAAATTTCTTCATGATAATCTTTATCTGCCTCAATAATAAGTTTATTATCCGCTACACTTAACCGTAACTTATCTTCTTTAATGCCTAACAGCTCTAAATAGACTATTAGTTCAGCATCTTC
>Ga0307378_10014250_pt1 | contig 10010 bp, 9 predicted proteins | sample UN1MG_FD_202238 | JGI IMG/M metagenome (GOLD analysis project Ga0307378, IMG submission 202238) | Soil microbial communities from Risofladan, Vaasa, Finland - UN-1 | ecosystem: Environmental > Terrestrial > Soil > Coastal area > Acid sulfate soil | place: Finland: Risofladan, Vaasa | collected... | reverse complement strand
CATCGAGATCCTGGCCGAGCCGGGGCGTTTCATGGTGGCCACCGCCGCGACGCTCGTCGCCAAGATCGTCGGCAAGGCCGTCCGCGACGACAAGCCGTGCTATTACATCAACGACGGCGTCTACCACACCTACAGCGGCGTCATCTTCGACCACTGCAAGTACCCCGTGAAGGCCTTCAGGAAAGGCCCCACCGCGATCTCGGCCGTCTACGGCCCCACCTGCGACGCCCTGGACACCGTCTCGCTGGCGGAGGAACTGCCCGACCTTGAGCTCGGCGACCTCGTCTATAGCGAGAACATCGGCGCCTACAGCCACGCCTCGTCCACCCATTTCAACGGCTTCCCCCCGGCGAAGGTGGTGCACATCAACCAGTAGGGGCCGTACTTTGAACTTTTGACCGCGGCCAAGGACTATTTCCCGCAGATGCTCGCAATCTCATCCGCCGCAAGCGCACGGTTCCAGATCATCACCTCGTCAAGCACACCGTTGACGGTGAACTGGTTACCCCAATCCGTGCCGTAGAGTTTTCCGCCGCCCAGATGGACGGGGGCATGGTCGGATCGCAGCAGGCCGGAGTACTTCTCCTGGGCTTCCAGTCTGCCATTGACGTATATCTTGACGGTCGAGCCGTCGTAGGTTCCGGCGATGTGATACCACTTGCCTGGTTCCAGCAGCGTTGTACTCGCCACCGTCTTGCCGCCGCCGTTCTGACTCCCGGTCTCATTGCAGACATGAAAAAGAGCAGGATACGGGCCGGGCTGGCCGGGCCACCGCGGTGCGCCCGCCCCGGACGCCTTGGCGTAACCAAGACAGAAGGCGGGGTTCCACCAGAGGTCGTCTCCCTTGTTGAGGATATACCCATGCTCGTTGCCGTACCCCCCTGGGCCAAACGATGCCAGTTTGACCCAGACGGCCAGAGTGAGTTCTTGGCGGATCTCGAGGCTCTCGCTGTTGGGTATCTCGATGTGGTCGTTCTCACCGTCAAGTACGTAGGCGCCGCCGAAGCGGCCCTTGGGGGTGTATTGGGCCTCGCAGACGGCGCCGTGGTTCTCCTTGCCGCTCAGGTCCTTTACCTTGTCCGATTTCTCATCAAAGGAGAAGTGCAGGACGAGGCCCTTGCGAATTTCCGCCGACGGTTCGGAGGTCACCTCGATGCGGGCCACCTCCTTCATTGGGACCGAAACCACACCGAACGACGTCTTGAGTTCGAGTTTCGCGGCCGACAGGTCCACCTGTCCGAGCACGCGATCACCGTTCTTCAGGGCAAGGTCGGCCGTCTTTCCATCGTCGCCGAACGAGGCGGTGGAAATCAGATCGAGAGGAATATCGGCCCTGCCATACGGTGTCTCCAGAGAGAACCCCGGGTATTTCGAGTCTCCCTTGAGCCTGGATCCGTCGCGCAGTTCCACCAGCAGGAACCTGGCCGTGTGGGCCGATTGGACCGGGGCGGCGATCGGCACTTTCTGGACTTGCCGCACTTGGCTGAGCCCTGCGGTCATGGTCCCATAGTCGGTCGTGATCTTGAATTGCTTGTCCGCTATCCGCCCGACGAACGAAAACGTGACCGTCTGGACCTGGTCCAGGCGACCGACAGGCTGGGCAGCCCACTTGGGCGCCTCCGGGTGTTGAGCCGCCCATGTCTCGTAGGCCTTGAGGATCTGCCCGATACGCGCCTTCACGTCCGCGCTGTCGTCACTGGCGTGCTCGGACACCATCTGCTTTAGCCTGGGCCCGATCTCGATAAGTTCCTTCTGGGCCTGGTCGCGCTGCTCGACCTTGTCCGATGCGAGCCTCGCGACAAGCGTGCCGGCCCTCTCGGCCAGTTCCGGGTCGCTGTCCAGGCCGGGGGTAATGCTGACAAGAGCGGAGATTGGGACCTTCAGCACACCGTATTCCGTTTTCACAGTCAGGTGTTCCATCGCAATCTTGCCGCTGATCGTCGATCCGTCCACCAAGTCCAAACGAGTCCTTTCAAGGATTTTCGGCTCGGTGCCCGGCGGCGGGGTCTTGTCCTTAGCCAGTGCGATTCCCACGACCGAGAGGATCATAAAGGTGGCCACTGTCGCTTTAAGATTCATAGTCGTTTCTCCTTGAAGGCCTCGGACAACTTGCTTTCATCTTATTGGACGCCCATTCATACGTGGGGGTTCCATTTATATCATCAGCGTAAGTGGAAGAATCAGGGCGTCGGCGTAAGGGAGGTTTTTCGGTCCAGTCGCGCTCCTCCGGTCCGGGTTGTCTCTTCGGTGATCAGCGGCGCGACGTGGTCGCGGATGAACTCCGGGTTGACGTTGTCCAGGTGGCCGCCGTAGTTCCCGGCCTTCTCGAACTCCGGCGTCCAGGCTTTCGTGACCACCTTCTCCGTATAGAGCCGGCGCGTCTCCTCGGAGGCGTCCTTGGGCAGAATGAACCCTACGAGTCCCGCCGGTCCGGCCCCGCCCGGCGCGCGGTCCACCGTTCGCCGACCCCGCTCATGGAGATTTCCACCTGGCGAAGGCGGACCCTTCGGTCGTGGACCAGGGCGAAACACTCGACCGCAAGTTGCTGGAGACGATCGGGGGAAAACTCTATCAGTACAAGTCTCCGCAGAGCAAGGAGGACCGCCCCGCGCGCAGCAAGCCCGACCTCGGCGCCTATGAGTTCGCCCCGAAAGGACGATGACCGGGCGAGAGACAGGCGGCCGGATTGTCGTTGAGAGGACAGGCCGTGCGGTGTAAAATGAGTGTTGGTGTACATCACAAGGAGATTCGGCCATGAAGCGAGACTGCAAACGATGGGTGGTTCCTGTTTTCGTCATGCTGCTCGGGGCGGGCGGATTGGGGCTGATGCCGGCGGCGTTCGCCGCAGCCGCGGCGCCCCCGGCTCCGACCGCAACGTCCGCCGCTCCGGCCGGAGGAGCGTTGACGGATGCCCAGCACTACGCGCTGGGCGAGGTGCAATTCAACAAGAAGTGGGTGCCGATCGACACCCTCTTCAAAGACTACCAGGCCGCCCGCCGGCCATTGAAGGACCTGAGCGATCAAGGCGAGGCGCCTCGCCGCACCCCGGACCAGGTCTCGGAGGCACTGAACCGCGCCAAGGTCGAGAGCAACGCCCAGGAGAAGGACGTCCGCGCGGAACTCAACAAGGCGCGGGACGTCCAGATTCAGACCAGCAGGGTCCTGGCCGTGCCCCCGCCGCAGAAGCCTGCCCCCCAGCCCTTCCCGCCGGAACCTCCAGCTACAGGCACCGTGAGTTACTACAATCGTGTTACGAACACGACTCGGACTATTGACTATGCCCCGATCCACGCCGCATGGGAGAGGCAAAGGGACGCGATTGCCAAGACAAACCAGGAGGTCAAGGACGCCTACAACAAGGCCTTGGCGGAGCACGAGCAGAAGCACAACGAGGCCCAGCAGAAGCGGGATGCAGCCACCGCGACCATCAAGGAGTGCGGCGAGAAACTCGCCCAGATCGCCGCCGACCTCAAGACCAAGCAACGGGAAATCCAGGCCGGCGCCGTCCCCTCCGCCGAGGAGCCCCAGAAACTCGACCCGCAACTGGCGGACCTGAGGCTGAAGATCGAAGCCATGACCACCGCGCTCGGACGGGCACCCGAAGACCTCCGCCTCAAGCACGGCATCCTGGAGTGGAAAGGCGTCTTCTATTCGCCGGACGAGATTCGCCAACTCGTCAGCGATCTCGAAGCCGACGCGGCCAAGGCCCAAGAGAAGGCCAAGGCCGACGCGGCCGACGCCCACTTGCCGACGCCCGAGACCTGGCGATACGCCCAGCAAGAGGACATGGACGCGCTGAAGGGGCTGCTCGACAAGGCCAAGGCGGCGGCGCCCGGCGCGGCTTCGTGAGAGGTTTCAGCCCAACCGTCGCGGTTCTCAGGACGAGAAAAAGGGGTCAGGACCCTTTTTCGGGAAATCTTGAAAGGGCCCTACTATTCCTCGGCATTCGCAAAAAGGGTCCTGACCCCTTTTTCACTCCGTCGGGGCCTTGCCGCGGACGACGCCGTACTTCTTCGAGAGTTTCTCGAGGAGCGGGTTCCGGTAGGGATACCACAAGCAGGCCGGAATGGTCTTGACCTTACCGTCCTCGGCGTCCTCGTAGGCAAAGACCGCCTTGCAACTCTCCATCCGGGCCGCATCCACCGAGTGCTGCTCCTCGAACGGCAACATGCCCACCCGCAGCAGCCGCCGCGGCCGCCGACTGCTCGATAGCCCCTCGGCCGACTGACGCCGAAAGAGCGGCCCGAAAATCAGTTTCAGCAGCGACCGTACCGGCTTCCCGTCGGCCAGGCGCACCCACCGGATCGACCGCAGGCCCCACGGCAAAAGGGTGCGGACGATCAGGAGCCGGCCGCGCCATCGCTGGAAGAATTTTTTGGGGTCCAGTCGGTCCAGCCGCGGCTCGATTTTCTTGGCGCGGGCGGCCAGGTCCACCACCACCTGACTGAACGGCTTCTTCAGATAATGGTTGATACCTCGATACGTCTTTCCGTCGGAGATGAGGAGCGTCATGGACTCGCAGTTCGGATGCACGCCCGCGAGGAGCAGCACCTCGGACCGCGGGCTCTTCCGGAAGAACGATCGCGGCTTCTTCATCGCGTAGGCGAGGCCCGACGGGACGAACTCCACCTCCCCGCCCGGCACCGCCTCCCGGACCATCTTCTCCACGTCTTCCATCGTCGTGGTCTTGGCGGCGTCGAACGTCCCCGGCTCCCAGTTCTCCGTCAGCGGGATAATCCCTAAGTCGGAGATGAGGTCCCGGTTGTCGTGGACGAACTGGATCAGGTCGCCGATGTACTGGTCGTTAATGCCCCACGCGGCGCACGCGATGATGGCGTGCTTGCGGCGGCTGTACTTCTTGAGGTTCTCCAGGGCCTTCATCTTCTTCTCGTAGGCCCCGCGGTTATGGCGCAGACGTTCGTAGATATCTGCGCTGCGTCCGTCGAAGGCGAACCGCAGGGGCACCCGGGCCTCGCAGAGCGTCTTCGCGTACGCCTCGTCGGCGAGGCGCACCCCGTTCGTGACGATGTGCGGCCGGAGGCCGTGTTTGCGGGCGATCGCGATGATCTCCAGCAGATCGTCGCGGACCGTGGGCTCGCCGCCGAACAACTGGACCACCGGCGGAGGGTCCATCTCGGCCAGGGCCGCGAAGATCTTCTCGAAGTACTCCAAGGGGGGGTTAAAGTCGAAGCCCATCCCGCGGATCGTCGCGATGCAGATCGGGCAGTTCATGTTGCAGCGGTTCGTCACGTCCAGGAACACGATGTTCGGCTTGTGGTTCTTCTGACACCGGTCGCAGTGGAGCGTGCACGCCACGTTCTCGGTGGCCACGTAGTGCCAGAGGTCGCGTTTGGCCTGCCAGACGGCGGCGTCCGCGCTGACGAGCGATTCGTTCGACCCGCACGTGGGACACGCCTTCCGAATCCAGGTCTGCCCGTCGCGGACGAAGAACTCCGCCGGAACCCTCGCTTTGCACTGATTGCATAGACCCAAGTTAGAGGGCTGCATGTGAGCCGTTTCTCCCATGTCTCGCCGCGCCGTCAAGGCCAAGCGAAAACGCGATTCCGGCCTCGCTCGCCGCCTTCCCCGCCTCGCCGAAAGAAAAGCGCCGGACGGACCGCCGAATCTTCCGATCTACTTGGCCGGGGGATTCTCCGCTTTCGATTCCTTCGGGGTCGGAACGCCGACGAGTTCGTTCAGCACCTTGCGGTAGTCGTCAATCATGTAGTTCATGGGCCAACGCTTCTTCTCCTCCCCGCCCACGATGAGGACCACCGTCGGGAAGAGGCCTATGTGATACTTTTTCTGGAGCGCATCGGAGGTGATCATGAAGTAGGGCATCATCAACTCGAACCTGGCAAAGGTCACTCGGCCGCGGTACTCGTCGGCCAACTGGTCCAGGGTGGGATCCAGCAGCCAGCACGTCGGGCATCCGCCCTTGTAGAAATCCACCACGACCGGTTGCTTGGCCTCGATGACCTGCTGCTGGAAGTCCGCCTCATCCTTGACGTGTATGAGGTTCGCCCCGCCGCAGCCTCCGGCCAGGAAGGCCAGGATCGCGCCGGCGATCAGGCTGGCACCATACAGGGACCTGGCGCGGTCCGACAACACATCGAGAGCGATCGGACGGCTGTTCATCCCACTGGCCATAATGCCTCTCCGTTCTGGAAACAAACCTTCACCATTCTTCCGCCTGTTCCCGGAGGTCATCGAACAGGAGCCGCACGGGCAGCCAACTCAGATTAGAGACTGGAGGCCTGAGGCTGAAGATAGGCTAGAGGCTTGAGACTTGAGGCTGGAGGCACAACTTGTTTTCCTCCAGTCTCCGGCCTACAGTCTCCAGCCTGCTTCTCCAGTCTCCAGTCTGCTTTTATTATAAAGAACGTCCGCAAATCCTGTCCATGCAAAACGCCGACGCGAGCGGCTGCGTTGGAAGGTCTTAGAAACTATCTCAAAACTACCGCTCTCGGGTGCCACCCCCAAGCGATGTCGCTTGGGGGTGCTATGGCTCGTGGCTGCGGCACCCCCAAACTTCGTTTGGGGGTGGCACCCTTCGTTCTGAGATGGTTTCTTACGACTGGCCGGGGGCTCTTGCCGTACTGGCTGGGGCCGCTTTCGGAGTCGGACCGCCGACGACCTCGTCGAGCGTCTTCCGGTAGTCGTCGAACAGGTAATACAGGGCCCAACGCTTCTTCTCCTGCCCGTTGACGAAGAGGACCGCCGTCGGGATGTAGGTGATGTTGTATCGCTGCTGGATCTCCTCGGAGGTGGTCTGGAAGAAGGGGGTCATCACCGCGAACTTGGCGAATATCACCCGGCCCCGGTATTCATCGGCCAACTGGTCCAGGATGGGCTCCAGCAGTTTGCACGTCGGGCATCCGCCTTCCTTGTAGAAATCCACCACGACCGGCTTGTCGGCCTCGATGACCTGCCGCTGAAAGTCCGCTTCGTCTGCGATGGGCATAAGATTCGTCGCGGCGCAGCCTCCGGCCAGAAGGGTCAGAATGGCGCCGGCGACCAGCGCGGCGGCTGAAAAGCGCTTCGGTGCAAGCCTCATGCTTCCTCTCCCTTCCGAAAATGACGGTTCTCGTTTCATCCAGGTAACACCGCAGGCCAACGTGCAGGGGCCGTACAGTCGGGGGCCGCAGAGTCCATCCGGCGTGATTATACGAGACGGCCACAAGTAATGTCCACGCAAAACCTTACCGTGAGCCGCCGCCAGGGGTACGCTAGGGCTTCTTCACTTCGGGCGGGTGGTGGACGATCTTGGACTTGTAGACGGCATAGTCGAAGTCGGGGCTTTCAATCAGCCCGTGGCAGGACATGCACAGCCGGGAGTCGATACGGAAGCGCGGCTCGTCCTTCATCCCCTCCGCGTGGTGGCTGACCGTCACCGGATGGCACGCCTGGCACGTCACGCGCCCGAGGTCCGGCGTCTTCTCGATCGAGATGAATCCGCCCTCGCGGCCATAGCCCATCGTGTGGCACAGAATGCACTCCGGGTCCTCCTGCCGACCGGCGCCCTTGATGGAGTCGTAGGCGTGCGAGTGCCGCGTGGTCAGCCACTGTTTGTGCTCCGTCTCGTGGCACTTCGCGCACTTCTCGGCCGACTCGTAGGCGGCCGGCACCGGCGTCAGGTCCCAATCGGGCGGCGGCTCGCCTTTGGACTTTTTGACATATTCCCAATACAGGTCCATCACCCACTTGGAATCCTGGACCTTGGCCGTCAGGCCCTTCGTCTCCATCTCGATCGTCGGGCGGCCGTCCGGCACCCGGCTGAACGTGAGGACCCCCAGGAGCCGCCCCACGGCGCCGGTGCCCACGACAAGAGCGTCGCCGACGTTCACGGGCTTCCGCAGGACCGCCTCGTCGTGGCCGCTGACCACGACCTGGATTCCCGGCACGCTCTTCGCGAGTTCCTGCGTTCCCGCCATCGGCTGGTGCGACAGGGCCACCACGAGGTCGCAGCCGGCCAGGTCGCGGACTTCCCGTTTGGCGGCCTCGATCGGCGGCTCGACCGTCAGGCCCTTGTGCCACTCCTTCGGGGGGAAGCCCTGGACTCCCTCGGCGATCACCGCAAAGATGCCGACCCGAAGACCGGCGACCTGGCGGACCACGTGCGGCGGAAAGACCAGGTTCCCCGCCTCGTCGCGGACGTTAGCGCAGATCAGCGGCAACTTGTACTCGCGCGCCATCGCCTGGAGTTGCGGCACGCCCAACTCGAACTCAAAGTCGCCCACGGCGATGGCGTCGTACTTCGCGCGGCCCACGGCCATCGCCAGGTACTTCACCTTCATGGCGTTCGGGCGGTCGTGGAACATATCGCCGGCGTCAACCACGAGCACGTTGGGCTTCGTGCGGCGCATCTCCTCCACGACCGTCTGCCGCTTGGCGAAGCCGCCGCTGGGATTCGACGGGCATCCGCAGGACGACAGGACGCCCCGGTTGTCGCCCGAGAAGAGGATCGTCACGACGCCCTGCGGCACGGGGCCCTTCGCCCGGTCGGCCCCCGACTCGCATCCGGCCACGAGCGCCAGGGCCAGCGCCGTCCCCACGGCCGCCAGGGCCGCCACCAGGCCCGGCGCCACATGGCACGGCGCGGACCGGCGGCCACAGGGCCGCCCGTCAAGAGCCTGCCCGCGCGCCGCCGGCACCGGCGTGTCGGGCTGCAATATGCGATTGTGTCTTCGGCTATGCAATGTCACTCACAAGCGGCCGCACACCGACGTGGTGCACGCCCCTGACGAACCCCCCTGCCGCGCCCTTCATCCCCACTTGGGACAGCCTGCGCACAACATCGGCTGGCAGTAATGATACAGAATAATCTTTTTTAACGCAAAACCTTTGCCGCGTCTGCCGGTGCCGCCGGGAATGCAGACATTGTGGCCGGCGGATGACGACGTGGGAGAGACTGGGCGGGGGCGATTGACGGCGGCCCCATCAGCACCTCCCTCAAAAAAGCTTCATATTTATTTTGACATTTCGACTCTCCGCTCGTATAAACTTGTGGAATGGAAGCGGACCGTCGGCTTCCGTGCAGAATCTGAGATTCACTGAGACTTGCTCGCCGAGGGGGGGATCCCCGTGCGAACGTGCCTGACAAGGCTGTTTGGTTTCGTTCTCTGCATCGCGGCCATTGCATCTTCCTCCGTTTTGGCCCTTGAACCCTTGCGGACTTCGCCGCGCGCGGCGTCGCCCGCAAAGCCTGCTGTTCCCAACCCATCGAAGCCCGGTCCGGCCGCAGCCCCTGTCGCAGCCCCGACGGCGCCGCTGCCGCCCACGGTCGTCCCCGCCGCCGACCTTGTCGTCTCTCGCTGCACCGACCTCATCGCCGCCGGCAAGCACCGCGAGGCGTTCCCCATCCTGATGGAGGCCCGCGCCCGCCTCGGCAAGGTCCGCGACGTGCGCATCGAGGCGCTCCTGGGTCGCGTCGCCCTGGCCGAGAAGGTCCCCGAGAAGGCCCTGGAATTCGTCGGCCCTTACACCGCGACGCTGGATAAGTTAAACCCCTTTGCGGCCGAGGCGTACCTCGTGGCGGGCGACGCGTACCTCGCCCTCGGCAAGAATCAGCAGGCCCTTGAAACTTTTGACTGGCTGGCCGGCAAGGCCGATGGCAAGACGCTCATCCTGGCTGCCGAGGGTTGCGGCAAGGCCTTGATGGCCATGAAAGATTACGCGAAGGCCGTCGAAGCCCTCCAATTTGCCGTCCACTCGGCCCAGGCCTCCAATGATTACAACAAACAGTACGATCCACTCATCGCCCGCCTCCAGGGCCTTTTGAACCAGGCCCGCCGCCTGGCCGACGCCAAAGGAGAGCCGCAGGCTTCATTCGATAGGGCCGAGAAGTTGCGGAATGAAGGCAAGTTCCCCGAAGCACTGAAGATTGAGCGTGTCCCCAAAAACTGGGCGCTGGTTTAAGGTGGAATCGTCTCCGGGTAGAATACGGCTGGACGGTCAGCCGGGGAGACGACAGGATGGCAGGGAAACGAAGGCGGTTTTCGGGGGAGTTC
>Ga0307378_10014249_pt1 | contig 10010 bp, 24 predicted proteins | sample UN1MG_FD_202238 | JGI IMG/M metagenome (GOLD analysis project Ga0307378, IMG submission 202238) | Soil microbial communities from Risofladan, Vaasa, Finland - UN-1 | ecosystem: Environmental > Terrestrial > Soil > Coastal area > Acid sulfate soil | place: Finland: Risofladan, Vaasa | collected... | reverse complement strand
TCTCATTCGTATGTTTGTTTGTAGTACTGCTCAGGCGAAATATCTTTATATCCTCCCTTATGTTCATAACTATATTGATTAGCCTCTCCACTATCATAAGCATCGATTATCTGATCCTTCTCCATATCTTTGGCATCACCTGCAATTTTATACCAAGTCAACTTATCCTTTGGTTCATCCCAAAGTTTTTCAAATAGGTAATCTACTGCTGTCTGTTTTTTAGTAGGCTCATCATATAAACCTGACTTCTCATCCGCTTTCATAATTTCTACAATTAATTCTCGTTGCTTTTCCTTGTCTGTCATTTTACAATCTCTTTTAGTTGATTCCAAACTGATTCTGCATTTGCTCCCCAGTACATATCGCACTTACCATCTTTGATAGGTGCTTCCATGAACCAGGATTGGTATTCACTAGGCTTTGCTGTGAACCTGTAGCATTTTTCTTTCTGGGGACAATTTGTCCCTGGGCACATTGTAATGTCTGGCATAGTTTTGTTTGTTTTGTGCGTTTAAATTAAATAAAAAAAGCTCTTCATTACGAAGAGCTCTTTTAAACATCTTTCTTATTCTTCAAGAAAGTCTATATTGCTTGGTAAGCCAGTCTTGTCCTTGTATCGTATTTGTGCAAGTGCTGTTTTTGTAGCCTCACCATATGCTTTTACAGCAATTAATGCTGCTTTCAAGTCTTTAGTTTTTTCATAGTTCTTTTTAGCACTATCGCCAATTTGAACTAGATTGTTTCTTACAGATGTTATTTTGTGTGACATAGTTGTTTTGATTAAATTATTTTAAACTGTTTATGCTAATATTGTGTTCTCTTGCAATTTTTCTTTTTAGTAAAATAAGATTTTTATGATCTTTGTAAAGCTTGTCTGATACTTCTGAAACTAAAATATTTAAAGTGTTAGCAACATATAATTTGGTTATTGAATCAACATGACGCTTCATTGACTCTCTTTGTTTTAGATTATTTTTTTCAAGATCTTTCAATTTCCATTTACGGTATGAGTTTTTATTATTTACTATTTTGCAACAACTACAGTATAAATCATTCAGATTATTTACCTTATTTTTACAACATTTATTATTGCAAAATTTATATCCATAATATGTAAACATTAGAATTCTCCTACTGTAAATCTTTCCTTTTATATTAAATATTCTACTATTTGGCCCATCAACTTTTATACCTTGATAAAGATGACCTTTAATTAATGATTTTACATAAACTCTTTTCCTATTTTTAAGAATATTATAATGTTTAATTACAACACCATCTTCTCTAATAGAATACTGATTATCAGTACCTTCAATGAATTTTTCTATCATAGTTTTGTACGTTTAAATTAAATAAAAAGCTCTCCGTTTTGGAGAGCTAATACCACTGGAAAGCACTGGCGACTTAGTTTAACATCAAACCCTATTATCTATTATCCTACTAATGAACGCTTTTTCAGCTGATAGTAAACCTGTGTTGGCTTCTTCTTCATTTGATAAGCCATTTCTTTGATTGTGAGCCTGTCACGCCAAAGTTCAATTAGTGTTTCTATTTCTTCTTCTGTAAATGCACTCATAGTTTATTCATCATATCCCCATTGAACAATCTTGTCTTCAGGGGCTGTAACACGATAGTAGTTTCCCACTTGCTTGATTTCAAACTTTACGTTGAATTTCTCTGCTACAGCCCTGAAGTTTTCAAGTTCATCTTCTGTCAGTTTTATTGTTTTGGTCTTTACGTGGCTCATACATATAAATCGTTAATAGTATCACTGAGGAAGCTATTACATGAGCCAGAAATCCCAAAGATGGATGCAGTTCTAATGTTCTGCACGTCATTATCATCACTAGCGTAATCATGTAATACACAAATATGTAAAACGCTAGCATTAATGCAATAAAACTTGTCATATTTTTCATGTGTTCTCTCAATTGTGGCTTCATACTCTAAAGATTTTCATAAGTTTCTCAATCATGTCAGATCTGGTGGTTTTAGTGTTCCTGATTTCTATATCATCAGTGACCACCTTGTAAACCACCTCACTTCTATGTCTGATGTTGCTATACCATCTACCAGATATGATACGTGCACTAAATCCTGTAATTTCACTTACACGACCAAATGCATATGTGAGATTGGTAGGATAAAGCTTAACCATTGTAATGATTATTCTATCGAGTTGTTCTTTGTTCTTCACTTTCATGATTCTAACCAGCTAATAAATGTCTTATCAAATGAATCTAAACTTAGTTTGTCAATTTTATGACAATATTTTGCATAAGACTCTTCAAACTTATTAATGTCAAAGATTTCTAAACTCATTACACTATTCAATGACAATACCATTCTATTAGTCAATGGCTTGTATTTTGAAAGTTTTCCAGCATAATCAAATACATTCTTTGCTTCTTTCAATCTTGTTATTTTGAAAGATCCTTTTCTAATGTCTTTAGCATTATTGCTTTTATTAGAACTTGAAAGAATTGATGCAACTGTAGTGATGGAATAAGGAGTTTTAGATTTAATCTGAATTAAGTCTAGATACTCTTTTTTACCAACATGAGCATATGCCCTGACATAATCCATGTTAACCCATGCTTTTTGACTACTATTATGACTAGAGACAAAATCGACCAATTCTTCAACATTTGAAAATTTGTTTGGAAGCAATATACCATGAAATGGAATATTCAAATAAAGAGCTGTCACAGCTCTATTGTGTCCATCCACAATATATATTTTATTATAACCATCTATTATGTCAGTTTTGATCAATAATAAAGGTGCCGTAAAACTATTTTTAGTCATGTTTGTAACTAAATCAGGTATAACTTTACCATCTCTATTAAATGGCATACAGTTTACTTTTTTTTCAAAATCTTCTCTTATTTTGAAAGGCATAAATTTTGCAGTTCCCATAATCATTAAGAGTTAAAGAGTAAGTCAAAATGATTAACCACCTCATTCATAGTATCCCATTTGTAAATGAAATGAGATCCCACTTCATCATGTACACGTATTGATACAGGAATAAATGTACGTGTGAGAAATACTTCTCCTCTCATAGATTCAAACTCATCATCTCCTGGATAGGAGAAATAGAAACTGTTCTCATGATCTGTAATCACAATGAACTTCTTTGCTGACTGAGGCGTATTGATGTCCATCAACACGTCTACAATTGTTTTGTGTGTTTGCATGTGTGCTTTGATTTAATTGTTTGCTTTAATTGATTTATTTACTTTGATTTTAATGTTAATGCTATAATAGGTGAGCCTTTTATCCTGACTGCTCATCAGTCGCACAAATCACATCTTAAAATATGATCTGTGGGTAATATTTAATGAATTGCATCCACCACATTATTAATGCAATGGCTAGCATCATCAATAAGCTAAAGAATACTACTCTCTCGCTAAACTCTTGTTTTGTTAATTTTTTCATGTGCGTTTTGATTAAATTAATCCTCGTTACCAAATAATTCATGCCATTCTGTTGGATGAATACCAGAGATGATGAACTCACGCTCATCAACAGACAAGTGAGGAAATGCTTCTTGAATCAAGCCAGTCCTACCATTAGTAAAATCATTCAATTGTTCTTGAGTGATATCTAATTCCATCTGATAAGTCTTACCAGATACAATACTTTGTCTTTCAACTATTCATCGTCATCCTCCCATTCTGTCCAATCTGTCCAATAAATAACATCATCAGCATATGCATCGTCAATATCTCTATATCCACGATCTATGCACCATTGTAAAGCGTCATGTCCATATTTGAAATACACTTCACCATCATTACCAACCCACCCCTCATTCATTCCTTCTCCTGTTACGGAACACTTTCTAGCATATCTCATATTTTTTCTTCTCTTTCACCTTCGTAATTATCCCATTTAATCACTTCGTTCTTATCATTCAATATTGCAAATCTCTTACCGTAAGGCTTATTTTTCCACATTCTTGACCATGTTGGACCTTTTACGAGTTCTATCTTTGCTATCCTAGATTTTACTGAATGAAACTTATTGTGAATTTTTTCAAATTGCCAACCTAATGTTGTGTAGTTTGAATCCCTGATATCATAATCACCTAATTCTGAAAGTATAAAAGATCCTTTTTGAGCGTATTCATCACGCTTCAATATGTAACTCTTTATATTCTCATCTGTTGGATCTACGAAATCAGGTTTGAGATTATACCTTAACATATATCTCAAACCATAATTTGTAGTAATCAAAGCAAATCCACTCCTTGCCAATATCATAGAAATACCAAGGAAAGTGTCCCAATAATAGAAAGAATCAACAATACAGCAGCCTGATTGAATGTTGTCTGATGTATCTTCTTTATTGCATCTGTCTCAGCCTCATCTCTTCTAATCATGGCATCAATGGCTAACCAATAGAGCGTAGAAATAAGAAAGATGATAACTGTAAACAGAAACTGATTGTCTGTTACACCCATGTCCAACGCTTTTGTTGGAAATATAATGATGCATATAGACAATACACCTGCAAGCACTGCTGTTCCAACAGCAATAGCCCTAACTATTTTTAATGTTTTCATCTTGTTCTAACCATTGGTCATGTTCAATACGCATCATTTCTTCGTAATCATCGATTTCTTTCCATCGTTCTTCATTAGATTCAAAATAACGTCTATCCTCATCAGCAAAATACTCATTAATTGTATCTTGCTTTATAGAAACAATAGTCTTAGGGAATAAGAAAGTTAAAATTGATTTGATCATAGCCTTAGAGATAATGATGAATGAATGGAAAACAATAAAGACTATCAATTAAGACACATACAACAAATGCTTGCAATGTCTCTGTTCTTGTACCCTTGAAATTGGGCATTACACATAATGTTATCATGTTAGTGTGCGTTTAAAATGATTGAATAAATAAAATGCAGGCTTTGCACCTGCTAAAACAAAGACAAATCATCAATACCAAGATACTTATCTAACACTCTCAATACATGAACTGCTCTCATGTGAGTAGTACCAAAATACAGCTTAGCATGAGGATCACATTGATTAACAAACTTATAGAATGATCCAATAGTCTTAAATCCATATGGCTTTGCAACTGATGTTATCCTTACAGGACAGTCTGCTGAGTTTATTCTTGTTGTTAGTTTCATAAAATTGTTAGTTAATGCTATACGAATGAACTAAAGGAATAAATCAACGAACGAAGATTATACCCTTATATCCCCTATTAGTGACACTCCTACTCTAATACTCACAACTATTTCTTGACAAAGTACAACACAAAGTTTCTATTTCCCCGAGGAAAACTTTATTAAATTGTACATTTACATAAAAACGTTGTATTTTAATAAGAACACATCCTCACACCACATATGATACAATGCAACATGTATTATATATGTCATCAGTTTGCTTGATGAAGCATTGGATTGTGTTTTTATATATGACATTGAGCGCAGCGATTTCTCGCCACGCTATTAATGTCTCTAATAGTATGGTGTGTTTCTCGAAGTTGACACTGTGCACGTTGTCTGTAAAAAGCGCACTGTTACCATCAGACCTTACAGATTGTCTGTACTATTAGAACTTAAAGGCAAAGGAGCGTTATTGCTCCAATGCCTCTATGTCAGCCTCGCTAAGTTCTACTTCTGCTTTGAAGTTACCCTTCATGATGCTCTGAATCTTAGCGTCAAGAACACTCTCTTCGAAAGAAGATTGCTTGTAAGAGAGTGATTCCTCAACGGTAACAAAACCATCAAAAGTGTAAGTGTGAATAGTTTCAGGAGTACCCGCAGCATTAGTTCCCTCGTAAGTGCTCTTCAGTAAGAATAGAGTCTTGATCTTAGCACGTTCTTTTCTGTCCATCAAGAATTTCACTACCTCATCATCAGATGGAATAGTGAATGACTTTTGTCCAAATGAGAATACTGAGTAAGACTTATTCTTAAACCTGCTACCCTCTTTATTCTGTGCTTCAGCAGAGTAAGGTTTTGTGTAGACGAATGCAATTCGTCCAAGATCGATGCCTGATACTTCAATGGTGTTTTCCATCTTTGTGTGTGTTTTGGTTTTAAATAATTTAATTAAGGTTGAGCATAGTAGTTTATGTAAAATGGCCCATCTTGCTCAAGGATTGGGTTGAAAACTGCCTCTTTTAACTGGCAAGAACTATAGCAAGCACGGGGACTACCCCAACCTGCCAAAAACCTCAGGGGGTTTTGATATGATGTAACCAACCCTCCCATGCACAAGAAACTTTTTTAAAATTTTGAAAATTTTGATGGGGGGCTTCTTCCCAATCACCACATAGATGGGGGTGCCAATTAAAAAACAGAAATAATAAAATTTGTTATTTTCACGGAGGATGTTTTATATTTGTTAGAAACCAATAAGGAAATGATTGTACAACGATTAAAGAAGGAGCTCACAAATGACACGCAAGTGGCATACAGATATTATTCTGTTCTTTCTGCATTGAATGATTTGGAGCTTACAGAAAGGGAGATTCAATTGATGTCGTTCATTGCTGTTTCTGGAAGTATTTCTGTTCCTAGTAATAGAGAGAAGTTTTGTCTAACATATAAGACGACAGGAGCTACAGTGAATAATATGGTGAGTAAGCTCAAGAAGCGTAACCTCCTTTTCAAGAAGGATGGAAAGATTGTTGTCAATCCGCTCATATCGTTGGATTTCTCGAATGACATTACATTAGAGATAAAGATTTTACATGGAGGAAAAGCTTAGTTCGATGTCTCATAGAGATTGGTTTGTCAAGCGATTGGCAAAACAGCTCAACATAGACATCAATGTTGTTGATGAGGTGATTAAGCATCAGTTTGATAGTGTTATTAATGCTACACAAAAACATAAGATAGTGGAGATTTCTGGATGGGGTACATTAAAGTGGAGTGATGAAGCTGCGCAGAAGAAGCTTGACACAATGGATGCTCAGATACGTGCTATTAGAAATAAGATTGCAGATTCCCAGAGTGATGTGAAGAATGAGAAGTGGGATGGTGTGATTGATGAGATGCTTTTAAAACGTAAAATATTAATCAATAGAATAAATGAGCTTAACGCAGATTTACGAAGGTTGGAAAAACAATCTGTTTCCAGAAGAAAAACTAAAGGAACAGATAGAACAAGTGTCAACGGAGAGAATGGCAATATGTAATGATTGTCAGTTCCATTCTAAACATCATAAGACAATACGTCCTGATGCACATTGCATTAGTTGTGGATGCACACTTTCTGCTAAAACAAAATGTTTGTCATGTGCATGTCCTTTTAACAAATGGATGCCTGTAATGACAAGGGAACAAGAAGACGAATACGATGAGGCAACAGAACAATAAAGAGGTGAGGTTTCGTAAGATTAATTTACAATTTCTTATTGAAACCTTGACGCATATATATGATGCTGGTGCTGATTATGTAGATATAGTGGGAACACAAGATGATGTGCAGGACACAATTAATATTATTGTGCAAGATGATTACATGACAGATGAACCGCTTGAAGAGGAAGAAGACATCCCTAATGATGACGAGCCTCAAACACTTTCTGATGAAGATATAAACAATTTGATAGATGAATAGAGCTATGATTGGACAAGAATCAATGTCCGTGATTGAAAGATTGGCAGCCTTGTGCGCCACTCCTGGTATTGATGACAAGACCAAGGAGATTGCTAACAAGCAAATACAGGAACTGCTTAACGGTCCTGTTAATGTAAGTGTAGTGGAGCTGAAGACAGCTGCTGCTGGTATTGTAACGCTATCCTAATGGCAGCCCCAAAGAAAACTACATACATTAATACGGAGCTCGATTGGGCGGAACAGCAGCTTTCTAGCTGGAAGCAATATGTCGATGCTAATCCTATGCATGAGCTAAAGGATAGGATTGAATGGAAGCCTACAGCTAAGGGCGGAATGCTGCCTATGGTGATTGCTAGTATTGAATCCCAAGGCAAGTTTATTCAGGAGACAATGAAGAACTATCTGGCGTTGCTTGAGGTGGTGGATAAGCTTAGAGAGAAAGAAGAATCGAAGATTGAAATACGTGGTAACGGAGATCTTGGCTCTATGGCTGAAGATTTTCTTAAGGGTAGGAAATGAATCTAGAAAATGTTAAATACAGTGAGTGGTTAATTAATCAGTCACGTCTTCCTGATAAGTCTTCACAGGAATACAAGCCCTTCTTTGAGTTTCATAAGAAGCTGTGTCTTGATGGATTCATGATGGATGGTGTGTTTATTAATCCGTTTCTGTATTGGCATTTGAATTTGTGGCATACAGAGGTGGATGTTATAGATGATAGAGGACGCATCTATCAACAATATTCCAACCCGTCTCTTAGAGATAATGAATGGTTGGTGACAAACGAAATAGACAGAGCCCATGCTGAGAAGCGTGGGTTGGTCATTTTGGGGATTAGACGTTTTGCTAAGTCTGTATTAGAAGCAAGCTACATTGCATGGGGAGCAACATTTGATGAGAACTCACAGAATGTAATTGCTGGCTTGAATGCTCCAGATATAAAGCTTATTACAGACAAGCTTGACAAAGGCTTGAACTTCCTTCCTGAGTATTTTAGATGGCAGCGTGTAGAGGATAATTGGAAGAATCAGGTGACGTTAGGAATAAAGACAAAGAGTGGAGAGCGTATTCCGTTCTCACAGATTCTTATTCGTAACCTTGATGAGGGCAATAACGAAGAAGCTATTGCTGGTACAAAGCCTAGAAAGCTCATCATTGACGAGATTGGTAAGGGCTCTTTCTTACGAGGCTTACAAGCAGCTGTTCCTGGCTTCACAACACCGTTTGGATGGGGCTGTTCTCCCATTCTTACAGGTACAGGGGGTGACATGAAGAGGTTTATGGATGCTAAGTCATTGATGTTTGATGTTGACAATTACAACTTCTTGACATACAATAATGACGAAGACACAAGACGTGTACACGGCTTATTCATTTCTAATAAATATAGAATGGAAGCCAAAGAACCTTCTACGTTAGGAGCTTATGTAAATGCTGAAAAAACTAGCGATTTGCACAACGTACAAATGCTAGTGTCTAATGAGGAGAAAGCTAACAAAATTACTAACGACAACCTCGAGAGACTAAAGAAAGCTGGTGATAGAGTTGCTTATTTGAAAGAAAAAATGTATTATCCACAGAAGGTGGATGACATTTTTCTCAATGAAGACACCAACATCTTTGATATTGAATCTGCTAAGAGACAGAAGACAAGGTTGCTACAGAACGAAAGAACTGGCACACCTGTTATATTATTTAGTGATGAGGGAAAGATTGGGCATGAGTTTACAGACAAGATGCCCATCTCAAACTTTCCGCTTAAGAGTACAGATGCAAAAGACGCTCCTGTAGTGATATATGAGTTTCCTATTGAGAATCCTCCGTATGGATTGTATGTTGCAGGGATTGACCCCTACAGACAAGGACAGGCAAAGTATTCAACTTCACTAGGTTCTGTGTATATTTACAAGAGAATGCACGATCTCACTGGTGAAAAATATCAGGATATGTTCGTAGCTTCGTACTGTGCAAGACCTGATAAGAAGGAAACGTGGGAAGAACAGGCTAGATTACTAATTAAGTATTACAACGCTAGAGCTCTTTGCGAAAACGATGACATTTCTTTCATCGAATACATGAAGAGTAAAGGAGACGCTCACTATCTAGAAAAACAACCACAATGGTTGTTAGAAGTGATTCCAAACACCACTGTGAAACGAGAATACGGAATTCACAGATCTGCTAGAAAAATAATTGACTATCTACATACATGTCTGAAGAGATATATGGAGGATGCCATTTATACAGAGAAGGATGAAGAAGGAAATGTAATCAAAGAAATTACAGGTGTTAGCAAGATATTTGATCCTATGCTGCTTGAGGAAATCATTCAGTATAACGATGAAGGTAACTTCGATAGAATTATTGCAGCAGAACTAGCTATAGCTCAGGCACTTAAGATGGACC
>Ga0307378_10014247_pt1 | contig 10011 bp, 5 predicted proteins | sample UN1MG_FD_202238 | JGI IMG/M metagenome (GOLD analysis project Ga0307378, IMG submission 202238) | Soil microbial communities from Risofladan, Vaasa, Finland - UN-1 | ecosystem: Environmental > Terrestrial > Soil > Coastal area > Acid sulfate soil | place: Finland: Risofladan, Vaasa | collected... | reverse complement strand
AATTGCCGCGCCCAGCCCGATAAGCAAGCCCAATATCGTCGTCTTTCTCTGCGACGATCTCGGACTGCGGGATTCCTCGCCGTACGGAGCAACGGATGTGCGCACGCCGAATTTGCAGCGGCTGGCCAGCGAGGGGCTGGTGTTCAACCGCGCGTTCGTGGCCTCGCCGGCTTGCGCCCCCAGCCGAGCCGCCATGTTGTGTGGACTGATGCCGGCGCGTAATGGCGCCGAGGCCAATCACACTTTCGCCCGGCCGGAAATCCAGGGCTGGCCGCATTATCTGCGCGAGTTGGGCTATGACACCGCCGCGTTTGGCAAGGTTGCCCATGGAGGAGATGTGAAGCGATGGGGATTTTCGCACTTCAACCTGAAGTTTGATCTGGACTTGGTTCGCGAATACCTCGCCAACCGTGAGGGCGACAAGCCGCTCTGTCTATTTGTGGGCACACACGATCCGCACGTGCCCTGGGACAAGAACAGGGATTACGATGCCAGCAAGGTGAAGCTGCCCTGGAACTTTGTGGACACCCCGCAGACCCGCGAATACCGCACTGACTATTACACTGAAGTGACCCGGGCAGACACCGATATGGGCACCCTGTACAACTTCGTCCGCCAAAAGCTGGGCCCGAATACGCTGTTCATGTTTTCCTCGGACCACGGGGCGCAATGGCCGTTTGGCAAGTGGAACCTCTACGATACCAGCATTCGCACCCCGTTGCTCGCTGCCTGGCATGGTGTCATCAAGCCGGGCACGCGCACGAATGCTATGGTGAGCTGGGTCGATTTCACGCCCACGCTGATTGAGCTGGCGGGCGGCACACCGCCTCCGGGGTTGGATGGAAAGTCATTTGTCGGGGTGCTGCTCGGCCACGATACACAGCACCGTCCGGAGATCTACACCACCCACAGCGGCGATGGGCGAATGAATGTTTATCCCATCCGCGCGCTACGCACGGATCGTTTCAAATATCTACGCAATCTATTTCCGACAAACCAATACACCACCCACATTGACCGGTCTGAGAACCAGACCAGCGGGCTTTATTACTGGCGCACCTGGATAGCGGCGGCGAAGACGAACCCGGAGGCTGCGGCAATCGTGAAACGTTACCACGAACGGCCGGCTGAGGAGCTCTATGACCTCCTCAGCGATCCAGCGGAGAAACAGAATCTGGCGGACAATTCGGAACACGCCGAGATGCTTAAGGCGCTCCGCGAGAAACTCGATGTCTGGATGAAAGAGCAGGGTGACGATGGCACACTGTTCAACGAGCCCTATCCGTTGGGCACGGCGGAATTGGGCCAAACACCCAACGGAGCACCGAAAGACTCAGCCGCTCCAGCCCGGAGCGGAAAACGGAGACGAAAGCAATGACCACCAGGCGACCATCCCGAGCCGTCCCGGCTATGAGGCAATTGACTGCTTTCTGTAGTTTCCTGGCCTTATTCGCCGGCGTTGCGCCGTTGGCGGACGGCCGACAGCCCGACCCGCCCGGTCAGGCCAGGGGAACGCCGCCCAAGCACGAGGCTTATCTTTTCGCACACATGATCAAAAGCGATTACGGCCGGCTCTATTACACCGTCAGCCTCGATGGCCTGCACTGGCGGATGCTCAACGCCGGCAAGCGGATTACCGATGACTATCGCGGGCATCCGGATATCTGCCGAGGCCATGACGGCAGGTATTACCTGGTTGGCAATCGCGGCGATTCGGCCCCCGATATCAACTTCTGGGTCTCTCGGGATCTGGTCACCTGGACCCGGCACGGCGACTACGCGCCGGACCTGTCCAAAACGCCGGACCATCCGCATCCTTTGAAGCGGATCGGTGCGCCCAAGCTCTTCTTTGATCAAGCCTCGTCACAGTACTTGCTCACCTGGCACACGCCCAACCAGCCGGGAAGCAAAGACGACGCCGAACGCTATTGGGCCAGCCAGCGGACACTCTACGTGACCTCGCGCGACCTCAAAATTTTCTCCGATCCGCCGCGACGCCTGTTCGCCTGGGACATGGCCACGATTGATGTGATCGTCCGCCCGGAAGGCGGGCGATATTATGCCATCATCAAAGACGAGCGTTACCCGACCCTGGACTGGGTGACGGGCAAGACGATCCGGATTTGTTCGGCCCCAGGCCTGCTCGGCCCATACACGGAACCCGGGCCGCCGATCAGCCCCAACTTCCGCGAGGCACCGACGTTGATCCCGTCACCCGACGGCAAAATCCATTACCTTTACTACGAGCAGTATCCTGGCGTGGCTTACGGCCTGTCGGTCGCGGCCAGCCTGAACGGGCCCTGGTACCAAGTTGCCGGCGGCATGGGAATCGCCACCTGGAACAAATACGAAATACCACCGGACGTTCGGCATGGCTGCATGATCCCTATCACGCGGCGACAATACGACGCCATTGTGGCAGTTTTCGCAGACAGCTTGTGATGCCGATCGAAGCCGGAAGATTTGTCAGGTAACGATTGCATTGAGCCCTGCCATGAAACGATGCGTTCTACTCGTACTCATCATGTTTACCGTGCCCCGTCGTTTCGGGTGACAAGATCCAAACTGATGCCGGAATAGGCCATGACGGACCAACCCAAGCACCGAAGCGCGCAACAGGCGCGCCACAAAGGCATTCGTTTTGCCTACGGCGAGGCTTCGGCTCCGCCTCGGCCAGCATCATAAGTCCAGTAATGTCAAACATTAATCGTTTAGCTAAAAGCACTTACAAACTGGGGTTCAGTACTTGTTGTCCGATTACCTTTGACACGCCCATTGACAGACGAAACTGTCCAGATGCTCGTAGATCATCGAGCCCAACAGCCGGAAGGGTATCCCTATGTTTTCGTTCCTACGGAAAGGTATGAGTACATACAAAGAGTGCTCAGGCCAAAAGGCGAGTGGATGCGTACTGATTCCCGACTCAAAGTCGCAAACAATTTTCGACGGCAGTTCAATAAGATCCTCAGAAAAGCCGGTGTCAAGAAGGAAACCTTCCACGATTTTTGAAGGACAGCCATAAGTATGTGGCTTGCCAATGGCATGAGTGAACATGATGTGATGGCCCTTGCAGGGCACGCAAGTTTCGCGACTACCCATGAGTTCTACCTTGCAGCAGCCGATGATTTGGTCCCTCGTGCGAGGGCTGCAACTGCCCAGGGCATGCGTCAAAAATTGGTGCATTTTGGTGCACGTGCCTCTCAGAGTTGAAAAAGGGTTGACAGCATGTTTGGGAAGTTGTTATATTGCAGCAACTTAGAAATTGCCGGGAGTGTAGCTCAGTTGGTAGAGCAACGGCCTTTTAAGCCGTAGGTCCTGGGTTCGAGTCCCAGCACTCTCATTTTTGTCTCATTGGGCTTGCGAAGGAGATCACCTGATTTGAACGGGCTATTCTACAATTTGGGCAGAAAAGTGGGGCCGAAAGTCCGCAAGGGCAAGTGGATGTGGCAGTCAGTCGCCGGCAGCGAGACCGACGCAATCAAGGTCGAATATGAGGTCGGCCAGGACCTTGCGTGCGAAATAAGGCGCCAATTGGGTTCCGGCCGGAACGAGCAGGCCGGTTGCCTGCTGAACCAAATCGGTCGCCGCCTGGCCGCTTGCACCGTCAAGAAGTCTCGCAGATTCAGTTTTGAGATTGTCGAAAGCGTCGAGCCCAATGCGTTCGCTCTGCCGGGAGGATTCGTTTTTGTGACGCAGTCGCTGGTGGAGCTCTGCGGGTACAATCCGGACGAGGTTGCTTTCATACTTGGCCATGAGATGGGTCACATCATCCGCGGTCATGCGATGAACCGGATTATTAGCACCTCGGCTATCGCGGCCGTGTCTCGAGCGACACCGGTTCGCGGGATCCTCGCGGGTTGGCTTCGCCGGGTCGGTGTGCAGTTCTTTGAGAGTGCGTATTCACAGGATTTGGAGTCTGAGGCGGATAGGTTTAGCGTGCATCTTGTTGGTGCCGCCGACTACGAGCCTCGGGCCTCTATGCAATTGTTCTGCCGCTTGGCTGAGCTGAAAACCTCTGCCCATCAGGTTGATTTGGGCAGTTATTTCTCCTCGCACCCGCCTTTCGATGTTCGCACCCGCAATATCAACCATCTGTTGCACAAGCTTCGACAGGGAGCTTAGCCGCCAGGTGGTCGTCGATCTGCGGTTTTGAATCCAGCAGAATCTCCAGGGCGAATTGATCCGAGTTGCCCCGTTGGTGGTGAGCTTGATGAATCCACGAGACCAGGGCGTCAACGACCTTGGGGTCGAAATCGTATCCGGACGAATCCACCAGGATTCCAATGCCCTCGGAGATGGACCGTGAATTGTGATAAGATCGACTTGAGGTCAACGCGTCGAACGTGTCCGCCACAGCCAGGATGCGGGCGCCCAGCGGGATGGAGCTGTTCGACAAGCCGTCCGGATAACCCTGACCGTTCCATTTTTCGTGATGACCGCGGACGATGCCAATCTCCTGTTCCAGGAAACTCATTTTGCCCAGGATGCGAACGGCTATGAGAGGATGTTGCTCAACGATATTGCGTTCACGAGGGGTCAGTTTACCTGGTTTGGACAAAATTGAATCGGGTATCCCGATCTTGCCGATGTCGTGAATCATGGCGGCCCGGCGAATGACCTCCAATTGTTTGGGGGGCATGTTTATGGTCTCGCCGATGCCGAGAGCGTACCGCGTTACGTTCTCAGAGTGTCTCCTCGTGTAAGGGTCTTTTGCTTCCAGCGCCTGGACCAATCCCCAGATGCTTTGAATGAACATTCGCTCCGCCTGCTCCGACAGACCGGCGATGCGTCTCTTGAGTTCCCGTACCTTCTCAAATTCAATGTCGCTGGGCTTGAGCACCTTGGCCATGGTTTTGTCCCAGAGTTTGACACAGTTTCGGCCGGCACTCTTCGCTTCGTAAAGAGCCAAATCCGCCCGGCGAATGATCTCGCTGGGAGAATCGCTTTGATCGGGCAAGCCCTGGGCGATCCCGCAGCTTATGGTCATCGAGATATTTTCAGCGACCCGTGTCTGCTGGACTTTGGCCCGGACTCGCTCCAGCAACACGGCGGCATCCTGCGCTTTGGTTTCGGGCATCAGTATGACAAACTCATCGCCTCCATAGCGGCCGAGTATGTCCGGCGTTCGCTTCTGGCTTTTCATACATGCGGCAACCTTCTTGAGTGCATCGTCGCCGGCCGCATGACCCAGCACGTCATTGATAGTCTTGAAATTGTCCAGGTCTATGATCCCGACGGAAAACGGACGCTTGTATCGTTTTGAGCGGGCGCATTCAGCCTCGAGCTTGTCCTCGATAAGTCTTCGTGAACCGACGCCCGTGAGTGCATCGGTCAGAGAAGTAATCCTTGCCTGATGATACAGACTCGCGTTGGTCAGATGCGACGTCAGGATTTCTTTTGTGAGTTTTGCTTTGTAAGAGGTCAGTTCCCCGTTCAGAATGCTGTAATCCGACAGCCCGCACATGCACAGGTAGCCGGCCAGTTCGTGTTCGGCGTCGCCTTTGCGTCCTGAGATCGACAGCGGAATAACCAAACGGGGGGGCTGCGCGCCGGCCCTTCGACAATCGTCCGGAATCCTGTCATCAAGCGGCTCTTCGCCACCGGCCGAGCGTTCGAGCTGCTCGCGGGGGCATAGACACTTTTTGTCACTTATGACAGCGGGGGAAGATTTGCTTTTCGTTCGTCGATCTGCGATCACGTCCAACGAACCGGGATGATTTCGCCAGAGGCACAGGACACATCGCCCGGCTTGAAAAAGTTTCGGCACTTCTTTGGCAACCGTATCCGCCGCTTCGTTGAGCTCGATGCTCTTGAGGCAGTTGGAGAGCATGGCCACTTCTTCGGCCGCCGCTCGGTCCTCGAGCCTCATCCGTCCCATAAGATCGCGCGCCGAGAGAATTCCGACAACCACCCCCTTGTCAATGACGGGCAGATGGCGAATATGATTCTCAGCCATGATTTCCCGGGCCCGGTTGCTCGGAGTGCCGACGGGGCACGAAACGACCTGGGGCGTCATGATTTCGGTTATGGAGATTTTCTCCAGGTCCATTGAAGAAGCAACCGCCCGGCTGACAATGTCTCGCTCGGTCACGATGCCTGCGAATTTCCCGTTCTGGTCGTTTACAATAAGACAACCGATCTTATTGCCAAGCATCATGAGCGCGGCGGACTTAATGGTGGTGTCACGACCAATAGTCACGATTTGTGCGGGGCGATCATCAGTTTCTTCCATCTTTCTTGTCCTTTGGATGACTCATCAATCATGGCTCTTTGCCCGGGGCAAGAGGCTATTCAGCCCCTTCAGACCGTATCTATCGGCGTTAAGAGCGTGGTACTTCCGAAGTTTTTGCAGATGCCGGCACGATACGGCGCCGGCCCGGGTCGTTATCGGCCGGAGGGCCGCGATACCGGGACAAGCGTGTCTGAGGGATTTTTTTTTAAGTTACGCCGGGGTGCTGTCGATACTAATGGGAGCTTGATTCAACAGACCTCCAAGTGTGCAGAGAAACCGAAATCTATGTGGAGAGCGAGAATCACTTCCTTATGGTGACGGAAGATACAAAGTACAAGATCCTGTTGATCGACGACAACAAGCTTGACCGGATGGCTTTTGCCAGAGTTGTCGAAAGCAAGAAGCTCCCGTATGAGTGCGTCATGGCCTCATCCGTTTCAGAAGCCCAAACCATCCTGGAGTCGGGACGGTTCGATATTGTGGTTTCCGATTACTCGCTGACGGACGGTACCGCCCTCAATATTCTCGATTCCGTGAAGAATACTCCCGTCATCATCATCACGGGGACCAGCGACGAAGAGATAGTCACGAGCGCATGGAAAGCCGGGGCGTATGACTACCTGCCGAAGGACCTCGAGCGAAACTATCTCAGAGCCGTTCCCAGAACAATCGAGAACGCCATCAAGAGCAGGAAAATGGAGGAGGCGCTCGATAGAAAACAGAAGAACCTGGAGGCCGTATTTGATGCGGCTCCCGTCGGTATGTTATTGGCCGATGAGAACATGAACATCACGCATGTTAATCACGCCATCAGGCAGATGGTCCACAGAGACGCCGTGCAGATTCGCGAGCGGCCGATTGGAAATATCCTGGGTTGTATCAATTGCACGCACGAAGGGCAGCGGTGTGGGCACAACCCGGCCTGCGCCGCGTGCGCATTCCGGAAGACGGTAGAAGGCGTGTTGGATTCAGGGCAATCCGTTCACGATGTCGAAGTCCATTCCACGTTTACGATCGATGGCAAAGAAACTCCGTTGTGGGTGCGCGTGAGCGCCGAACCGGTCATCCTGGACGGTCGCAGGTATGTGGTCGTGGCCGTCGATGACATTACGGAGCGAAAAAAGGCGGAACAAAAGCTCCAATTGGTCGAGGACAGGTACCGGACGATTTTTGAGAATTCGGCCGTAGCCATTACAATGGCGGACGACCAAGAGCGGCTTATTTCCTGGAACGGATTCACCGAAACGCTCTTGAACATGGGCAGCGAGGACCTGTACCTGCGACCGGTGGAGTCGCTCTATCCCGTCGAGGACTGGAAACGAATAAGAGCGTGCAACGTGCGACAAAAAGGAATGCAGCATCATCTGGAAACAAGAATGATCAGGAAAGACGGAAGCCTGATCGACGTTGATATTTCGCTTAGCGTCCTGAAAGGTCCCGCCGGTGAAACGACCGGCTCGATAGGCGTTATCAGGGACATAACGGAACGAAAGCGGGCGGAACGGAGACAGGCCGGACTTATCAGGGAAGTGGAGAACATCAATCAGGAATTGAGCGACTTCGCATCTATCGTCTCTCATGATTTGAAGGCGCCGCTGCGCGGCATCAAGAACCTTGCGCATTGGATAGCGACCGACCACGCGGATAAGCTGGGCGCCAGTGGCAGAGAACAGATCAGCTTGCTGTCGAGCCAGGTGGACTGGATGCATCAATTGATTGAAGGGGTGCTTGAATATTCGCGAGTCGGCCGGATAAAGGAAGAAAAGGTTTGGGTGAATCTGAATGAGCTTGTTCCGAAGATTGTCGAGATGGTTTGTCCCCCCGAGAATATAGCGGTCAGGGTCGATGTGGAACTGCCCATGATTGAGTGCGAGCAGACTCGTATTACGCAAGTCTTCCAGAACCTGCTCAGCAACGCCGTAAAGTACTTGAACAGACCCCAGGGCCACGTAGAGGTCGGCTGCATCGAGGAAGACGGCTTCTGGAAATTCAGCGTTGCCGATAATGGTCCCGGTATCGATAAAAAACACTTCGAGAAGATTTTCAGAATGTTCCAGACACTGTTACCTCGCGACAAATTCGAGAGCACCGGCATTGGCTTGGCGATCGTAAAGAAGATCGTGGACCTGTATGGCGGAAGGATTTGGGTGGAATCAGAAGTTGGCGAAGGAAGCACGTTCTTCTTCACATTGCCCAAACAGCAAGCACCGGCTCCCGAGGCTAAACTCGAAGCTCAGGTTGCCTGCTGAGGCCAGCGTTCTGTACGAGAGCGCTACCGTTTGGCGCCTGGGGTCGGTGCAGCGGACTGCCAGTTGGCCGGGTCATTGCCATAGCTGCCGGCAACTCTGCGGGTGAGGGATTGACCGCGGCCATCGGCTTCGGCGGGCCAGAGGTCCTTCGGGCCGGACCCATCGCTGTAATTTATCCTGTCCACGCGGATGTAATAGCGTTTTCCCTCCTCATCCACGTCGCCCGGCATGCTCAACTCCAGGCTTTCGCCGGCGTTGCTGAGCTTGCCGTCGTAAGGGCCAAGAACCTGTTCGGCAGGCACAGCCGGGTAGCGCCACAAGAACGCCGCGGGCTCCTGAACCACCAGCAGACATCTGCCGGCCGGGATGGTCGGGGGAGGATTATCGGGAAACGTGAACTCGATGCCGTCGGTGAATCTCCAGGGCTCACCCGCGTTATAGTCGTACAAGGTGACCGGGGCGCCACTGATGTTGAGAAGCTCTATGTATTCGTATTGATCGTTCGTATATGACCCGCCAACGGGCCAGTCGGAATGATACATGATCTCGTTGATCACAATCGGGCCGACTTTTGCGCCGGCGTTGGCAAAACCCGGCGTGCTCTGTTCCATCGCCACAAAGTTGTAGCTGTCGGTGCTCGCCTTGTAGAATCGCCCCAATGAAACGCCGGTGGCCGAGGCGCCGAAGTCTTCGACCTCGCGATAGCCGGTCAAGACGCCGTTTTGGGCCGAGCTGAGATATACTTCATCACCGTCTTCGCTCAAGGCAAAAGGCTCGTAGCAGCCGGGGGCGTTCGCGTTGCCGAAATGCCAGTCCTGACGGAACACCAGATACGTGTAGGGCCCGATCGTTGTCCCGTCGGGGAGTTGATACTTGAAGGGATTGTTCTGGCTGTCGCTGAGGAACCAGCCTCCAATATCGATGGAGGTCCCTGTTGCGTTGTACAGTTCAATCCAGTCGGAATCGTCAGCGTGGGAATGGGCCAATACTTCGTTGATGACGATGTCGCCGGGATTGGGGAGCATCCCGCCGTCATCCTGGCCGGGCGAGCCGTCGGTATAGGCGCTGGCCCGCCAGGCATCTTTTTGGTCCCAACTGCTTAGGTCGGGGTTTGTCGGATCGATGACAGTCAGAGAGAAGCCCTTGCCGTCGGTCATTGACCTCCAGTCATCTTTGTAGCTGAAGTCCAGAATTGTCCGGCCGACGGCGTCTTCAAGCCTGATTCTCTCGCCGGCATTGTTCAATCGGCCGGAGTATTGGCCGGCGATGTTCGCGCGGCGGCCGTAACGGCTCTCGAAGGCGCTGCGGTCCTCAACGACCACGGTGCGCTGCGCGGGCGCGAGGTCGAGACTGGGGAACGTGAAATCGACGCCTTCGGTGAAGCGCACGAGGTTGAGATTGACTGTCTCGGCCCCGACGTTCATTAGCTCGATGAACTCTTCGTTGGGGTCGTGGGCATCCGCCGGGGCTTGGGGATGGTACATGATCTCGGTGATCCGGAGATTTTCGGCGACCGGCCCGACGGCGAAT
>Ga0307378_10014245_pt1 | contig 10012 bp, 6 predicted proteins | sample UN1MG_FD_202238 | JGI IMG/M metagenome (GOLD analysis project Ga0307378, IMG submission 202238) | Soil microbial communities from Risofladan, Vaasa, Finland - UN-1 | ecosystem: Environmental > Terrestrial > Soil > Coastal area > Acid sulfate soil | place: Finland: Risofladan, Vaasa | collected... | reverse complement strand
GGCAGTACGGACAGCCGAACCGGCAGCCCAGCGTCAGCACCAGCGAACCGATCGGGCTGCGCCGGCCGACACGCGATGGGGGCAGAGGAGCCGGACCCAGCGTGGGCGACCGGCTCGGCGGCTCCAGCAGGGCGTATCCCAACGCCGGGTGCGGCAGCTCGTCCAGGTCGGCCGCCATGCGCTGGATGCCCGTGTCCACCAACTCCTCGGCCACGCCCTTGCCATCGGTCACCGAGTACACCAGACCGGGCACCTCGTCCAGCGCCCCGGCCGCACGGGCGCGGGCGAACGCCGAGCGCATCGGCTCGCCGTCCGCTCGGAACGACAGCACCACCTCCAGCAGGTTCAGCAGGACATATTCCTCGCCCGTCACGGCCACGTCCGCGCCCCAGGGGTCGTCGCGGTCCGTGCCGAAGACGTCCCACGGCTCGTAGATGACCTTCGGCCCGCCGGCGATGATCAGCGGGCGCCGGCCCGGGTCGATCCGGCAGGCGTCTCGGATCAGGGCGCGGCAGGGGGCGGTGTGGATCTGCATGCTGGAGACCAGCAGCAGGTCGGGCACGCGCCCCTCCAGGCGCATCCGCGACGGCTGGAAGTTGCGGTTCCACTGCTGCAGGACGATCCGGGTCTTGGGGAACCCCGAATCCACCATCGCCGAGCCAATCGCCCGCGCCCCGGCCGGCGCGATCCGCATGCTGGAGTACAGGAAGGGGAGCATCCGCGTCCGGTGGTCGTACGCGCACGCGATCACGGTCGCCAGATCATGCCGGCCGGCGACGCCCCGCAAGCGCGAGCGGATCCGGGACAACTCGCCCGGTTTCAGCAGCACGTCTCCCGCGGCACGATGAGGAAGTTCCATAGCACGCCGCCTCCACACCCAACCGCCGCAGGCTACCACCTTTTCTTGACCGCTCCAAGGGCGATTTATGAACCTCGCCGCAATCCTCGCCGCAATCCCTTGCGTACACGTGCAGGGCCGGATATGCTTCGTCCTGCCCGCCGGTGGAGACGAGCGAAGGGCGGACGGGCACTTGGCAGGAGGCTATGCATGTCGCGGCTGGGTATGATCGGGTGCGGCGGGATCTCGCACGCGCACCTTCGCGCCGCCCGCAATTCGGATCGGGACATCCGCTTCGTCGCCTGCTGCGACGTGGACGAGGCTCGGGCGCGAAGGTGGGCGGAGCGGTACGGCTGCGAGGCCTACCATACGGACATGGGCGAGATGATCCGCCAGCGGCCGCTGGACGGCGTGGTGATCGCCACCTGGCCGGCCGACCACCGCCGACACGTCGAGCAGTGCCTGGCCGCGGGTGCCCGGCACATCCTGTGCGAGAAGGCCCTGGCCGTGACGGGCGCCGAGGCGATGGATATCCGGCGGATGGTCCACGAGGCGGGAGCGAAGCTGATCGAGGGCTTCATGTACCGCCACCACCCCGCCATCCGCAAGCTGGAGTCGCTGCTGTCGGCCGGGGAGCTCGGGCCGGTCGACCGCGTCCGGGCGGCCTTCGACATTGCCGACCCCCAGACCGACTCGCCGGAGGACCCCGCCCGCGACTGGCGGCGCCGGAAGGAATGCGCCGGCGGGGTCCCGTTCGACCTGGCGTGCTACTGCGTGAACGCCTGCAACCACTTCGGCCGGGGGCTGCCGCGCCGGGTCCAGGCGGTCGCCCGGACCAGCGAAAGGTACGGCACCATCGACCGCCTGTACGCGATGATCGAGCACGACGGCGGCAGCGTCGGTATTGTCGCCAGCAGCGCCGCCGCCGACCTGATGCAGGGATTGGAGATCGTCTGCCGCCAGGGCCGGCTTCACCTGCCGATCGCCTGGTCGATCTACGACCGGATCACCGTTACGGAGCAGCGATCCACGAGCTGGATCGAATACGACGTCCGCGAGCACCCGATCGCCCGGGCGGACCCCTACCAGTTGCAGTTGGAGAACTTCGTAGACCTGATCGCCGACCGGGCCGTGCCGCGGGTGCCGCTGGACGAATCGGTCGCCAACGCCATCGTCATGGAGGCCGTCCTGACCGCCGCCGACGAGGGCCGGGCGGTGGACGTCGATCTGCCCGGGTTCGCCGCCGAGGCCCTCCTCGACGGGCAGACGCGGTCGCCCGAACAGTAGTCAACCGCAGAGATCGCGGAGAAGAACCGCAAGAAGAAGAAGAGGAAGAAGAAGCGGAACAGGCTTGTCGAACGCGGGAGGCGATGGGATCCGTCCTGAGCTGTTACTCCTCCGCGATCTCGGCGATCTCCGCGGTTAACGAGGAATCCGGGCCGGACACCGGAGCGACCCATGGAAATGCGTAGACTCGGACGAACGGGCCTGGACGTGGGTGCGATCGGCCTGGGGACCGAGTATCTGGTCGAGGTCGAGCGCGAGACGGTGATCTCGGTGGTCCGCGAGGCGGTGGAGCGCGGGGTCACCTACTTCGACGTCCTGTTCGCCTACCCGCACTACCGGGACAACTTCGGCGCCGCCTTCGCGGGCCTGCGCGATCGCATCCTGATCGCGGGCCACCTGGGAGCGGCCGAGCAGGACGGGCAGTACCGGATGACGCGCGACCTCGCCGAGTGCGAGGCCTTCTTCGACGACCTGCTGAGACGCCTGGGCACCGACCACGTGGACGTGGTCTTCCTGAGCAACTGCGACGAGCCGGACGATTACGAAGGGGTGATGGGCCCGGCCGGCTTACTGGAGCTGGCCCGCAAGCTTCGCGAGGCGGGCAAGGCGCGGTGGATCGGCTTCAGCGGGCACCGGGTGCCGGTGTCGCGCCGGGCGGTCGACAGCGGCGCGGTCGACGTGCTGATGCACGCGGTGAACCTCTCCGGCGACGCCGCCGAGGGCAGGAAGGACCTGTACCACGCCTGCGCCGCCCGCGACGTCGGCCTGATCGCGATGAAGCCCTTCGGCGGCGGGGCCCTGCTGGCAGGCTACGGGCCCAACGATCCCGCCGCCAGACCCTTCGGCGGCGACGTCGCGCTGCCGCAGCGCCCCACGCCCGTCCACTGCCTCAGCTACGCCCTCGCCCAGCCCGGCGCCGCCATGGCCGTGCCGGGCGTCAAGAACGTGGCCGAGCTTCACGCCGCCCTGGCCACCCTCAACGCCGACGAGCAGGCGCGGGACTTCTCGGCCGTTCTCCGGATGTTCCGCGACGGCATGGACGGCCAGTGCGTCTACTGCAATCACTGCCAGCCGTGCCCGGCCGGGATCGACATCGGCAAGACCATCCGCCTGGCCGACACGGCCGGCCGGGGCGGCGCCGCCGCGCTGGCGGACGCATACCGCTGCCTGCCCGCCCGCGCCTCCGACTGCATCGAGTGCGGCCAATGCACCCAGCGCTGCCCGTTCGGCGTGGACGTGATTGCCGCCATGCGGCGGGCGGCGAAGACATTCGATGACGCTTGAAGGAGCATGAGCATGTCCGCGAAAACGGCAAAGGCCAAGACCAGGACCAGGACGGTTTCCGCCAAACGGCTCGTGGAGATGGCGGCTGGGTTCGGGGCGATCTCGGCGAAGGTTATCCGCCCGGCCGATGTCGAGACGGGGTGGTGGGTGAACTGGAAATGCCGCTTCGGCTGCGGCGGATACGGCACGAGCCTGGTCTGCCCGCCGCATTCGCCCAAGCCGGCCGACACGCGCCGCGTGCTGGACGGCTACGGCCGGGCGGTGCTGTTCGAGTCCTCGCTCGGCGAGGCGAAGGAGATCGCCGTCAAGCTGGAGCGCGCGCTCTTCCTCGCGGGCTTCTACAAGGCCTTCGGCGTCGGCGCCGGGCCCTGCCGGCTTTGCGACGCCTGCGCGTTCGACGAGGGCTGCCGGCACCCCCGGCAGGCCCGCCCGTCCATGGAGGCGTGCGGGATCGACGTCTACGCCACCGTCCGCCGGCACGGCTTTCAGATCGAAGTCGTCCGCGACCACGACGACCCGCAGCACTATTTCGGGATGGTGCTGGTGGACTAGGAGACGCGGGTGCCACAGGCTGCTTGCAGCCTGTGTTCGTCCAGGCCGCCGTGGAGCACGGACTGCCAAGCAGTCCGTGGCACCCAGCTCCCGCAATGCGCGGAGGAATTGGATAGACAGCGGTCTTGCAGAGCCGGTGGAGTCGCTGTACAATGCGCGTTCAGGTCCCGGGGAACGTCGGCGGTGCCCCGGGCACATCGGACGCGAAAGGGCAAGGCGATGGAACGAGGCACGATCCTTGCGTTCGTCGGGGTTTCCCTGTTTCTGCTGTCGATCGCGGCCGCACCGGCGGCGCACGGGCAAGGCATCCTGCCGACGCATTGGCAAGGCTGGCCGGGGCAGCCCGGGTGGTGGTACGATCCGGCCAACTGGACCGCCGGCGTGCCCAACGAGTGGATTAACGCCATCATCAGCAACGGCGGGACGGCCCGGATCGACGGCTGGTTCGCCGATCCGACCGGCAGCCTTCGCCCCTATCCGCAGGCGGCGGCCGCCTCGCTGGCCCTCGGCGGCGGCGGGGCGGGAACCGTCGAGCAGCTCGGCGGATCGCTGAAGGTGGTCAGCAGCCTGTCCCTGGGCGGCGGCGGGGGCTGGATGCCGGGCACCTACAGCCTCGTGGACGGGATGCTGTCGGCGGGCAACGTGCAGATCGATCCGGGGCCGCCGTCCGACCTGTTGATGGGCCCGATGGCCTGGCGGGGCAGCGGGTTCCGGCAGTCCGGCGGGACGGCGGCGATCTCCGGCGGGCTGAACGTGGGCGGCGGCTGGGTCATCGCCGCCGACGGCACGACGGTCCCCGCCGAGCCGGATGAGTATTACCCGTACCGGCTCGGGGCGACGTACGACCTGGCGGGCGGGGCGCTGTCGGCGGGGTGGATTTACGTGGGCTACGGCGGCAAGGGCCGCATGAATCAATCCGGCGGGGCCAACGACGTGGCCGGCGGGCTGTACGTCGGCGGCGACATGTGGTGGACCTACGCGGACGGCACCGATCCGGCGACGGGCATGCCCCAGTACTACGATCCCGGCGGGGTGTACGCGCTGTCGGGCGGATGGCTGTCGGCGCGGTCGATGCACGTCGGCCAGTGGGGCCGTGGTAGGGTCGTGCAGACCGGCGGGGCAGGCCGGGTCGCCGGCACGCTCCAGATCGGCGGGAACTGGTGGTGGTGGCAGACGGACGGGGCGGCGCCCCCGGAGGCGGGGATGGCGGCGGACGTGGCGATGAACATCGTCTGGCCGGGCGACGGGGTCTACGAGCTGCACAACGGCGAGATCGCCACCGGCGCCACCGAGATCGGCGTCGGCGGGACGGGCCGGTTCGTCCAGACCGGCGGGGTGCACAAGGTGGCCGGGGCGGTCCGGATCGGCGGGCAGCCGTACTGGTATCCCGTGCCGACGTACGGCGCGGGTTCGTCCTTCGCCCCCTACCCCTACCCGGGCCCGTCGGCGGGCACGTACGAGCTCGGCGGCGGGGAGCTTCGGGCGGGGAGCCTGGAGGTGGGCGCGGGCTATCCGCCGGTGGAGTGGCTGGCGGACGCCTCCTTCGCGCCGTGGAAGCCCGCGACGATGCGGCAGACGGGCGGGCTGGCGGCGATCGAGGGAGCCGTGCGGGTCCGCGGCGGGCTGTACCACATCGCCGGCGGCGTGCTCGATGCCCGCAGCCTGCACGTGTCGGGCGACTATTCCTATGAAAGCTCCCAGCTCGTCCAGACCGCGGGCTCCTGCCACGTGGCGGGCGGGGTGTACGTCGGGCCCGAGTTTCACATCCTCGGCGGCCCGGATGACCCCGACGGCTTCGCCCCCGTCTACGGCCACCAGGTGTATGCCCTGGCCGGCGGGGTGCTCCAGGCCAATCATGTGCAGGTGACGGGCGTCGGTGCGGGCGGCACGAGCCTGCTGAGCCAGACCGGCGGGGAGCTGCGCGTCGGCACCGCCCTTCACGTCACCGGCCCGGGCGCCGCCTGGACCGTCTCCGGCGGCAGCGTGCGGGTGCCCCTGCTGCACGTGGGCGGAATGAGCTGGTCGGGCAGCAATCTGCCGGGCGCAAGGATGACGATCCTCGGCCCGGCCGCCGAGATCACCGTGACGGACCGGCTGATCCTGAATGCCTCGGCCGAGCTGATCGCCACCGACGGCAGCACCATCCACATGTTCGGCGCGGACTTCCACAACTACAGCACCACCCCGGCCGCCCTGGAGGGCCTGGACCACCTCCGGCTGGTCTTCTCGATCGGCCCGGAGGATGACAATGTCCCGGAGACGTTCGAGGTGGCGGGCAGGGACATCGGCTTCGTCCGCGCCGGGTTCGTGGACAACTTCGTCCTGCACACGCTCCAGTTGGGCGGGGCGGACGTGGGCGAGGTCCGCCTGGTGGACACGTTCGACAACCAGCCCGGCTTCGACGGCAAAGAGGCCCTGTACGTGCGGAACCTGATCATCGGACCGGGCAGCCGGCTGGACCGCAACGGGCTGAACATCTATTACCTCAACGGCGGAAAAGCCAAGCAGTTCTTCCTCGGCGACGCCAACCTGGACGGCGCGGTCGGCATCGCCGACCTGTCCGCCCTGGCCGACCATTACGGCGGGATCGACATGGGATGGCGCCACGGGGACTTCAACGGCGACCGGATCGTGGGCATTGCCGACCTGTGCGTCCTGGCCGACTGGTACGGGCACGTCGGGATCTCCAACGAACCCGACGACGCCCCCGTCCCCGAGCCCGGCGCCCTGGTGGTCCTGGCCGCCGGCGGGATGCTGCTGGTATGGATCCGCCCCAGCCGGCGACGGCCGTAACGGGCCGGCGCCGTGGGCGAAGCCCCGGAAGCGGCGCGCTTCCCGCCAAGCTCCTCACCACACTCCCGGCAGCAGCCGGTAGCGGACGCGGGCGGCGTAGTCGGCGTAGCCGTCCAGCTCGCGGTGGAGCGTTCGGTCCTCCAGGGCGGTACGGACCACGAACAGCACCGACGCGACGCCGGCCGGGATCATCGCCCAGGCGGATCCGAGCATGACCGGTATGGCCATGGTGTAGAGGATCACCCCGGCGTAGGCGGGATGGCGGACATAGCGGTACGGGCCGCCCGTCTGAACGACGTGCCCGCGGTCGCGCTGGATTCGCACCACGCCTGAGAAGAAGCGGTTGGACGCCATCGCCCAAAACGCCGCCGCCAGAGCCGTCGCGACCGCACCGGCCGCCACCCACTGACACCACCACGGAATCGCCGGCGGCCAGCCGAAGCGAAGGTCCAGGCCGGCAACGACCCACGAGGCCATCGGCAGCCACACGGCCGCGGCGCTGACGATGGCCAGGTCCCACTTCTTCGCGCCCTTCTGCATGCCCGCGCGCTCCGCGATCAGGTCGGGCCACTTGGGCAGGATCAGCACGGCCGTCGCCAGCAGATAGCCCGCGCAGATCCCCACCAGGACCCACCCCATCACCCAGTCCGCTCTGCCCGAGCTGGCATACAGCAGGATGGGCAACAGCAGCAGGAAGACGACATTCTTGATCGCCCACTTCCGGATGCCCGCCGCCATGTCTGACTGCTGGGTGCCGGTGGTGTCGGAATTGGTGGAATCGCCCACGATACTCCCGCCTCGGAACGCGTCCGCGGATCGGCAACGCACTTCATGCGCATATCGGTACCAGTATGCGTCCCCGCTCGCGTGGAGTCCACAGCCTGGCCTGTCCGGCTTGCTGCCGTCGTGGAACGGCGCCGGACAAGCTGGGCTTGTCCGGGGCACCCCCATTCCCGATGCGATTGTCCATGGGCCTGAGAGCGGCCCACCGAGGATGAATACGGTTACTCACCGGCCCGCCCCCGCACGGCCCCGGGCCGCGTCGAGGGCCTCGGAGAGGCGCCGCGTCAGCTCGATCAGTTGGGCCTTCTGGGCCGACACGCGGTTCTCCAGCGCCGCCACCTGCTCCTGGAGTTGCTCGGCGAGCTGCGCCTTGGCGGCCGCCTCGGCTTGGGCGGCTTGCAGAACGCTCCGAGCCTGGTCCAGGTCCTGGATCGCCTGGTCCAGCTCGGTCTTGACCGTTTCGTAGTCGCCGCGGGCCTTCTGGAGGGAGGTAATCTGCTCCCGCGCTTCGGCCAGCGCCTTCTCGGCCGCGGCCAGGTCGTACTCGGCCCGGCCGATCCTCACCCGCGCCGCCGCCAGGGCCGCACAGAGCTGCCCCCTCTCCTGCCGCAGCTCGAATACCTGCTGGTTCGCGCACGCCAGCATCGCCTGGGTGCGATAGAGCTGCCCGAGCTTGTTGTCGTACTCCTCCGGGTCGACCAGACAGCGCCCGCAGTCCGTCGGCTCCGTCCGGTACTCGCAGCACCCGCCGAAGGCCACCCCCGCCGTCACAACTCCGATCACCCCGCCGAGAAGTCTCATCGCCACGCCCCTTTTCCCGACCCCCTCGTCCCGCCGGACCCATCGCCCCCCCGGCCTCGGGTCTTGCAGGTCATTGTAGGCCAGGCGCCGACGACCACGCGCCGTCCCGACTGCGTTGATTCCCTCGGTCCGGCAGAGGCGGACAAGTGGCTTTGCTCTGGCCCAAGGCGACGCACAGTGCTAGAATTCGGCTGCTGTTGCGGCATACTCAGAGCATTCCGGCGCATGGCGAGACACGAATGCTGACGCGACTTAAAGTAACCGGGTTCAAGAACCTGATCGATACCGACGTCCTGTTCGGACCGTTCACCTGCGTCGCGGGCGCCAACGGCACAGGGAAATCGAACCTCTTCGATGCGATCCACTTCCTCAGTTCCCTGGCGAATTCCCCGTTGGTCGAGGCCGCGCTGTCCGTACGGGACGCCAGCGGCCGGTCCGGAGACGTGCAGAGCCTCTTTCACAGGGTGGGGGACGTATACGACTCCACGATGTCTTTTGAGGCCGAGATGATCGTCCCCGCCTGCGGTTCCGATGAGCTGGGGCAGCAAGCGCAGGCCACGACCACCTTCCTGGTCTACAAGCTTGTCCTGAAATACCGGGGGGGGAATGGCCAGGTTGGGATTGGGAACCTGGAGATTCTTGATGAGAAGCTTGACTACATCAAGATGAGCGAAGCTCACAAGCACATCCTCTTTCCTCACAGCGCCGAGAAATGGCGGAAGACCGTGATGAGCGGGAAACGCCGTTCCGCCGCGTTCATCACGACCGAAGGAGATGGAGAGGCCCGGGTGATCAAGTTGCATCAGGATGGGGGCAGCCGCGGAGGACCTGTCAAACGCCCGGCCGCGTCTCTGCCTCGCACCGTCATGTCGACCGTAAATGCCGCCGAGAGCCCGACCGCGGCCCTGGCGCGGCGCGAGATGCAGTCCTGGCGGTTGCTGCAACTGGAGCCGACGGCGCTGAGGCACCCCGACAATTTCGTCTCTCCCACTACAGTGGGAACCAACGGGGCCAATCTGGCCGCGACGATCTACCGCCTTGCCCATGGCGGGCCCACCGACGACGGGAGCGCGTACGAGCGCCGGGTGTACTCGCAACTGGCCAATCGCCTGTCCGAATTGGTGGCCGACGTGAAAGGCGTCTGTATAGACAGAGACGAGAAGCGCGAACTGCTGACGCTCCTGGTGGAAGACCGGGCTGGGACTTCCCTGCCCGCCAGGGCCTTGTCCGATGGAACGTTGAGATTCCTGGCGCTGGCCGTCCTGGAGTCCGATCCGACCGCCACCGGGCTGCTCTGCCTGGAGGAACCCGAAAACGGCATTCACCCCGCGCGGATTGCCGCCATGCTTCGGCTTCTTAAGGACATCGCGACGGACCCCTTCGAACGTGTTGGCGAAGACAATCCCTTGCGGCAAGTCATCGTCAACACGCATTCGCCCGCCGTGGTCCAGCAGGTCCCGGACGACAGCCTGATCCTCGCGGAGACGCGCGAGCACGTGGTGGGCGAACGGCGCGTGAACAGGGTGGTCTTCGGGTGTCTCTCGGGCACCTGGCGGGACACGAAGGCGAAGATGCCGACCATCTCCAAGGGCAAGCTCCTCGCCTACCTCAATCCCTCCCATTCGCCGGATGAAGAGGACCTGGTCGCCGGCAAGGGGAAAGGGAAGGCGAAAC
>Ga0307378_10014243_pt1 | contig 10013 bp, 4 predicted proteins | sample UN1MG_FD_202238 | JGI IMG/M metagenome (GOLD analysis project Ga0307378, IMG submission 202238) | Soil microbial communities from Risofladan, Vaasa, Finland - UN-1 | ecosystem: Environmental > Terrestrial > Soil > Coastal area > Acid sulfate soil | place: Finland: Risofladan, Vaasa | collected... | reverse complement strand
TTTGGTTTTGCTTGTGGCAGTTTAGCCTCGATCTGCTCGGTCGGCATAACCGTGCCCTCAGCCGGGAGCGCGCCCGCAGGCACGTTGTCCATGCTGGCAGCGCCGGGAGGAGCCGGGGGCGGTGGTGGCGCAATAGCGTTACCGTCAGCATCAATCTGTGGTGGCCCGTCGAGCCAGCCACCACCTGTGGGAACGAAAGTGCCGTCGGCTCCCGCTGTGAGTGTCGTGTCCTTGCCTGTTGCTGCGTCTGCCGCACGTTCAGCATTGCCCTTGCGAAGTCTGCGAGTGCCGCCCACTGCCGTTGCCAGCGCGGACAAAGTGAAACCAACAATGCCGCCAACAGCTGTGCCGTCCGCAACACCTTGGTCGAATATAGCCCGGTCGCCGTCGTAGAGAGCCTGAGCGACGGCGTTCTGACCCGCGCCCTGTATGAGTTCCTGTATGGCTTCCTCAAACGTACCGGAGACGACTTCCCCGGCGGCGTTCTTAAAGCCAGTTAATCTACCCTCTTTGATAAATCTGGACACAAGGCCACCTGTGCCTTTGTCCAGCCGAGAGAATACAGCCGCAATCGGCAGGGCTTCCGTCGCGCCCAGCAGCATACCGCCTATCAGGGATAACCATTCCTCAACGTTGCTGGCATTGTGCTGACGAGCATCTTCCAGCTGATCGACACCAACGGTCATGGCGCCAAGCACCCCAGCCGCTTTTGCTGCGCCCATGTAACCCAACGACAAGCCGCGCATCAGGCCGCCGCCACTCATATAGCCAGCGGCCGAGCCGAATCCGCCCGGTATCTTGCCCGCGAACCACTCATCCCTGAACTCAGGGTTCATAGGCATACGGGCCGAGTTTCTTACGCTATCTGCGAACTGTGCGAAGGCGTTTTGTTCGTAGTAAGCGTCCCGGTGTTCCTTGCTGATTTTCCCGCTACGCATAGCCGGGTCAACAATGACCTTCCCTGCGACGTTGCTGAAAAAATCAATGCTGCCAGCGGCAACCTCGGCGGCATCCTCAGCGAAACGGCCTGCTGCCGTTGCTAACCGGCTTGCGTCCTTGTCGCGGCCCTTCATTTCCATGTCGTCAACAAAGTCTTTGACGCTGGGGGTCTTTCTCGCTACAGCAGGCGGTGGGGCAATCTCATTCCGATACGGGAACAGTTCTTGCTCTGCCTGCGGAGCATTGGGGGCTGGCGGTGGGGCCAAAGGGGATACAGCGCCCGTTGCCGGTGCGGCGCGTTTCGCCTCTAAGCTGTCTACGAATCGGGCAATGTCCGATTTAGATACGGGAGTGGGCATTGTCCGTCCTTTACTGAGCAGAAGGTGGCGCTATTTGTTCTTCAATGTGTTGCCGCCGCTGGTTCTTGCGGGCAGCAGCTTCTTTCATTATCTCAGCAAATGTTGATTGCTTAGTCGCTCCATCCAAGTGACCAAAAGCACTGTCGAAGTCACCAAACATAGCGATTATTTCTTCTTGGCTGAAACTGTCCGCAATGTCGGCTAATTCAGGGTTTCTTCCGTCGAACAGAATTTCGCCTGTGCCCTTATCGCCAATAATGACGTTCTCCGTCTTGTCGCCCGTCATGCCGTCCGTGTCGCTGACAGTCGCCATAAAGTTACGCTCACTCAGCGGAATGACGTTCTCGCCCAAATCAATAGTATTTGGATTGCCGTTCGCGTCCATCGTTATCAGGGAGTTCATTATCCTGCCATTAACATTCTGCGAAACCAGCCTGCCGGAGTTCTGCGCTTGCTGTGCTGAGGCGTTGGCACGGGTGGAATCGTTAGCCAGCTTGGCTGACATTTCCGGGTTAATCCCCATATTCAGATCGCGCTGCTGCTGCGTGGCGCCTGCGCCCCGCGTCGTCTGGGTGCCAAGGTCGTATATCTGACGCGTGATCGCGCCGCCGCCATACCCCGGCCCTTTGATAACTTCGATTTCGCCAGACTCCCTGTTGGACGCAGCTGGGGCTGAAACAGGAGCCACAGCTGCGGGTGCTGGGGCGGCCTCAACTGGCGGTGCTGCGGCAGGGCGCGGCAGCGCATCAACATCCAGCCGGAAGGCTGCATCGACCGGATTACCAGCGGCGTCTTTCCCTTTCGTTGGGTAGCGCGGGTCATTCAGCGTTGCCCTTCCGAAACCGTCCTGATGTAAAGCAGCATCAGTGGTATTGCCGTTCTCGTCAGTGGCAGAGCCAACAGGTTGCGAGGTGACGTCCTCTTTAGCGTCCATGCCCTGAGCGTTTGCCTGAGCATAGCCGCTGGCGCCCATAATGAAGTCGCCCACGCCGCCTGCCAGATAACCAGCCGCGTCAACACCCGGTTTTAGGCCTTGTCCCACAACGTCTAAGCCTGCTTTCGTAAGTTTCGCGCCACCAGTCAAAACGTCACCGACAAAAGCAGCCGGAGCCGCGATGCCGGTCTGGAGAGCGTCAGCAGTTACAGCGCCAGCCTTTGCAGCGCCGCTAAAGTTAGGATCGTTATAAGACTCGGCAACCTGCCCGCCAAAGTGGTCTACCGCTCTTTTGGTTAGCGGCAGGGCGTCCTGCGCCCCTTGAATCAGCCTGTCGTTAGCATCGCCGTACAGTTCTTGCGCAGTAATCGCGTTCGGGTTTGGCTTAAAACCGAATCCTATGCCCGTACTCTGCGGGCCTTTGCTCGCAACCGGAGCAGAGGCAGATGCCTGCGCTGACTGCGGAGCTAACACCTGAGCCGCGATGTTAGTCACAGGGTTGCCGGATGTAACCGGCCGGGGTGGCTGCTCGACAGCCGCAACAGGTTCAGCGACCTCCGGGCCTGCCCCTGATCTAACTCGGCCTAAATTGTATTCGTTGGGAAGCGTCCCTTCCGGGTATCCGCCCTTAACAAGCTCGGCCTTCTCTGCATCATACTGAGGGAGAGCTGCTCGCAGCTTTTCCAAATCTCCAGATTGAACGACAACGCTCTCTGAATAATCGGTTGAATTAGGGTCTTTTTTCTTTGCCATGACTTAACACTCACAAGTGCGCAAATAGGAAATAGAACTATTCCGGTTGGTGTTCACTGATTGGGATTCATTGTGGCTATTCGACGTGGAGTAACTGTTGCTCATCACGTGCGAGTAACTGTTCACGCTGATAGCGGCACTCGCCAGCTGGCCTGCAATCCGGGCGCCGTTGGTAATCCGTTCGCTCATAATGTTCAGCTTGGCAATGAGTTCGTCAGTCTTGACCCTCGTCACGGCCACATCAGCCCCCACGGTCGCCTCGAAGGCGTCTATGTTGGCACCAAAGGCGCTGGCCTCTGCGTTGTACCGCTGAGCTTCTGCGCCTACCGTAGCTGCGTAACCGCGAGTAGCAGCCTCGTAGATGGTGGCATTGGCCCGTGAGCGTTCCCCGACGATCTGGGCTGCTGCTATATCCCGGTTGGTGGTTGCCTCGAAAGCATCCACTTCGCCACGGAAAGCAGCTACCTGACCATTCAGGCGCTCTGTCTCGGAGCGTATCTGAGCCTCAAAGCCGCGAACCTGACTCTCGTAGGTCGCTACTGCTATCTTGCCTGCCTCAGCGTCCAGCTGGCCCTCGGAAATAAGCCGGTCAATCTGAACCTTGTAGCGGTCGATGCTGGTAGCAAAAACCCTCACGAATGACTCTACGCGGGCAGTCTCGGCATCCACATCGGCGCTGTACTTCTGGATGTTGGCGGCATAAACGCGGGTCTGATTCTCTGTGTCAGCAACGATAGCCCGGACAGATGAGTCAAAGCCCTGTATTTCAGCCGCGTAGTTCTCAATTTTGAACCGTTCGGCAGCAATCTCCTGCTGCTTCACGCCCACTTTAGCGTTAGCCAGACCGACATAGGCATCCACCTGACCCCGGTAAGCGTCAATCTCACTGCCCCGCAGGTCAACCTTCAAGCGTTCGCCGCTAATCTGGGATTCGTATATCTGAGCCTCGATTGCCTTGGTCTTTGCCACGGTGGCGTAGGCCTCAATCTCAGCCCTGAACTCGTCAAGGTAAAGGCGGTTCTGGTCGATGGTGAAGCGGGCGCCTTCCAGCTGCGCCTTGAACAGTTCGTAGGTCGCCGTCACCGCCTGTATCTGGGCGCGGTAGTTGTCGATCTGGGCGCTATTCAACTCAGTGATTAGCCGCTGGCCGTCGAGTTCGGTTTTGTATATCTCCAGCTTGAGCCGCTCTGACTCCAGCTGTATCTGGTAGACGTTGGCCTTAACAGAATAGGCCTGCACGTCAGCGTTGTAGCGCGTGACCTGAGACTGAAAGACAGCTATGCCGAGTTCGATAACGGCCTTAGCGGCATCCAGAGCGCGCTGCTGGGTGTCGTTATGCAGCCCAATGAGTAGTTGTTCGAGCTTGATAGCCTCGGTGATGGAGAAGCGAACATTCTCGACTTCCATTTTGGCTTCTTCAATGGCCTGATCGCGGCTCAGGGAGGACAGCTTGTCCTGATTGCCCTGTGCAATCTCTTGGTCGCGGGCAACCATCGCCCCCGGCGGCAGCATGAATCCGCGTGATGCGAACTCCATGTTGACTTCATTACGGGTTTTGTTCGCTGCGTGGTTCTCACGCTCGGCGGCTCGCTCCCAGATGGACTGCCAAACCTCAGCAGCCAGCCCGGTCGAATCCACGCCCAGAAAATAGTTCAGCTTGTTTTGCAGGTTGTCCTGCAAGTCGGATAAATAGGCCTCCTCAGCCCATATAAACGTCAGGTCAGGGTCGGCAGGCCCATTTGCCAGCACTGCCGTAAAGTCAGGAATGTATATAACTGGCGAGGCTGGCAGGGTAATGTCCTGCAAGGTTGGTGCGTTCGGCAGCGTGGCATCCGGGGCGGCTGGCAATGATGGCTCGGTCAGCACTGGCGAGGCGGGTATATCACCAATGGTGATGCTCGGCGCGGTCGGGTAGTTGATTGTCGGCGTGGTGCCGGTCAGAACGGGCACAGCCTCCAGCACCACATCCTCTATGGTGTCGAGAGTCGGCGCAGTCGGCGCTGCCGGTAGGGTAGAAGCCGCCGGGGCTACCGCAGTGAAAGCTGGCGCCACATAGCTGTCGCCGTCAAACTCAGGAGCCGCTAGATCAGGGATAAGCGGCGCTGTGTATAGGGCTGGGGCGGTCGGCGCATCAGGGATAAGGAACGGGTCGACGTAGAACGTAGGCGCTGCGTTCGGGGTTATTGCAGGCAATTCGTCGAAAACAGGCGCTACCGGCAGGGCTGGCAGTGAAATAGGGTCGGCACCGAACACCGGGGCAGTGTAAGTGCCCAATTCGGGCACCACAGGCAACTCACCTGCACTCTCCTCCAGATTCGCAAACATTTGCAGCGCGAGATTAAAGGCCACATCAGCATAGTTATTGCTGAATGTGTTGTTGACCATTGAGATTTTTAGGGCAAGTTCGAGATCGTTCTCATACTGCCCTCTGCGCAGAAAAGGTATCTCAGCAATGTCGTCCATTGTTTGCTGAAAATCATCAGCAGCAGTGGTTACAACTATATCAGTTGACATATTGGTATCATCCGTGACACCCGCTCCCCTCAGAACGAGTGAATAGTAGCAGCAAAATCGCTTTCGTTATAGCGTCATATAAGCTGCTGATTAAAATATAAAATCTACCGATGGCCCGTTGGGGCCGCAGGCTCCATAAACAATCGTAAACTGAGGCCCGTCCGTGCGATTGGCGGCATTAAATACTAGCCCTTCCATATATTGCGTCATAGCTTGCCCATCTGGGCAACGAAGCTGAGAGAAGTACAGGTCGGTGAAGTCATAACCGGGCTGCACCGCAGGCGTGACCAACCAAAGGTTCTGGGTGAGACAAAACCCCCAGCCAACCACGCAAACCAAGTCGCCCACGGCAAAGCCGGAGTCGGCTGAAACGGAATACTCGATCCCGTTCGCAGCAATATAGGTAGCGCCGAACACTTGTGTTCCTGTAGCGCGGCCACACGACCCGGTTCCAACCTGCTGGCAACTCCCGCAGTTTGGGTCGCCTATAAACTGAATCTCACAGACTTCCCCCTCCCTTTTTGTCTGTGTGACCACCGCGAGTTGCCACGCCAGCAAGCCTCTGGCATCGACCTGCCATAGACCGGGCTTCCCACCGGGGCCGCTCCAACACCAAGGGTAAAATTCAGGCGACCATCCGTTGCTCAAATAATCACAAGGGCTGCCGGAACATTCAAGGCCACACCAAACGCTACCCTCGTAACAGGCGCCTAATCTGGCATAACTTGAATCCTTGTAGCCTCGGTCAAAATAAGGGGCGGGGAACAGGCCTCCCTCTGGGTCGTCACTACTGGCAGCGCCATAAATGACGCTCTCTTTTATGTTGACCTGTATTGCGCCCTGATAGTAGCCGTGGTTGCCGTTGTTTTCCCCATAAGCGCCTTCCGCGTTGGGGTAGTCGTTATACACCGGGCTGGGATTACCGCCCAACAGATAACTTTTCATGTCGTAGTAAGTCGCCATGTCGAAGCAACCGCCAAGCGGTGCCTCAAAGTCAAATACCTGCACCCCGCGCAATGATTCAGCCGAGGGGGGCAGCAGGAATGTACCGTCAGAGGATTTACGCGATTCGCTGCTGGACTTGCCCACGACTACCCGCAGGTGAACCCCAGTGGCGTGGTCGGAGCAGTTTTGGGCCACTGCACCAATGTAGATTTGATAGTTCCCCGGAAGGGGAGGCACACCTACAAACTCGCCCTCACCATCGGCTCCATCCGGTGGCGGGCAACTGGCGCCAAACATGCTGAAGCTGGCTGGCTCACCCAAATCGCTAAAGTTTATAGCGGCGTCTGGGTCAAGAAAAACAGACCGCTCCCACTCCACATCAGACGCCGCCTCTGGACACCAGCGCTCACTGTTAACCCAGCCCTGCGACGGGGCTACCAGCCCGCACTGAGAACTGGCATACCACCACTGCGGCGGGCCATAGTGCTGATAGCTATAATCCCCGCAGAGAATAACGCCAGTGATACCATCAGCCCCCCCGCAAGCGGCCACAGGGGTAAAGAGACCTCCATTGGTATAGCTATTATTGCTAATGACTTTGCGCCCGTTGTAGGGCATCCAATCGTCCTCCGATTGGAACCCGACCCCGCTTCGGCCATGCGCATACCCGTGAGGGCCGTAGTAAATCCAAAAAGGCCCAAAGTTTTCATTTGAAACAGTGCCGGGTTCACCCCCAAAAAACTGCTCTCCATTGCACATCATGGCGTAGTCGTAGGGGCGCTCTTGCTGGGCGGCTGACTGTGGTGCCAGCACATGCAGTATGCACTGAGGCGCATCCACAAAATACGCACTATCATCTGCTTCGTATGCTTCTTCGTAGCCAGATACGCCGCCTGTCCCGTGGCTTTGGTCAATGGAACGCACCCCGCACCAGAAGTACGGCTTAAAGTCTCCTTCGACTTCTTCCTCACGGCCGCCGCCGCTTCCGACATAACTGATGCGCACCCGGTAGGTAGGCACTGACGTCTCGTCGTCAGTACCGTTGCCGGGGTCAATGTCATATTCAACAAGCGCCACGTTGTCGATGACCATTTGATGCTTGTAGCTACCCAACGTGGTGCCGAGTTCTATTTGCTTCAAAATACGGTCTAGCTCAGCCATCGCTGGCTCTTTGAAAGCCCGAAGGTCTGGGTTCATATAGTGGGTAGTCGTGATGGCCTCACTGCGAGGGGGCAGACTCATCGTTTCAGCCTGCCCGTAAGAAGCATGACCTCCAGTTCCAGCGACGTCAGCTCCAGATCGGAACCCTCGAAGTTCTCCAGCTTGAACTGCCAGCGGCCGGATTTAACACCCTTTTGCAGTTTGGTGCGCTCTACTTGTCCAGCGGTCGCAGGCACCCGAAGCTGGAAGGGGCCGGTGGTGCGCTCGCCGTCAGTGAGGAGGGTGAGGTGGGTTTGCCCAGCAGATGCAAGGCCCATATACGCTCCCAAAACTCGTTTGCTGCGCGAGTCACCAAAGTCTGTTGAGCCTGTGACAGCGGAGGCGTCGATGGCAGTACCGTTGTCGCTATCACCTTCCAGCAGGTATATTCCGTCGTCAGTGGCGGCAAGGTAATCCTGTCCGAAGCGGGCAAAAGAATGGAAGTCGAAATTTTCATAGCGGCTGGGCGCTCCGGTGTTCTGGTTCTGCACCCAAGTATAGACCTCCTCGTACACGTCCAGATAACAGGTTGAATCCATGTAGCCCATGCGGGCGACCATCGCCTCCAGCGCAGAGGTAGCATCCCCGAACCCGTTAAGGGCCGTGAACACTTGCAGATCGAACTTGCCGTCCATAAACCCGGTGGCTATTTCGTAGGCGTCCAGCGCGAAGTTGCCATCAAGGAACCCGGCCACACTTGCATACAGCTCAATCGCAAAGACTGAATCAGTGTAACCAGTGTGCTGCCGATAAACCTCCAAGGCCGCCGCGAGGTCGGTCTTGCCATTGGCCGCTATCAGGGTTTGCAGTTCGTAGGCTGAATCCAGCCAGTTTTCCAGCTGGGAGTAGATAGACAGCGCGTAAGTGCTGCCCAACACCGATTGGAGAACCTCAAAGGTGGACAGGTCTTGCCCAACATCCAGCCAGCCATTGCGCTGCTCCCATGCCAGCAGCGCAGAGGCAACGTCAATGGCCCCGTCTGACGGCTCATAGGCTTGCAGGTCGAAAGCGTTATCAAAGTACCCGTTGGCCGCCATGATGCCTGAGAGGGCGTACAGGGCGTTTAGCGACGAATTAAGGGCAATGTAGGTGTCTAGCGAATACTGGATGCTCAGGTTCTTTTGCAGCGGCGTATAGGCCTGTAGCGCGTAGGCTGCATCCATCCGGCCCGAATAAACGGCGTAGGTGTCGAGCGCCTGCGTTAAATTAGCCCAGCCGGTCATAGGCGCATAAACGCTCAGAGCTAAGGTGGCCTGCATATAGCCGATGGGGCTGGCATAGGCTTTCAGGTCATACTGAAAGTCAAGACTGGAATCGCTCAGTATTCCTGCTTTCAGGTCATATTGAAGCCCAAGACTACCTCTGAGTTCGGTTAATTCGGGCAGGACATAAACACTGTCAACAAAGCCTTCTGGAGCGGTGTAATCGTGAATATACTTGCCGTCGAGACGGCCATTCAGCGGATAGCCGGGAAGCGTCAGCACCTCAACATTGAGTTTCGTTACTCTACGAGTCATAGCACTTCGTACCCAAACTCAGCCCCTTCCACTTCGGTTTTTGTCCACGCCGCAGAGGTGTCCGGGTTGACGCTGAACACTTCATCATAAGGGGCATACACATCAGCGCCGCCAGCCACAACAGATTGAGACGCCCCGCTGCCCTTGGTGAGATTTTCGTAGCAGGTCAGGCGCATGTTTGCAGCTGAGGTATCCTCGTTAGCTAACATCGCCACTTTGACGGCAATCACCTTGGCTACCAAGCTCGCCAAGGTTTCGGTGGTGGTGAACCTGTCCTCATGGGTTGTTGTGCTGCTGTAGTTGTAGCTTATATCCCCATCACCGTTCGATTCGTCTATCTCAGCAACATTAGTGCCGCCGTTGATGGGGGTGAAATCTGCCTGCGCCGTGTCAGCATCCACCGTCAACGCTTCCACCATCCAATTGCCGTACAGCAGGCCGTCAGTAACATCGTCGGTCACGTAGAGGTCACTGATGGTGAAATCCGCACCGTCGCCAGTTTCCCCGGTGTGAACCCAGAAATAGTCCGAGTCGTTGGAGAGGAAATCCGTGCTGGCAGTTTCGTAAACCAGCACTCCGTCTATATACAGCTTTACGACGCCATCGTTGCTGGTGCCGGGGTTAAACGCGCACTCAAACATATAGTCGCGGTCATAGTCGAGCAACCAGCCATCGTCGGAGGAATCCCAAACCTCAGCACTATTCAAATAGAGCCTGAACGCACCGTTTTCGCCAATGCTAAATTCCACCATAGCGGAGGATGTGTTGTAGCCTATATTGAGGAATCTGTCGGTTGAACCTGCGGCCGCGTCCCAATCATTCAGCCGCCAGCGGAAGCCAAAGTTAAAGTCG
>Ga0307378_10014242_pt1 | contig 10013 bp, 21 predicted proteins | sample UN1MG_FD_202238 | JGI IMG/M metagenome (GOLD analysis project Ga0307378, IMG submission 202238) | Soil microbial communities from Risofladan, Vaasa, Finland - UN-1 | ecosystem: Environmental > Terrestrial > Soil > Coastal area > Acid sulfate soil | place: Finland: Risofladan, Vaasa | collected... | reverse complement strand
GCTTTTGCCCTTCCCGGCCTGGTGTTCCCCGAGCTGCTTGAGTTGGGTAGAAATCTCGTCAAGCTGTTCCTGCTGCTTGGATATTTCTTCAGGGACGATCGTCTTACCGTCCTTATCCACGAGCTTATCCAGCTTGGTTGTTATCGCGTCGAACCTTGTTTCAAGAGCAGCGAGATCGGCCTTGTCCTTGATAGACTTTTTCAAGCCTTCAATAGAACTGTTAATCTCTTCCGCTATCTGTTCGACAGTTTTTTCTTCTTTTGCCATAACTATCAAATTTTTAATTGTTTATAAAAATATTTGATTAGATCGCTTTCGAGTGCTGGCGGGTCCCCTGAGGGAGTGCCTGGCGAGTCTGTGGCATCTAATAATCTCTTCAACTTGTTATATGTTTCTTCAATAACTCTGGCTTTCTCATCACTGTAATTGCCTTCGCGCATCATCAGTTCCAGATCCTTAAGGCTTTTGATATCAATTAATGGCGTTTGCTGATTAGCACCCCAGCCATAAAGGGTTGAAAACTCCATAACGAGTTTCCATTCGCTCACCTTCCGACTATATTGATCCCCGGTCCGATCTTCCTCAAATTTTATTGGTTGCACCCTTACCGAGTGCTGCAGCGTCTTGTCATGCTCTGCAAATAGTTTATAGTCCTCGAATACATCCTTACCCAGTTGCTTCTTAATGTTGAGTTGGGAGACCGCTATCGCACCGAAGTCATCTTCATAAAGTTTGATCGGGACTCCGATCAGTTTATCCCTGTCATGGTTAAGCCAGTGCTGGATCGTATTGCCATTGTTCTTGAATGTCCTTTTAAAGGATCCCGGCAGTGAGATATCACCGTCGCTGTCCTGGTTGTTAAAGCTGTTGATGTAAACCGTGACAATCCCTTTTGCTTCATCGAGGTCCTTGACCTGATGCTCAAAACTTTTAAATAATATCTTTTCCATTATGCTGCGAATAATTTATTATTTTTCTTCATTATCAACGTATTTCTTCGTATAAACTACAAAGGCAATTTATGGTATTCGCTGCGCTGCCTGCCGGATCGCCCGGATATTGTAACTCTTCACCTCCGACAATGAACGGCTCCTCCAGATCGACCTTCTGACCATCGGCATCCATGTGCTCGGGGCGTGATTCACCTGCGAAAGCACTCAGCCAGACCTTAAGCATAGGCACTCCCAGACTCTTGGTCCCTTCCAGGCTGCCCCAATTACTGGCCCTGTTCACTTCGGTCCTTACAATCCTCTCCGTCCTGTAGTATTTCATCTCATGCCACTGACTCTGTATCATATCCCGGAGCATGGTCTGTGCTTCCCCCCCTCCGATGCCCTGATCCATTATTTCAGGTATTAGCTTCTTCAGAAGCTGCTGGATGAGAGTAACACTGGTATCGCCTGCAGCGACCACCGTCTCCCCAGCGTGTAGTTTCAGATATATAAGTATCTTCTCCATTATCAAATCTTCAAAAATCTCATCATCAACCTGTTTTGTAAAACTCTTTTTCCATTGTCCCCTTTTTGCCTTGAAAAAATCCACAGTCGTTGTCATATACAATTTTATATAAGCCTCTTCGATTGCATGGTCATTCAGTGGCGGCAGTTCAATATCCCTTATATCTGATGTCTCTGCAATCTTCTTGTATAAAGGCTGGATCTGCTTATCGAAGGCCCTCATAAAAACAGGTTTAAAATTATTTCTGTAGCCTGCCTTTTTCCTGTCGATCGATCTCCATAACCTCTCCCTGCGATTCATAACCTCAGTTTTTCAAAGAACTTCACTCTTCGATTACAAGTTTTGCCTCCAGCACTTTTTTCTTTGCTGTAAACTCGGTACAGTTGCCATCAATACATAATGAGCATATCTCTTTCTGCTTATTCAAAAGCGCAATGACCTGCTCCCTGCTGAATACTGTCTTTTCCTTTTTTGCTGTCATATCAGTTAATTTTACATTGCATGTGATAACTTATTAATATTTGCATGCTTCATTTCCTTTACTTATTGCGTAACCGTTTTACCACATTTAGGACATAAAACATATCCCATCCCTGCTTCTGAAATAGATAAATAATCAAACTCGTAATCACAATTACTACATTTAACTATATGTTTTTCAACATTATCTCTCCTGAATTTCGACTTGTCATAATAATCACTTATCCCGTGCTCCAGATAAAATTTATCGCTCCGTTCTATGTCTGCATTCTCTTCAAAACCCATAGGGATCCTATTAGCGTTAGTATATCGGACTTGCATCTCCGGCAGTCCTGTTGGTTCTTCTCCGATCATTTCCAGATACATATCGCCGCTGATAATCCCGTCCTGGTATAGCTTGCTTACCCATTCGACCTTTTTGACTTTATCTTCCTGCAGACATTCAATTTCTGAATAATCAGGTTTTACAATAAAGTCTCCATAGGCTCTGACAATATTGTTAAATCCTGAACAGAATTGCGACACATCGGGTATAAGCCGATTTGTATACATGGCCTTTTCTGCCAGAAGTTGATTATTATAAGTACTTGCTGCGGTGTCGTTAAATAATTGCGATGGTGTTTGCAGGATATTGCAGAATACTCTCCGGCCATGTTCACTCATGGAGATAATATCCAGTTCCTTCATATTATCATAGCCTATCTTCGTATATGATAATTTGCCCAGGGTGAAGATGGGTACGGCCATATTGTCCACTCCCTGATATTTGGTCCGGTACCGTTCCCTGAATTTCGATTCCTGTTCTGCTGTTGTTTCGTCACCGTGTTCAGCTTCTTTGCTGAGGATCCCCGGTGGATGACCATAGCTGTACATCTTCGCCGTTATCTCATAACCTTTATTCTGGCTGTTGATGATATCATGGGCTACCTTCACCGGTGACATGCCCATAAAGTTCCGGCCCTCTTCATAGCTGAGTGTCGGAGCAAACCGTTCATGCCATACATCCTCTGCATCGATCCGGTAAGTCTCATCAATATCCAGACTATAAGTTCCTATCGGTTGGCGCCAGCCCTTTGAATAAATTGTCACGTTTTGGGTCGGCATCATTATCATACCATCATTTGTCAGCTTACCCTGGTTAATTCCTGCCGTAAAACGTGGAGCGTAAACTATGCCATTGCCGGTGATGTAATTGCTTATTGCCCAATGACGACAGAACTCCATGAAATTCTGATAGTAATTAGTCCTCTCAAATATTTTATCAATCTCTTCATTTTCAACTTCGACATATTTATCTCCCTTCCGCTGCATGAGTTTCACTTTATCCATTACCTGAGCAAACATGCCGGCCAGCTTGGTGACTATGCTGAAAAGATCGGGATTGCCCTCATAACCTTCCCTGACATAATCCTTCATCTGCGAATCTTTGCCCAGGGCCATGCCTGTTGAAAGAAATTGATACAAAGCCCGGTAGAGCTGATTCTGCTCTGTCACCTTAATCTCCATTTCGGCAAGCATGAACTTCTGCTGCTCGGCGATCTTTTTATATTTATTGAAAATTAAGCCCATACATTCGTATTTATTTTGGGTCCCATTAAATCCGTTATTGCCCAGACTAAAGCATCCACCCTGTTAGGTGACTTACCCAGACCGGGAACCCATCTTAACATTTCGTTTTCGAGTTTATGTAATCCTTTCGCATGATATACTCTGCCTTGTTCATAAAGACCGACAACTGGTTCCGCCCTTATTTCTTTACTTCTTGAGGCTGTCACTTCTTTGACTTTAATAAATTTATCGACATTCAATAGATTCGATTTAACCATGTCCCCGCCGAAATTACGCTCTACAACTATGGAATTAGCTTTAAGTATATTATATTCATTTACTGTAATTGTACCCCATTGCAGAGGTGTATAACCACCTGTTTTATCACTTAAAATATAGATATTGCTGTTATGCGCTATCCCTGCCGAAATAATACCTACCTCGTCACCATCTTTCGATCCTGAAGGGTCAACCCCGATTACTATATGTTTCAGATCTGGAATATCAGAATAATGAATCATTTCAGGTGTCCAAAGCACCCCGGATATGCCATCAACAAAATGACCATATATTTCCTGTTCTACCATACCGGGTGACATACGACATATTTCTTTTTCAAGCTCTTTTATTTCCTCTTCCGGTAGTAATGGATTATCATAACTTGAATATTCCAGGAGATTATATCCTGGTGTTTTATTTTTAGCTGCTTTGAAAATTGTATAAAACGGATGATCATCATTATTCTTATCAAATTTGCCCTTTGGCACTCCGGCAGCGACCAATAAACTTGTAGAACTATCCATTAACATCGGAAGCACCGCATTTGTATAGAGATATTTGTTCTTCAAAATAATACCCGCTTCATTCAAAAATATCACATCATAGCCGAAGCCCTCCCAGTTCTCCGGTCTGTCAGCTGAACGAAAATCAATATATCCGTTTTCAATTGTCAATTGTTTATGTTGACGCTGATAGTTGTATGTTATATTTGTCTTATTAAGTGCCGGAAGAAAATACCTGTCAAAATATCTGTCTATATTTCCGTTGATCGTATCACCCCAAAGTAATTTCTTTCCTTCGATTGCCCATTCGATAAAAGCATGAGCCGCCCCACGCGTGGCACCAAAACGCCTCCCCTTAGTGACGACCTGATACTTTGTCCCGGCAGGGATATTAAAAAACATATCTAACTGAGCCGGTGTGTAGGTTAACTCAATCTTTGTTTCTACCATCAATCACTTTTCTTATTATTGTTATTTCACCTTTTATGTCACCTTCAATCTCATGCGTATCTTTCCAGCCCATGTTTTTTAATGCAAAAATCGCCCCTGTTGGTGTAGTACCCGATAGACGCGATTCATAATACTCCTCAACTGTTAACCTTGCTCTTTTTATAATGGGGTAAAACTCTTCTCTTTTTTCTTGATAATCATAAAGAGAATGTCTATCATAAAATCCAAGATAAAGCGCTAATCCACAAATAGTTATAATTACATCACTATCTGAGCAATATTCAAAGTATTCGTTAATTTTCTTCTCTAAGTCTGCGGGTGACTTAAATACTGGCGGTCTGCCTCCATTATTCCCTAATGCGTACTTATTTCCCTTTGGAGCTGCCATTTTTATAATTTCGGACAAAAAAGTCTTTTATTATTTTATTGCTCAATTTTAAAAGATTAAAAGATATTAATGCCTTTTTGTCTTTTATTATTCTCCTCAGTTTTTATCCCTGGATATTCTTATACGGAGTTAATTATCAGAATTCATTTATCTGGTAATTCAGGCACAAGCAACGCCCGCTCCCTGTAACGGATGAATGTTTTCCAAAAAATCATCCAGGTCATAGCTACAAACTGTAAATTCACTACTCTTTTCACATTCATATTGCTTAATGTCAATCTCTGTTTTTTTCGTCCTCAATATAATCAGGACGGGAAGAACTGTGTCAAAACTCCCTTTTAGTTGCGCCGGTAAATAAAACAGAAAAAAGCGTCATATTCTTTTACCTCATTATCAATGCTTTAAGAAATAATTATAATTTCTTCTCGCAATTTGTAGTATAATCTATAATTTTGAGAATTATTCGCCAGGTGTTAAAAAGTTTTCAACCACAGAAAAAAAGCCCCCATTTCTGGAGGCGACACATTGACGAATTAATTTGCTGATTATGCTTCTACGTGCAAACGTTTTATTTACAAATTTATATCACTAATATCAATCTCTCTCATTTCAGAGTCCTCACAAAATCCCGAAAATTCACCCATTTCAGAAGGGGAAGTACGTTGTCCGATTGCATAACGATACTTAATTTTAGTGAATTTTTTTGCCTTTTTATCATAGACAAGGAAATCTATAACTCCCTCACAGATAAAAGGGATACTGATAAAAGGGAGATTTGTTTTTTTACTCTCTGCCCTTTTTAATGCCTCAGACATTATTTTTTTCGCACATTCAAGAATTTTTTCTTCAAGCTCTGTCATTGATTTGTATTTTTATCAAAGTTAAGAATTCCGTAGGTTAATAATCTTCTATAATGTCAATAACATCTGCTAATTTAACGTAATATTCATCAGCAATATATTCGCCATTAATCTTCTCTATTCTTTTACAGAGAATATTTCGCATGCGTTCTTTAATTTTATCGCCTACATTATCAAAGTCCTCTTGCTCTTCTAAAGAGTGAAAACTCCTCGTGCAAGCTCCCCGTCCACAAATTTCGCAACTCATTGGTTATTTGATTTTAATTGATTAGCATACTCTTCCAAACAGATTTTTATCAAATCCTTATACCATTGACACAAATCTTTATCATTGATTAAGCTACCTAATCCTTTGAAATTTTCATTTACCATTTCTTCTGCTGTCAAAACAGGTTTTGCTTCCTGCTCCTCAACCTGCTTTTCAAGTGCGATAATATCCTTACATAATCCACCAAAGGTGTATTCTCCTTGATATGAAGATTGTTCCCGCAGGAGTTTAATTAACTCTTTCTGCTTCTCAATCAACTTGTCTTTTGTTTCCATCGGTTATTTGGTTTTAAGTTTTAAATAATCTTTACAATATTCAAAAGGATCATTAAGAGAATCTTCTGGTTCTCGTTGATCAATATCATCTCCAGCCCATCTCCCTATGTTACAATATTCATAGTTATAAGGATCATCTCCACCTTCTGCTACTGCATACCATGATCCGGCAGAATGAAATTTTCTATGTTCACAAGTATCACATTTCATTTTATTCCTTCATTTTATTTTCAAATTCACAAATATGACAGAAAGGATTAATCTCTTTTATCTCATTACCAATAAAATAAATATTAATCGGTGTAACTTTTTTATTAATCCAAAATAACCATCTGACAAGACAGTCATCCCTTCCTAAACACAAAGATTTTACAGGATTATTGAATTTAAGTTCATAATATTTGCCTTCATGTGGATCATCAATTCTTGAAATAGATTCAAATTCTCCCCTAATTTCAGCCAAATATTTATCAACATTTTTTATCTTTGATAGATTAATTGTTGCTTTCTCTATACATTCATTTAGATAATTCTCATCATAAACAGGTTTTGATTCCTGCTCCTCATCGTCCATATCATCATTAAAAGTGATTTCGGCTGATCTGTCCTCAATAGGTTTTTTCTCCTCAATCTGCTTTTCAAGTGCGGCAATCTCTGATTCAAGCCGTTTTCTTTTACTTTCCCATAAATCTGCTCTTATATCACCACTCGAAATCATAAACCTTTGTTGATGTTTTATAAATTCTTTCAGTTTTTCAATCAACTTGTCTTTTGTTTCCATCGGTTATTTATTATGTTTCTCTATTTCTAATTTCAACCATTTTGCACTCCAGATTAATCCATCATAAAAAGTATAACTGAAATTTGTTTGATTAATGAATTTTGCCCATTTTTCTATTTCCTTATCCGTTGGCATAATCTCTTTCAAACTTAATTGAGCATAGTCTTCCAAAGGACAAAAATCCGGAAATCGGTCTATTGTACAAAATCTACCCCATGCTTTACAATTTCCACACGTTCCATTATTAGTTCTTTGTCCACATGATACTGGAGAATGAATTATTTTTCTTTTTTCTTCTGCTTTCATTGGTTCTCCCCCGTTTCTTCCTAATCTTCACGATTTTGTTTGTCATGAAGAGCCTGCTGAATTTCTCTTGTGGTTAATTCTCTTGCAGTCATGCAAACTGCACGTTCACCGTCCGAGAAACAACTCCCGAATTTTCTTTTTGCTTCTTCAGGTGAATCAGCTTCAATAAATGACGGGCCGTAAGTGGCCGTCATACTTCCATAAGTAACTTTGTAAATTGCCATAACTTCATTTATTTCTTAACGGTTATTGTAATTGATATATCTGTTGGTTCATAACAATGGCCGGAGAATTTACACCTACCGTTTTTCCCATTGCGGGGTCTATATTGCGAACATTGTTTTCCACAACCCAGACCAACTTCACCTGTTTCTTGATTAATGGTACACCAAAAAAAAGTTTCTCCGATAACTCGCTTTGCCTCAAACAATTTCAATGTATCAGGACCGTTTTCTTTCATGTCCTCAATAATATCTTTTTTGAGATAGCATCTTTCGTCATCATCTTCTCTGAAATAAAACTTCATGATCTTAATTTTCTAATTTGATTATAAATCCCCGCTCTTTTTATTGCCTGAATGCACTCCCTTGAATTTCGCATAAAAAGCCCTCTCTAAAACTTGCAGCTTCTCATAATTCTTACATGAATAAGTGCTTATCTCATCAAACTTCTTCTTGATTTCCTTTCTCAGCAATCCATCATTACCATTAAAGTTCTCAACTACGAACTTCAGGTATTTATAATCTTTCTCATAGTCCCTTCTGTACTGCCTGTCACCAATCTTGTAACAGATATAAATTACAATAAAGCTCAGTAGAGCAGCAATAAGCAAAATAGCAATAGGAAGCCAAATGGCGTGTGTGAATTTAAGTAGTGTCATCTATTCCGTTTTTTATAGTGTTCACGCATCGTGTCTGCATTGTCGTCTGTTGTCATTGATTATTTTGTAAATATTTTATTGCTATTTTCATTATTTCATTATCCATTGCATATCTGCAATTTTCACAAAGCATATTGGCATAACCGGCTACAATAACTTTTTCTGTTCTGTCTCCATACGGATCTTTTTGAGTATCCTTTCCACAATGTCCGCAAATAGACAATGAAATATATTTATTTTCTTGTTTTGTCATCGGTTCCTTTTGTTATAGTGTTCACGCATTGTGTCTGCATTGTCGTATTTCGTTTCATTTGATTCCTGCTCCTTAATAGATTGAAGAGTGCTAAATTCATTACATAGTTTTTTGTAATTTTCATGAGTTAAAATGATTTTACCTGAATAATAATTTAACCTATAAGGAACAATCATTTCAGAATATTTATCCCATAATTCCTCCATCGTGTCTAAACTTTTGTCTTTTGTCATTGGTTTTTGATTTTACATGTGTGTATTAAAATATTCTGAACTACTCATTTTATGTCCATGAATATATGGCCACATTGTTTTAACAGCCTTTTTAATTAAATCTCTGTCTTTATCTGTAATTCCTGTTGATATTCCCAAACCTACTCCATTATGAAATCGAATAGACATATTTATTAAAATTTCAACCGCTTCTTTTCGACTCATAAATTGTTCGTCTTTCATCATTACCGTTTTTTATAGTGTTCACGAATCGTATCATTTGGTTTTTACGTTTTAAGCTTAATATCCAACCAATATTTATAAACTTCATCAATAGTCTTAAACCAAAATTCAATATATTTACCATCTTGTACCCCGAACCAAAGAATACAATGAAATTGTTTTTTCCTCGGTAAATAAGTAGTAAATTCATCCTTCCATTTAACAAATTCCTTCTCATAGTAATTATCTTCGACATAAGCAACTATCTCTTTTGCAGTCTCTTTACTATCATGTGAGTAATTTTTATTTCTTAATATTATCTCAAGTATTTTTTCTTCCATGATTCCCATTATTTATAAAATTTATCAAATATTATTTCGATTCCTGCTCCTTAATCTGCTTTTCAAGTGCAGCAATATCTTTTTTAAGTCTGCTAACCTCTTGATTATCCCCCTTATCATCAAAATAAACAATACCATCTTTAATTACCAAATCACGCTCCAGCCAATCTTCAAATATTTTAAGCAATTCTTTTTGCTTTCCAATCAACTCTTTTTCTTGTTTTGTCATCTATTTCTTTTTTTATAATGTTCACGCATCGTGTCGGCATTGTCGTAAACTCTGCAATCCCTGACTTTATCATCCTTCCGGTCAGGTTTGAAATTCTGCGCATGGTAGCTCTGATAAGCACATCCGCTACAAATTAGCAGTAAAAAGAGAAATAATAATAGTTTTTTCATTGGTTATTTGATTTTAAGTTTGAATTTGTGAAATAGGTAAATCATGTTCTTTGTAAATCTGCAAAGCTCTTTCCATTTCTTTTTCTGATAAGAATTTTCTTATTTCCCAC
>Ga0307378_10014241_pt1 | contig 10013 bp, 6 predicted proteins | sample UN1MG_FD_202238 | JGI IMG/M metagenome (GOLD analysis project Ga0307378, IMG submission 202238) | Soil microbial communities from Risofladan, Vaasa, Finland - UN-1 | ecosystem: Environmental > Terrestrial > Soil > Coastal area > Acid sulfate soil | place: Finland: Risofladan, Vaasa | collected... | reverse complement strand
TACCCTTTAAGAATGACTTAACCAACAAGCTGGCAAGTGTAATGCCCGTACACATCTTGGCCTCAAGAAGTACAGGTGGATGCTGTGTATCGTTAAACCAATCAAGATCAAAGTCTTCACCTGCTTCAAGTAACAATCGCGGGAGTGCTGTTGGATCTATCCGTTTAATGATCTTCTTTAGCATCCGCTTGCTATAATTTAACTCACGTTCTTCCTTTTTCTCATTTGCAAACTCGGCAAGTCCTGGGAAAAAATCAGTCATATACTCGCTTTCTCGCATAACGAATCTGCCAACTTGTTCACATAATCACGAACTCGCCGCAGCCATGCGCAGTCTCTAAAGTTGATAAAGAACAGAAATGGTGGAACATCCAGTACCTTTGACAACAACTGAATGTAACCCCCATTAGGTGCTACTGGGTTGCGCTCCCAATAGGATATAGTGGTCTGCGCTACATGCTCGCCGCTAGCTGTTATTAGGGTTGCTAGCTTATGTTGTGACATATCTCGCTCTTCTCTAAAATGGCGAAGATTGTCACCGAAGTTGTATACGTAATGCTCTGGAGGCTGAGGTAAAGCAGGAAGGTCCAAAAGCTGATCTGCTCTAATAGAAATATAAGCAATTGGATCTAATTGGTTATCAGTATTTTTAAACTCCAAATCATCAAACCAATGCCAGTAGATTTTATGTCTACCTTGCCAACGTACAGCAACCTTGTTGTACGTTGCCTTGCGTGACGCTACCTTACGCATAGCAACGCCACGCCTACCAGCTGCCGCAACCAATAACTTACCATTAGCTGCGTACAAATTAGATTTTGCAATAACCTCTGCCATAAACAACGCCCTCCCCAGCAACCTAAATGCTATACGGAGAGAAACTATGTGTCAAGATCATCGAGTGAAATCTCTGGTAGAGTTTCTGATAAATCTGGGTCAGCGCTCTCTTCTTCGACAACACTTGTAGTGGGAATTGGCATTGCACCTTCCCATTGCGTGTATGTTCTGATTCCTAAACAACAACGAAGCTCGTTCATAAGCTGCTCATCAGCTTGAATAGCAGTCCCAAGTTCAGCCCCAGTTACGTGACTAACACCCATTCGTTTACAAGTAAACGTACGTGTTAAACCAGTCATAGCCTCACCGTGTTGTGTGATCTCAATAATATCACTTACACGAGACTTCTGCTCTAACAAAAGCTGAACGGTAGCGTGACCCCAGTCAAAATACATCTTCGATGGTTGTTGACTATAGTCATAAACAAAGAGTGCGTCAATACGCCGATTGAACTCACCAAACGAATTCTTAACCGTCTTAATATTGATCTGTGTCAGTGTCTTACCTGCACCCTTAGTTTCCTTTACACGATGGACACTCAAGTACGTTGCAGCATGGAATTCAGGAGCAAAGCCACCACCACGTGTGACAGCATGCCCATGACCCGAAGTATCACCAACTTTTGGTTTTTCATGTGCAACATACATCAATACGAGCGGCCAACCACTAAACTCACTGGCCTTTGTTTTCAGCCACTGAGCCCACATAAGCGCTTCAGATGAGTAGGCTTTCTGTGCAGACCCCTCTTCGTTGACCTTTTTCTTACGCTCCTCAGTACCGGAGCCGGTAAGACTGTCGACTAGTAACCCAAGTAAGTTATTACGCTCAGGATAATTTGTCTTTTCCCACGTAAGTACGTCTGTAAGCGTTGCTTGTGCAGCATCAACACTCTGTACTGGACGTACAATCAATCGATCAATCTGATCGCCAAATAGGTCTTCCAGCATTCCTGGGCTAATCTTACGACCTTCAGTTTCTACAAGTACTGCGCCACCACTCCATGAGGCTAACATCCTACCGAAATCCAACATGAGTGCCGACTTAAATGACTGCGGCGGTCCTGCAATACCATATGTCATACCCAGAATAAGTTTGTCACTACCAAACAGATGTTCCAGTGCCAGGCTCTGAAATGGAATTCCTCTGAAGAATTCACCGTGTTCTTTTCCTAAACAAACACCTTCCACACCGTATTTCTGTTTCAAAGCAAGTGCTAATCCTGCCATCGAATCAGAAGTCTCTATTTTACTTGCCTTCGCTTTTTTCCTACCCATAACGCCTCCGTAGGTGGGCACCCGAAGGTGCCCACCATTATATCAACGCGTTTAAAAATTACGAACCCGCCCGCCCGTTATTCTCCTGTGCTTGCTTCAGCATGTTAAGCGTCGAAGCAAGTGCTGCAGGATCAACAGCTCCGCTAGTTACTGCAGCGTCAGGCGTATTCGCTGCATTCATCTTTCCTGCAAATGCTGAAGGAGTAGGTGGAACCTGAGGTCCAGCTGGCTGTACCTGTTCCTCCTCAGTTTCATCCATATCCGAAAGACCACCATTACCCCAACTGGTATAACCGACAGCTTGCTGTTGCTGCTGTGGTGGTTGCTGCTGTGGTGGCTGCTGCTGTGGTGGCTGCTGCTGTGGTGGCTGCTGCAGTCGCCCAGCACCAGGTATACGTGTCTGCTGTTGTCCACCCATTTGCTGTTGAGCAGCACCAGGAAGCCCTGGAGTCCACGCTCCACTCATTTGCTGTTGGAGACGCTGCCAGCTCCCACGCACGTGAGAAGGAAGTAGACCCTCGTACTCACTACGCCCGAGTGCGAAGTCAACCGCCTCAAGCGGGAATGCACGGCACAGATAACCAATCTGCTCCTCAGCTGTATGATATCGAAGTAGCTGATCCCATGGTGTCCAAACCTCACGAACACGAGTCTCCATTGGACCTAGCGGTAATACATCCTGCATCTCAATACCATAGTGAGGCTTTGTCTCAGCGGTTTGTGGTACCTGATGTATTCTCATAATACGCCCGTTCTCAGGTGAACACCAATCGCCAAGCGTGAACATGTCAGCATAAATCTTGTCCAGCTGCTTACGTCCGTTATCAGTTTGATCCATGACTGAGCTGGGACGTGGTCCAGCATATGTCTGAACCTGCGTATTACCCATGCGTGAGAACGTCATAAGCAACGAGATCGTCCCCATAAGCAACGCTGGTAGTTTAGGAGAAGGCTGCCCGGTCTGCCGATCAATGCAATCTTCGCCATTAACCGTAAACATCGCACACTGAAAGAAGATACAGTTCTGTACCTTACTGATCTTAGCACTACGACTACGACTACCTTTTGCCCAATCGCACCACTCACGTGGGAGATCGTGAGGACTATTGTCCACCGTCGTTACGATCGCCTTACACATCTTCGTAGTTGGATCCTCACCATCTTGGCCAGGAATCCGTGTGATGTACGTAAACTGTTCCAGTGCTCCCATCTTACGACAGCATGGCTCAGCTATGACAGCATCACCGAAGTCATCATTCTCGACACTATTACGCATTGATTGCCATCCGCCAGATGCCAATGGCATGGGAAACACTCTCAAACGTGTATTCTTCTCCCACGATGCAAGCTGCGTACGATGTGGCATACCTGGCATTTTGATCATGAAACCTTCTACTTTATCAAGTCCACCACCACTTACTCTGTCTTTGAAACCCATTGTGAGCTACCTTTCATCTTTCATGCGACTTTCTTTTTTGGCCAATACTTTTCTGGAACTCCCCAATCCTCTAGATCTTCTGCGTTCGGTTTCTCCCCCCATCTCAAATAGATATCTGGATCGATATCAAAGTTGAAGTTTAACACGGGTACAGTTACTCCGTGCTTCATACAAGCCGGCAAGACGAACTCAATTACATGCTCAATCAAAGCAACTGGAACCTGCAGTAGAACAGCATCATGAATGGCTAGAAGAATATCATAATTACACCACGGATTCTGCTTTTTGTACTGCCACAAGTTTCGCAATGATATGGATAGTGCTTCAGCAACTAACGATTGAATTGGAAAATTGACTCCTTCTCTCTCCTGTGCAGCCATAATTGATTCATCAGAAGAGAAGTAAAAACGTCGACGACGCCCGTAAGCATTCTCAATCCAATGTGGAGCTTCTCTAACAAGACGCTTCACATCGTTTACGTAGTCGCGAACACCAGAGTAACGCTCGTACCATGCGTTAATCAGCTCCTGCGCCGTCTCCTGCGTCATGTTCGCTGCACCGCCTGTTTCCCGGTTGATCTGTCGTGCAATAGCTTTTGCACCACGCTGGTAAGGAATCGATTTGTTATCCGCTCGGCTCTTTATCCGAACGCTCTGCAGCTTCGTGTTCGCTGCAGTCCAGACTATCTTTTCACCTGTGAGGGTGTCGCGGCCTCGTGCCAGCATTATATTCTGCATGTGCAGTTTCAGCTGGTAGTCGTTGCGGCTGGCCAAAACGTTACTCTTGACCTTCACCTCGGATTGGCTTCTCAGCGTTCCCGATTTTTTCCGCGATTTTACTTCGGCCATCCGGCCATAACACAAACAAACGCCGCTCCAGCTCTTCACACGGCAGCTTTCGGCGTGCGTGTATGGTCCAGTGACATCCATAGCACAGAGGTATAAGGATGTCAACTGCTTACAACCGAAATTTATATTTTTGGCACTAACATAAAGATTTGGGAACAACTCTGCAACCTCAGCATAGCTACATGGAGCCATGAGTACATCAACAGCAACTTTTGCGTGCAGCTTCACCGGACCAAGTGCATCTGCTATTAGGTTCTTATCACCACTTGTATAAGCTAACCCCAATACTTCCGCTGATTTATAGTCCGACTCGATAAGAACATAACCCTCTGGTGCTATAAAGCACGAACGCATGGAGGCGATTTCGCCACCCATTATCTGTGAGTATTTTGCTTCTTGCCTCTTGCTGATATTCTGCAGATTGGGATTGCTTGAACCGTATCGTCCAGTCTCCTTGATCTGAGAGATCCGTGTCCGTATACGCCCATCATCATCTATATGTCCAAGCAATCCATCTACATAGAGATTACGCTCAAAAGCCATATCAGCATCTTCTTCAGTCATACCTTTTGGAGGCTTGAGGAAGTTCTTTGTAACCTGATCAATGATTTGAAATTTGAGTAGTAAGGTCACTATGTTCTTCATCTGTTCAGTTGGTGCATCTACTGCCAGTAGTTCCAGCACTTCCATATCAACAGCCGGATTAATTCTTGCGCGATCGCGAGGTGGTAACGTCATTACACGATCCCACGTGCGTGCTGGCTTTTCAGTGGACTTAATCGGAGTTAAACCGAGTCCACCTTCCTCCGTAGCTCCAAACAGTAACTTCACCTTATGAGCATACGACCGAGGATTAAATTCCTCGTTGTAAATTGCTTTGCGTAGTTCCGCCAACAACTCTTGCTTACGAGCCACGTATTTCCATAACAGAGCTACCATACGCTCAGCGTCTACCAGTATGCCGTTCATTTCCATCTCATAGATTGGCTGATTTGCTGGCATAACAACACGATAGAATAAGTCCTTCAATCGTTTATTACCGGGTAGATCTAGTAGATCAATCAGAGCGAGATGTGCTTGAAACGTACAATCCACGTCTGCGGCCCCATAAGGGAGAAGTAAGTGATCGGGTACTAAACCATAACCAAGGCTCTTTTTTACCTTAGCTGGGTTCTTCTTTCGCCACAAATGCAGGTCGAAGTCATACCTGCCTATTGTTGTGTAACGACCAGAGAGTCCAGGTACAAGTGTATGATCAGCGTTCTCATTCAAGAGATGGTCCGCAAGCATCGTATCGAACCATAACTGACATATTACTGGTATACCTATATCTTCCAGCCACGGCGCATCTGCACGGAAGTTATGACCAATCAATTGAGTCTTTGGATCACTGAATAACTGTCGTAACTCTTCAGCTATCAACAACTGATCAGAATCGAAGACCCACTCACCGCCAGCCTTGCGCATAACTACAACGGCTGCTTTACCAGGTGCCCACGAGAACTGTATTGTTCGCAGTTGCCCCGAGCGGCAATCTTCGCCAGCCCATTCACAGTCGATGGCGAAGCGGTGGAAACCACCTGTGATCAACTCACTAACAAGCTTCTTAAGATCTTCTAGCTTATAGAGATACTGGTATTCTTGCCCCTTCCCCAAACCAGGGGCTACTACAAACGTCTTACGTTTACCTGTGGCGAGCGCTACGAACCGTGCAATATCTTCTTCAAAGTCTTGTACCAATGATGGGTCATGCACCACCTGCGCCGGATTAACCGTAGCAATAACTTTAGTCTCTGTATTATCAGATGATTCCGCCGTTGGGAGCTTACCTAAGTTAGCCAATGAAAATGGAAGCTCCGCACCACGTAAGCCTTTCAATATCGCGCTCTTACCATACATAAACTTAACTGCATCTGCGCCTAGCAAGAGAATATATTCTGGCCGTACGATTTCCAACTCATATGCCAATAACGGAAGACAATCCTTGATATGCCCCGGTCGTAGTTTCTTACCACCATCCGGCGGTAAGAAACGAACCACGTTCGTGACATAATAGTTGCTAACATCTACCCCACAATTCTGGAAGATGCGCGACAACTCTTCACCGGAATCACCTACTAGATTCCTCTTACTTCGGATCTCTTCAAGGCCAGGACGCTTACCTATAATCATCACACTAGACTTGACTGGCCCATAATTACCATCCCACGGGTGCCCGGGGATCATCGTTACGTGTGCATATTGGTCAGGATTCTCTCCTTTACCTTTTACATCGATAACTCTAAAGTCTGTTGGGTTGTACATCACGCGTTGGAACATTTCGGATGCCGTCAGTTTATAGAAGCGTGCCGTCATCTCCCATGCATAAGTCAATGGATAACGCGTGTACATAGATATATCAACTTCAAATTCTTCCTCTGTCGTATCTAATACATCCATATTAATCCCTACATGCGCCCGTATATGCGTGCTCGCTGAATATCTCGTGTTGATAGCCTTGACGCTTTGCCTCATGTAAGATGTAATTCCACAACTCCTTAGACGACATAGAAGCTGGGTCAGTACCTTCGGGCATCAGTACTTCTAATACACCCCACCTAAATGCTCCGGACTCTAGGAGCCTACTCCTGAGTCGCTCATATCTCGTCTTCTTCTCTTTAGTAGTCAGTACATCACCATCGGGCAATAGAATTACACCACTATCTCCCCACGCATTGACCATCATGCTTATCTGATGAGACGATATTTCAGCTCCGAACGTAGCAATTCCTTGGAATCCAAGCGTCCAGACATCTGTGGTACCTTCTGTGATTATGCCCGTTGTATATTGCTTCGCACGATCATAGTTATAAATAACACGCTTCTTACGCATACCTGGCATTGTGAAATACTTTGGCAGTGACTTTGGGCACTTCCCAATATAACGAGCCTGCCAACCCGTAAGCTTACCATCGTAGTTAACTGGCACAATTATCCTATTATCTACGAACGGGTGAGGATCCTCTTCGCAATACAATACCAACCAATCAGTTGCTAACTTATTCAGATCAAATTTACGAGAAGTAAGATATGCAGCTGCCGAATGCCATGATTCGATCTGATTAATTGGTACGGTATGCTCTGGCAGCCGTGGAATAGTTACCTTCTCCTCCACGTGAGCTAACTGAATACTTACTGTATGTCGCTGGAATGGACTCAATAGCTTACGAAGATCATCGATCTTGTCATTACGTAATGGTGATTCAGTGTCTCTATTGAGATCACAGCCGTCGTTGAAGCAATTGACGAGATGGCTAAATGTGATGTTATTAAGTGTATCCTGTGTATTCCACCTATGGCTAATCCATAAACGATATCGATCATCTGTGCAGAATGGGCAACAAACTCGATACTCTTCCCCGTGTTGGTCTTCTACGATCTCAGCTCTCTTATGTCCGTTAAGATGATTTGTTTTAACCACATAACGCATCTGCTGTCCGTCTTTGGCAATCTTTACCTGTTTAAAGATATGCCCTAGAGCGTTATACAACGATTGGTTTATTGGCACTACAGAATATCCTTTGCACTTTCATACTTGCTTTTGTTTGTGGCATCTCGCGCATCCATGTTAATGGTATAATCGAAACTATCAGCTTTAGCAGAATCTACAAATCCTGTTCCTGATTTATATGTCATATCTTCTTTAATAAGATCAAACCTATTTAGATCACCCTTTAACTGCATCATGCAATCTTGCTTCTTTGCTGCACGAGCCTTTGAACCAACTAGGTAACAAACTCCTTTACTATCAGCCTGTCCAATAGCAAAACAATAGGGCAGGAGCCACGCAAAGTTGCCAGCCTCCGCAGCGTTAAACCACTGCGGTTTCTTATCCGGAGACCTCTTTGCCTGCTCGGTACTCAACTGCTGAAGTATCATGAACGAAACGCGATACTTTGATGCCATCGATTTAAACGAATCCATTACCATCATCAAGTGTTGACGTTCTACTGTTTGTTTACGACCTGATGCTGCAGCAATTCTAGTGACAAGAATCCAAGCCCAATCAATTATTACTAACCTCGGCTTATTACCACTCTCTACAGCACGACGAATACGAGTATCTATCTCAAGGGTATTATCACCAGCCGACGATCGATCTACGACAGTCAAATATTGACTGAACTGTTTTAGCCCATCTAGCTTTTCCTTTGCCTCAGTATCTAATTCATTCACTTTCTTATTAGCAAAACGTGATGATGGTAGTCGTGTCATACACGAAATAATACGAGGACGAAGTTCCTCAGCTGGCTGCTCATACGTGAAATACAAACAATGTTGGCGTTCAAATGCCAGCGCTGCAGCAGCCTGTATTGCCAATAATGTCTTGCCACCGCCGGACGGGCCAAGGACACCTATGCATTCACTATCTGTGACTCCACCCCCCAACAGAAGATCTAGCTGGGGGACATACAATGGGCGCCGTGGTGCGCTAACTAATGAATTACTATCTACTGCCAATGGGTTGATCTCTTGTGCATCCTCAACTGTACGTGAATAATATTCAGTTTGTATTAGTTCCATAACGCGCTTGGCGTTACCTGGATTTGTAGTTACGACATGCTGTACAGCATCAGTAAGCTTCTTTCCCAGAAACGAGCGGAGCAGCTCCATACCGTAATTGATATCCCACGCGGAAGGTTCAGCCTCGTAAATATCAGTAATAAGAGCATGAATACGTGTATGAACTGGTCCCTCATTAAAGCCCTGCTCACGTAGAACGCTAGAGCAGATATCGTACATATACTGTGCTGGTGGTGCTACACCATATGCATCCCAGTAAGCATGTGCAACAATCCATATGATTTGAAAGTCCGACTCAGTCTCTGCATTAAAATCATCTGGTCTCAAACGAGGCAGAGCCTGTGTAGCTACTTCATGTACACGAATTGCATACATGAGCATACGTGTAATCGCATCGCGACCACTAAAGCCGCGAACGATTTCAGGCAATTCAGCCATTCCACGTCCCAGTTCCGGGCGGTAGATTGTCGCCTAGTAATTTATTGTACAAGGGCTCGAAGAGAATAACGTACTCTGCTTCCGCGCAGAAAATAGATACGAGATCTTCAAGTCCTCCGCTGTATGCCAAAGCATAACGTAACACAACACCAATGACAAGTGTTTCATCCAGCAAAACGGTACGAAGTTCTCGCCTACGCTTAAGCTCGGCATGAACTACTTCTTTTTGAATATTGAGCTTGATACGTAACTCTGTTTCTCTGTCTTTCTCTGTATATCCTATGTTTCTCATATATAACTGCACACTATCAGCCGAGTTAAGCATTTTGATATGTACGATTGGTCTAACCTTCGCATAAAAGTCCCAAATCCAACGCATGTAGTGAGGAGCGCAGATATGGTTGTCTGCTATCAGTCTAGCTAGTTCTCCCCAATCTTTAAGCGTGCTCTCAGTAGCACATACATAAGCTGGCTGAACTTTATTACGAATAGTCACGTAAAGAAGAGCAAGTTCTGGGGGAGAAAACTGCTTATCAGGATCATAAACTCTACTCACTGTCGTCGTCCAAATCGACGTGGCGACCGTACATCCCACTTCATCTTTCGATATCCTCG
>Ga0307378_10014239_pt1 | contig 10015 bp, 2 predicted proteins | sample UN1MG_FD_202238 | JGI IMG/M metagenome (GOLD analysis project Ga0307378, IMG submission 202238) | Soil microbial communities from Risofladan, Vaasa, Finland - UN-1 | ecosystem: Environmental > Terrestrial > Soil > Coastal area > Acid sulfate soil | place: Finland: Risofladan, Vaasa | collected... | reverse complement strand
GATGGTCCGTCGAAGCAAGACCCCTTCCTTGATGGAGCTGGCTGCCAAATCATTAATCCGACGGTCACTTTTGATGGAAGGGACGCCATCACGGGTACTGTGTACTCACAAGTGAAAATCAACGTAGGCCCGGCAGCAACCGTCTTCGCCAACCTTGGAGCGTTTGCGCCAACGGGAGTAGCTCCTGTGATGATTCGGGTTCGTCAAAAGCTCGGAAGCTCGTTGGACTTCACCCAAGGGGGACCAAGCTCAACCACAGACACCCCTCGCGGCCTTGTCGGCATCACTGTTCTCCGCCACAGCGACGGGCTGGGACCGAACGACGCTAGCCCCTACGGGCCACCAGCGTTCCCCGTATAGGACTTCCGCATGGCTGACTTTACTGACCAAGAAAAAGACCTTCTCGACAAACTTAAGAAGGAGTTTGAGCGAACGGGGCAAACCACCCCGTTACGAGAAGCGTGGCAGGAGCATTTTGGTCACGACACAACCCTCAATGCAGCCAAAGCTTTAGCCGCGGCCAAGATCGTTGAAGGCTTCGCTGGCTCATGGGCCGCTCAGTACAAGTACGGGTTTGGGGGCAGCGTTGCACCTTCGTTGTCTCCGAGTGTTGGCGAACCCACTGCGAGTGTGGATCCCACGGGACCTCCTGTGCCGGTTCGTTCCAAGACCAGCAAACTTGGTCTACGAGGCGTCCCTGAGATCAACTTCGTCCCGTTCAACCACTACACGAACGCTGGAGGCAACAAAGGCCCTGCTCTTGTAGGTCATCCTGTTTCGTTTGAAGTCCTTGGGCCTACGCTCAAGAACCCGGCAACGAACTGGACTTGGCGTGTTGAAGAGGGCACTGGTATCGGTGGTGGGGACAGGCTCATCATGGACGTGCAGACGGACGGGTCCGCAAACGTCATGGAGCCCTACGCAGCCAGCTCGTTGCCGTTGGCGTATGGCCCTCGTGTGCCCACGCCGATGACCATCGGAACTCCCACAGAGCCCAATGGGGGCCTCTACATTGTCATCTCTGACGATGGGGCTAACCCTGGTTCGATCCCGGCTGGACGGCTTCCGATGGGAGCCCTTCCTGAGTTCGTCGATACCGCCAAGTATCAGATCTTCCGAATCGCTGCCATCCCCGCTGTAGATGCGGGTCTTGCTCCACAAATTCATCTTCATCCCAGCAAGCGTTTGGGATCGTACTTTGACCTGCCTACGCTTTCGGTGGATCGAAGTATCAGGGCCATCACCGTCTTGGCTCCTTATGTTACTCGGCTTCAGGCCATCCCTGGTTCGGGAGCTGGGGCGGGACGAGAGCAGACCTTCGCCATCCTGACGCCTGAGAGAGCAGCCGCCAGTGACCTGTTCCCTCCTTATGACGGGGGCACTGTCGGAGACGGCACTTGGTTGGGTGGCAACTTCACCACCCAGACGGTTACGGGTTCAAGCACAGCCGTCGGCGAGCCTGCTGCGTATTACGGCACGGTAGCATTGCCGATCCCTATTCCTTTGGCTGAGACCACGATGGTGTTGGACCAAGAGTCGGTCACACCTCCGTGGCCCAACGACGTGGGGGAATGGAAGCTCGATGGTTTGAGCGCTCCTTTCTCTTTCGGCATCACTCCCAAAATCGTCCGTATCAACAATACGCGACGTGACGATGACATCCCCAAACCTACTTTTGGAACGATCAACTCCATGTTGGGTTGGTTCCAAGTCAGTTCGGTTGTGGGTCCGGGTCCTGGGGAGGGTGTCAATCTTTTCCGGGTTCCTGAAGTCAATCCCCAAACGGGGCTCGTGAACTACGGGCCAGGGCCTTTGATTGTGGATGCGTTGGGCTCTTTCACAATTGCTGCGCAGATGACGATTCACGATCCCGTGTTGTCGATCTGGGCACCGAACACGTCTTACGACAACGACAAAGTTGAAGCTGCTCGTCTAAAGAACCTCATCGACCCTCGTTGGGTTGGTCGTTTTGAGAAACAGATTTCAGACCCAGCTCTCATTGGCGCCGGGTTGGCCCCTCCGGCTGGATCAGGTGCAGGCAAGCCCGATAAAGCCATCTTCGATACAACCTCTTCGCCTCCGGTGACGTATCCGTACAACGACGCTGCCGATCCCGGTTCTCTGCAAGACCTGGGTTTCCGTATTGTGTTGTTCCCGGCCAAAGAGGGTCCAGGTGGAGATCCTGTCCCAGATTTCGACCGGCCCATCACGAGCCGCGAACTCATCATTGACGATCTCCTCACCGAAGATCAGTTCGTTGATTTTGACTATTCGGCTGGATTGGTGCGGTTGAGTCATCCGCCTCCTGCTCGGGTCGGTGGCGACATCATCCCCAATGGGATCATCGTTGCTCCGTTCAACACGAGAAAGGAAGTTGTCTTGTACGCCGCCTGTGTGCCGTATTCGATGGAAGAGTCCCAACTTGGTACTGGACCTCGTTTGACGGCGAGTGCCGGTGAAGGACAGCCCGACCACGACCTTTACAGCGATCTAGTTGAAGCCAAACTGGAACTGGCGGAGATGACGTTCACCGGGGCACCCCCGTGGATCGGTCCTTCGACCTTTGGTTCCGTTGACCTTGTGTTGGACCGCCTTTGGGATGGTCCTCTTACCGGAGTGGTCACACTTACCGCAGGTGGAGACAACTCGCTGGCGTTCGGTCGTTGGGGATACACCTCAAGCCGCACCGAAACAGCAGGAACGGTTCCAAACACGTACCCCGTGACCGTGCTCAGCGGGATCAGTGCGTATCCGGCTGCCGTTGACCCCGATCCTAGTTTGGTAGGCGCCGCCCAAACTCGGGGCGTGATCCTTCGTCGAGAGGTTTTCTTTGGAACGGAAAGTTTTTCTGTCCCTTCACTCAGCGACTTCTACGCCAACGACACGACCTACGGAAGTTCAGCACGAGCAGAGACGCTACGGTTCAGCCGTTCCAAGTTGAAGCCCAATTTTGATGGCTCCCTCACGGTTCAACCGTTGCCGGACTTCGGGTTCTTAGATCGTGCTGTTTCTACACTGGTGCCTTCTAGGAACCCGTCTCCAACCAACCTAACAGGCAACCCTGCTCCTCCTGCTCAAGAGTATTTGTCGGAGACGGGCCAGTTCCAAGGGATGCTTTACCAGACGGAGCCTCTTGATCCTCGTGGCACAAACCCCGGGCCTCTCTATTCGGCTTTGACCACGAGCCCGCGTTACGTCGCAGAGTTCCAACCAAAAACAGGTGCGGGAGGGCCTCCGATGTGGCATGGCGTGATGACCCCGTTCTCTGGAGTTTCGCAGGGAGTCCTTGGAATGGGGGACAACTTCCGTTTGGTAGTCAAGTCTTCCGTCACTCTCCGAAATCCGGTCCCTGGTCCTGGGACGCAATGTTTCATCGGGTTGGTTCAAGATGAGAGTGCGGGAGGACCACTACTTCCGACCATTGGTGTTATCCCCACCGCCGTCACCGATCCGGGAACGCTTTTGCCGTCTTTCACGATTCTAGGGTTCCATTTTGACGCCACGGTGGACACGACCTGGAACTTCTGGACCCGTGGGTTTGGGAGCCCAGATAACTTCCTCTCATCCGCCGCTAGGATTGTGGGGGCACAATTGGATGGCCCTTGGTATTTTGTCATTGAGTCCAATCTCCAGAGTCCCGGGAATACCTCTTCGGCTGAGATCAAAATGGGGATCTATGATGCGGACAAAAACCTCCTCAGTAGCCAAACTTTCACGAACACGGCTCTGCTCCCAGTAAACTTAGGACGTGGCCTGCATTTCGGTTTGGGGATCAGGGATGACCTCACTGGCGGGTTCGGGGATCGGATGTTCCTCCACCATGCGAGCATGGTGGTAGACATTGATAATGACGATCTGCCCCCGCTTCCGTGATTTGCCTATACCTCTCCCCAGTTAGAGCCTCCCACCCCCTGCTATGCGAATCATCGCCACACTTGCCACAAACGACATCATCCAGGTGGAGAAAAACCCCCCGGATGGTGTACCCGTGGCCCGTAACGGGATGTACAGCGTCCCCATCCCTGAAGGGGTGAAGGTCGCTGTTGAACCCAATAGCTTCGTCCTGCCTGCTGCGAACCCCAATTCCGTGGTGGCACAGAGCTACGCGGGGCTTTTGGCGCAGTTCCCACAGTACGAGAACATTTTGTTCAATCCGTTGATCGAGGCCACGGATATCGACGACCTCGATCCCAGCGCCGTATTGAACGAAGGCTCTCCTCCAACGGCATCGTACATTTCACGATTCCAGATTGGTCGGGGCACCGCTGGACCTCTCGCCCCGGGGATGGCAGCCAATTCGGTCGCCGTTTTGGAGTCCAACGACACTTTGGGCCCAGGTTTGGAGAAGCCCGGCGTCCTGATCACGGACACAATCGACATCGGAGCCCTCACAGGTGGGGCGGGTGCCGACGAGTTTGTTGTCTACTGGTACATCTACGATTTTGAAACGACCACGGACGTAAGGTCGTCGTTTGGTTTCTTTGCGGGACAAAACAACCCAGCTATCCGCAACATGCTGGAAGTCCCTCAAGAGCCAGGCGATTTCGAAGTGTTCATTTCAATCAACGACGGCCTCACCTTCCTCCCGGTGGACCGTCTAATCCCGATTGCGTTCTGTAGCCCTGGCCTTCTAGTTCGGCTGGCTTTCAAGAACACCAATCCCACCCAGAAGAAGTACCTAGCTGGGTACGCAGTAATGTTCTAAGGGGACTTTGAGCGATGTCTGAAGATTTTGGCAACGGCGTAACACGAACCCTCGATGCAACTGCGCGGCAGTTCCAAGCTGTCATTTGGCAGGATGGAAAGCCGCCGTTGGATAGCGAACTCAACCTGATGGCTCAGGTTGACTTGGAAGGGTTGCGACAGTTCGTAGCCTCCCAAGTAGATTCCGGGTTCTTCCTTGACCCCACTCAACCCCTCCGCGACTACGTGACCGACGCGTTGAACTCCAACCAGTTTCGGTTTGGGACTCAAAAGCGTGATGACAACGGGGCGGTTGAAGAACTTGCTCCCGTCGTCTACGTCAACGTCAACGGTTGGATCATTCCGGTCGTGGGTTCCTTCAACGTCGAAGAGAACGCCACGGACAACATCGTCCGACTCAACCCGCCCCCCGAAAGCGATACTCGTATCGACTTCGTGTTCTTGGAGGCATGGACAGTCCTGGTGGCTCCCAACCCCAGCACGGCCAACAAGCCCGCTGCGGATGAGATCTGGAAGTACGGCAACACCGAGTTCGGTCAGACCAACCTTCCTGACGACATCGAAGACCCGAGCATTGGGTACGAGACCACTGAACGTCTCCAGCTCCAGTACAAGATCCGCGTCGTTGGATCAGGTTCGGGCGCCGGTACGAGCCCCTCCTTGGATGTCTACCCCGACGGCCTCGGCGATCCCAACGTCTTTGCTCAAGGCCCCAATGCGACCAACACGACTTGGACGTACACCAACATGCGCAAAACCCTGGGAGACCCCTCCCTGTGGCGTGCAGGTGATGGTGATGCCCAGAACTCTTTGGGCACAACCGACGGGTACGTTTACTCGGTCCCAATGTGTGCGGTGTTCCGTCGGAACGGTTCTCCGTTCGTAGCGGCTTCGTTGGCCGGCGCTGGCAACCAAAACGGTGGTTTCAACCGTAACCCCACGGCCCAGACCCTTCCGGTCCCCTCTGAGGGAGCCAAGTTGCTCACTCAAGCCTCTTTGGTCAATGACCTGGGCTCGGCACAGTTCGCTCTCGATACCGTCATCGAGATGGACAACCTCATCGGGTCTGGTTTCGATGATGCCAACCTGAACCTTGCGGCGACCTTTTTGGTCATCGACAACGAGGTCATCGGGATCTCTGCTGTGGACACGGCTGCATCTCCTCCCACCATCACGGTTCCGGCCGGTGGTCGTGGTCGTTGGGGCTCGGACATCGTGTTCCATGCGGGACGAAACAGTAATGGAGACGTGGGGTCGGGAACGGCCACGGTGTTCTTCAATACTCGGCCCAGTGAAAACGGCCCTGTGGCGCCTGGTTTGTTCTCAGATCAGATCGCTGACGACGACATCTTGGATCTTCGTCGTGGTGTGAACGTCGGCGATTGGGATTACGAACGCATCCTTCTTCACAACGTCGCTGCGCTTATGCGCAACCGTTTGCGTTCCACATGGAAACAAGCTGGAGCCCCAGGTGGAGACACCGAAGGCGTGTCTGTTACCGAAGTGGATTACCTGCTTCAAGATGGGGGCACGGCCGTTCCGTTTGGGACGGAAGCTTTGGATGGTCCCGACGGCATTCGTCAGATCTGGTCAGACGCCGCAGCTATCCAGGGCGATGTCACCATGCTTCTCGACAATGACGGGTCGATGAACGCGGGCTTCATCCAGACGCTTGATGACACCGTGACCTGGGATGTCGGCGCAGACTTCAAGCCTGCCGGTTTCATCAACAACCTGAACAACACGACTCCAGGGTTCACCAACGGTTCGACTATCTTCGTCTACATCGGTGGTGACGACGGAACCAGTGGTGCTCGCAAGACCTTCCGTGATGGAGGCACCCGAGCGGTTCGGTTCATTGGTCCAAAGGAATACTGGAAGGCCAGCACCAATGCTCAAAACGGGTTGCAGACTCCTGTCAGCCTTCTGTGGACATCCACGGTTCAGGCCAACGCCGGAGCTGGTGGTCCTGGGTCGGGTCTTCAGGCTCTGATCCCTGCTGGTCCTGGTGAGATTGAGAGCGAGCACCCGGGTCCGATGTACCCGCTTCAGTTCCTCAACTTCGAAAAGCCGTACCTCGTGTGTGGTGGCGTCCTCAACAGCGCCCTTGTTGTGACGGGCATTAGTGGGGCAACTCAACTCATCAACACCGTCCCCGGTGAAGGTGAGATTGTTTTCCCTGGTTTCGACTTCGACGTTGCTGGGGACTGGTTTTCGTTCAACGAAGACGGCAAGTTCGCCAATGATCCAAGCACCATCACCAACCCGGTGCTTCGTGCTCAACGGACCATGTTCGACATGCTCACGGCTGGTCTCACTGACCGGACGGGAGCCTCCTCTGAAGTCTACCTCCTTCTTTTTGGAGACGACGAAACGACCGCCAACAACGGAGCTTTCCAAGTTCTTGGTATTGGTACGGCCACGGATGTCACCGGAACGCCTCTGACCACAAGCCCGGCTTCGGCCAGCAATCGTGTTCGGGTCAAGTTTCTGACACAAGGGGTCACGGCTTTCGACAACGCGACCACCAAAACCCTCACGGCGGAAGTTCGTTCGCAGATCACCAACGCCGAAGATGGTGTTGGTTCGGCTCTTGGGCCATCGGCTTTGACCATCACCCTGACTGACCTGGAAGCGGCAGCAGGCGGTGGCTCAAACCCTTGGAACACGCTCAACATCAACCCCGGAGGAGCGTTAGGCAAGACCCTGGACGCTCCCTTTGACTACAAATGTGTGGTCAACCTGACGATGCAGTACCACCCTGGACGTGGTGCGATGGCTCGTGTGCCCGATCAAATCGAGCGCATTGCCATTCAAGCTCCGGTCAGCACCATCATGCGTCAGAGCCGGGCCTTTTTGGACCCTACGTTCCCGAACGCATCGGGTGCTCCGGGCAACCCCATCGAAGTCAACTACTGCCCCACCCACATTCAGACGTGGAACCGCTTGCCCAGCCTGGGCCTGCACGCTCCTCAAGCCCCCAACTATGGTGGCAACGTGGTGTTGTTCAGCGAGATTGACCGCGAGAACGAAAGCTTCTTCGACAATGGATCGAAGACCCTTTTGTTCCGTCCGTTCCAGTTGGAACTGATGACGATGCAGGGCGTCACCATCACGCCAGCCAACTCGTCGATTGCTCCCTTCAACCCTCCCAGCTTGTTGGGTGCCCCGGTGACGGCAAATCCTGAGAACCAGGACAACTACCCGAACCCGAGCATCATCACGAACGGTTGGGACGGTCCCAAGGACGACGCGGAGATCTTCACGGTTGGATTGCAGATGGGGTACGCCGTCCCGCAGCAGTACATGCCGCGTTTCGGTCGCTACGACATTCCCTACTACCAGGACAACGGTCCTGCGTTTGGCTCTGGCACCTTCTTGGAAGGTATCAACCACATGTTCTGCGATGGCACCGATTTGTCCAATCCGGTCTTCGATATCATCGGCGGTGACGACAACCAATCGGGAGGCACTTTGGTCACTCGTCTTCTCATGGAGACGGGATCGACTTCAGGTCTCAAGTACGCCCAGTACGGCACCATCACCGGAACGCTCAGCCAGGCATACCAAGGCCGTTTGACCACGGAGATTGGTACAGGATGTGCTGAAGCGGCAGAGATCACTCAGAAGCTGGCCAACACGGCTTCGTCTGATTTCGGCACCGGGTTGACGGGGATCATGTTCCCCCCTTACCTGGGACCAGCACGTATCTACGGCATCTACGACCGTCGTGATTTCGTGGCCAAGGGTGCCGTGACGTACCAGGCAGACCGCGTGACGCCCGAGGCCAACCCTGCGGTCAACTTGATGCGCCGGGATGCCGACAAGCAGACCCTCTTCATCTGTCAGGATGGCGCTTACGACCTCACTGGGGTCCGAAACGACCACGCGTACATCATTCCCGACAACCTCATCGACATCACCAAGTCGCCTTCTTATGTGGCAGGTGAGACGTTCACCGATCTGGAGTACGTCGTCGAGTTCGCTGGTTTCGGCTTCTCCAATGGGTTCATCAACGAAAACAACTTCGTGATGGCTCGTCGCCACAACGGTCAGGGAACGCTTCGAACAGACGGGGACAACCCTGAGCTTGAGGGCGCTTCGATGTGTATCCCGGCAGCGGCTCGGGATTCCAGCCGTGTGTACGTGGACTACCAACGCACGGTGTACCAGGGCGACCCCTACATGACCCGTGATGGCGCAACCCGAGTCACCAGTGACTACGAGAACCGCTACGGTCAGGTGGCCCAGTCTGATGCTGTTGGGCTCAACAACTCGATCCAGCAGTTCGATGCCGAGGGGAATACGATTCCCGAGATCCCCAACGTCCGAGCTTACGAAGTCGTGGCAGCGCTCGACTTCTATACGACAATGGGCTCCGGCAACATCGGAGGAACGCTTTACCCAGGCACTCCTTTGGATGTCGGGTACACGAACAACTCCTTGACGGCCTCGACGCGCATCCCGGCGTCAGCGGACACTCCGGCTTGGCGAATCCTGAACCGTGCTTTCACGGAGGGTCAAAAGAAGAACTCCAGCCGTGCTCACGGCATCTTGGAGATCACGGGCAACAACGCCACGATGGATTTCGTGACGCCTTCACAAGTCACCATCACCCGTCTTGACGGGACGGCGGTTTTGTTCAAAGCGTTCAACGGACCCACTGTTGTTGTGGATGAGTTCGATGCGTCTTCGCCCGATCCGGCTGTGATTGCTCGTGAGTTGTTCACGAAGATCAACAATCGTTCGGAACTGGCCAGTTCGCTCCGTGCTTTCAACGACATCGACTCGCCTCAGATCGAACTGATCGCATGGCCTGTCGGCGCGGATGGCAACGGCATTCAGGTCGAAATCAACGACACGACCAACTTCTTGCTCAAAGCCCCGACAACGGGAGAGCAAGGACTCAACATCGCACTGACCAGCATCTTCTTGTTCGGTGGTGTGGATCTTGTCATCAACGCAGGCAACGGAACGACTCAGTTGGGCCTTACCGGCATGACCGAGCGTTTCCCGCTGGGCATCCTGGTTTCGGACTCCGACTTCATTGGCGAGAACCCTCTCAACGATGAAGCATCTGCGGTCCAGACTGTCCTGGGCGGCATTCGTCCCGTACAGACGCTCCTGCCTTTGACCAAATCGGCAGGTGCCGAGTACACCCGGTTCGCTGGCTCCCCTGGAGAACTTATCGCTCAAGCGGATGGAGCAATCCTTCAGTACACCGCGTTCAGTGATGCGAACCCTGGTGGTTCTAAGCGCTTCCGTCTGTTCCGTGGTGGTGGCTCCGAGTTCATGCTTGGTGGTCCGAACC
>Ga0307378_10014238_pt1 | contig 10015 bp, 8 predicted proteins | sample UN1MG_FD_202238 | JGI IMG/M metagenome (GOLD analysis project Ga0307378, IMG submission 202238) | Soil microbial communities from Risofladan, Vaasa, Finland - UN-1 | ecosystem: Environmental > Terrestrial > Soil > Coastal area > Acid sulfate soil | place: Finland: Risofladan, Vaasa | collected... | reverse complement strand
AGCGATAGAGGAAACGCAGCGCCGCCGCCAGATTCAGGTAGAGTATAACCGGGAGCATGGCATTACGCCGCAGAGCATAAGAAAGGCGGTCAGAGACATCACGGAACGGGTTGAGGCTGTGGCCGAGACGCGCACTCCCTACGTTGCCACTCCCGCTACCAGGCAGGAGATAGCCCGACTAATCAAAGACCTCGAATCACAGATGAAGGCAGCGGCCAGGAGTCTGGAGTTCGAGAAAGCGGCCCTCTTGCGCGACCGCATCATCGAGCTGCGGCGCAGTCAGGACGAGCACTCCCTGGTGCGGTGATGCCCGTCCGGATAACTGTGGAAATCTACCAGTAAGAATGTAAGCGCTGACCGGGGTAGTACCATGAGTGATGAGTCACCGGATAAAGCTGAGACGAGACAGGACCGGCGACAGAGGAAACTCAAGAAAAAGCGTGAGCGTGTACCCAAGCACGGACGCGGCCTTGCCGAGATGTACCGGCGGATGATTCTCAAGCGGCTGAGGGGTGCACGGAGAAGAGAGCAATAGTGGAACCTTGTGCCGCGCGAGACATGCTGGCAGCTTTGGTTTCGGGTAATTGTGTTATTTAACAGAGGTTATCGCAAATGAGAGAATATCATCATCTGGGTATACCCACAGACATTAAACTGGAAAATGAAATATACTTAAAAGATTTCAAGGTATACGTTTCCGGATATAATGACAGTCCCTACGGTATCGAGTGGATGCGATATGAACCCGATTGCCCCTTGCCGGAGCTGGTCAAGACAGTACCGCACGTTGCTTTCAAAGTTGACAACCTGGACGAAGAACTGAAAGGAAAAGACGTGTTGATTGAGCCAAATAGTCCTTCCGCTGGCGTCACTGTGGCCTTTATCGTTGATAATGGGGCGCCAGTTGAGTTCCTGCAGTTTGAGGCAGAAGGATGATGCCAAGCCGCCCTATGTAGTTCAGGTGTTCATCAAGTCAAAGTACTGCAGCAGGCACAGGTGTATGTCCTACACCACCCTGAAGCTTATCTCGTCCGGAGTGACATTCTCCACGTGCAGGCTAACGCCGTCAATTGTGATGTCCCTCTTTCTCCTGGGGAAATAAAGGTTCCAGGAAAAACCCTGGTAGCCGGAAGTCTTTCTCTGGGCAATGGAGTAGACCTCCTCCGATGGCATACCTGCGTAGGTGATGCGGTCCTTGCCCCTTTTCAGGTGGTAGTCCTGTCCAACGGACAGCATAACGGCATTTTCCATCATATCTCCGGTGCCTCCGTGTCTCCGCGGTTACTCGGTCGACTCGTCAGACGTCATTTCCTGCTCTTCGTCCTCGGCCAGCGATTCGTCAAGCTGCTCCTTGAGCCGGGCTGCTCGTGGATAGCCTATCTGGAGTCGGCGCTGGAGGAAAGAGGTGGATATGTTTTCGTGCTCGCTGGCCAGTTGCCTGGCCGCCTCGAGCAGGGTGTCTTTCGGCACTTCGCGTATTCTGGTGAAGGATGGTGATTGAAGGGCTTCTTCTATTTTCAACGCCGACATTTCGTCGTTCTTCTGGCTCCCCCAGAAGTAGACCAGCCTCTCCGTCTCGGCATCAGAGACAAAACAGCCCTGGAGGCGTTTCGGTTTGGCGGCCTCGGTGGGCATGTAGAGCATATCGCCCCTGCCCAGCAGTTTCTCAGCACCGGCACCATCGAGAATCGTTCGGGAATCTACCTGGGAGGTAACCGCAAAGCTGATGCGGGTGGGGAAATTGGCCTTGATTAGGCCGGTGACGACGTCCACCGACGGCCGTTGTGTAGCCACTATCAGGTGCATGCCCACGGCACGAGAAAGCTGGGCCAGCCGGCAGAGAATGTGTTCCACTTCATCGAACCCGGCCATCATCAGGTCGGCCAGTTCGTCGATAACCAGCACCAGGTAGGGTAGTCTATCTTTGCCCTGCCGGTTCTTATTATAGCTGTCGATATTGCGTGACGTGGCCTTGGCCAGATGCTGGTAGCGCCGGTCCATCTCTGCGTTGAGCCAGCGGAGCACGTCCAGGGCTTTGTTCGTGTCCACTATCACCGGTACGGCCAGGTGGGGAATGCTGTTGAAAGGCGTCAGCTCCACTCTCTTGGGGTCAATCATGATAAGCCGGAGGTCGTTCGGGGTGTTGTGCATCAGCAGGCAGCAGATGGCGGAATTGAGGCAGACGGTCTTGCCACTGCCGGTAGACCCCGCGATGAGCAGATGCGGCATCTTGGCAAGGTCTCCGGCTCCGGCTTCACCACCGGCACCCTTGCCTAGTGCTATCGCCAGTTTGGACTTGCTCAGTATCTTCTGGAAGGTGCTGGTCTCAACCACACCGCGCAGGCTGACGGCACTACTGACTATGTTTGGTACCTCAATGCCGACCACCGATTTACCGGGCACCGGAGCTTCAATCCGGATACTCGGTGCTGCCAGGGCGAGTGCCAGGTCGTTGGCCAGGGAGGTGATTCTATCCACCTTGACCCTGGTCTTGGAAACCTCCTCGGTACGCGTGTGGACATTGCCTTCTTTATCCTTCTCCCGCACTTCCCTCTTCCTGCGGTCCCAACCCGGTTCCACGCCGAACTGGGTGACCGTCGGCCCGGTGTTTATCTGGACGACCTTGGTTTCAACGCCGTAGCTGGCCAGGGCTTCTTCAATCAGCCGGGCCCGTTGCGCGTTGTCGGCCTCACCAAACTCAACCTCGACCGTCTTGTCGAGAATATCGATTGGCGGAAGCTTCCAGCCATCCACGATGACGGCATTCGATGACTCACCGTACTTCTTCCACACATCCTGGGCTATCTGCCGCAGTCCCCGCTGGGATTGAGTAGTAGTCGGCACCGGAGTCGTCGTGGTGGCAACAGGAGTTGGCGCGGTGGTCTCTTCCTCCACTGGAGTCGACTTGATGTTACGGAACGGCACCTTCCTGCGGCGGGTTATAGCGGGGGCTTTCGGTCTGGGGGAGCGCCTTACCAGCCAGCGTACCGGCCTGATGAAAACATGGTAGCCAACCTCAGGGGCAATCAGGAGAATGCTTACAACGAATATCCCCAGTATCCGGAGGTAGCCGATAGCCTCCGAGCGGCCGATGATGGCCAGGCCAAAGCTGCCTCCGAGGTCGAATAACGCCAGTATTCCCCAGCAACCCATGAGAACGACGAGTCCGCCGAGCCACTGGTTCCAGTAACGTATCAGCAGAGAGAGGTGATGCCACCACCCCAGACCTACGAGGGTCAGGACGGCAACCGCGATTATCACGATGCCCCAGCCGAGTGTATCCCAGATGCTGACCGCGACAGCGCTGACCGGTTCCCACATTCCAAACCACAGCATCAGCACGACCAGTGCGATTACTGCCAGGGCGATTACAAACCAGAGTATCCAGTCCCAGCGTGACACTCCTCGACCCTTCTCCCTCTCCAGATCTCTGTGTATCTCCCGGTAACCGGGTTTCTTACTGGCCATACTACTCCTTGGTGGGGCAGCGCACTGAGGCTAGACCTTGACCATGAAGGGAAGAATCATCGGACGGCGCTTGGTCTGCTCATAATAGAACTTGTTCAATGTATCCCTTACCTTGACGTTGACGAAACTCCACTGCGCCGGGTGGTCACCACCACGGTCCAGGACGCGCGCCACCAGGTCACGGCTCTCGTCCAGCATTTCCTTGGCCTCCCTGGTGTCAACGAAGCCCCTTGATACGATATCGGGACGCCCCACCAGCTTTCCGGTCTGCCGGTTGATGGCAATAATCACTACCACCATACCATCCCTGGAGAGCATCTTCCGGTCACGCAGGACAACGGTGCCAATGTCACCGACACTGAGGCCATCCACGTAGACGTTGCTGGAGGAGACCTTGCCGGTTACTTTCGCCATCTGCGGCCCTATCTCGAGGACATCACCGTCGTCCATAAGGAAGATACTCTCCCTGGGAATACCGATGGACTCAGCCAGTTTGGCGTGGAGGCTCAGGTGGCGGTATTCACCGTGTATCGGGACGAAGTACTGTGGTCTCACGAGGTTCAACATGAGCTTCAGTTCTTCCTGGCTGGCGTGTCCGTGGACGTGTACCGGTGCCATGCTGTTGTACACCACGTTGGCGCCCTGCCGGAGAAGGTTGTCCATGGTCTTGGCCACCAGCGCCTCGTTTCCGGGAACGGGTGTAGCTGAAATAGCCACAGTGTCCCCGGGGACTATATGGATTTGGTGGTGGTCCCGATTGGCTATGCGGACGAGGGCGGAAGTCGGCTCTCCCTGGCTCCCGGTGGTAACGAAGACGATTTTGTCATGGGGCATATCTTTAAGTTCGTCGAGACGTCCCAGCAGTCCGTCCGGTGCTCTCAGATAGCCCAGCTCCATAGCCATGTGAACGATGTTGGTCATGTTGCGTCCCACGACGAAGACACGGCGCTCGTACTTGGTTGCCGAGTCGATGACCTGCTGGATACGTGATATCAGGGAGGAGAAGGTGGTGATGATTACTCTCCCCGGTGCCTCAGCCATGATGTGGTCCAGGGCTTCACCGACTACCCTCTCCGATGGCGTATAGCCGGGCAGTTCGGCATAGGTGGAATCGGAAAGCAAGAGCAGGACGCCCTCCCGCCCGACCTGTGCCAGCCGGGAGAGGTCGGTGGGGTTGCCGCTCACCGGCGTGAAGTCTAGTTTGAAATCCCCGCTGTGGACTATGGTGCCCACCGGGGTGTTTATTATCAGGCCCACTGCATCAGGGATGCTGTGGCAGACGGGAAAGAACTCAATCTGAAAACATCCCAGCGTGACCCGCCCGCCGGGAGGTAATACATTGAGACTGGCCTTAGCCAGTGCCTTTCGCTCCTTGAGTTTCACGGAGATAAGACCGTGGGTCAACTGCGTACAGTAGATGGGTACGTCCAACTGGGGCAGGACATAGGGCAGCGCGCCGATGTGGTCCTCGTGACCGTGAGTGACCAGCATACCCTTTATCCTGTCGCGCCTTTCCAGCAGGTAACTGATGTCGGGGATAACCAGGTCTACCCCGAGCATGCCTTCTTCGGGGAACATGAGACCGGCATCAATGACAATGATGTCTTCCTGGCACTCCAGGACCATCATGTTCTTACCGATTTCACTCAGCCCGCCAAGGGGGATTACTCTCAACCGTGGTTGTGCCATGATGTCAGACCTCAAACATATTCAGTTGCTGTGGCTGGGGCTGGACTTCCGGCACGCTATCCGTCTGGGTTAGCAGCGATGGCAGCTTGCTCATGTCTTCCTCTATGGTGCGGCGCAGACTCTGTTGGTGGAGGGCCGCTGCAGGATGGTACATGGCGTAGCAGGTGATGTCATTCCACTTCTGCACGGTACCGTGTATCTTGCTTATTGACTTACCGGGAAAGAACCTGGCCATCGAATAACGACCCAGGGTTACGATTATTCTGGGGCGGATTATCTCAATCTGGCGGTCCAGCCACTTGCAGCAGTTATTAATTTCTATAGGGAGGGGGTCGCGATTGCTCGGTGGACGGCATTTGATGACGTTAGCGATGAATACCTGACTGCGGTTCAGGTTCACCAGGGCCAGCAACTCGTCAAGGTACTTGCCCGCCGCTCCGACAAAGGGACGTCCCTGCTGGTCTTCGTGCCAGCCCGGCGCTTCGCCGATGAAGAGTATGTCAGCGTCCTCTGCGCCCTCTCCGGGGACTACCCGGGTACGGTCTACGGCTATTTCGCAGAGGCTACAGTGAGCGATTTCCTCATTAAGCTCAGTTAGTGCTGACATGTTATCTTACAGGTTCAACCAGGAGACAAAAGCCTCATGCAGAAGACATAAATCTGTTCTAAATAATAGCACGGGCACTACGGTAAGTCAATCTACACCGAGCCTAGTCGACTTCAGTAGCCGTGTTTCGGAGCGATGGCCTTTTTAAAATTCCTGTTGACACCTTTCGGGTACGGTTGTAGACTTTCTAAGGGGAGGAGAAATGAGCTTTATAAACAAGATTGACTCCGAAACGGGACGAATTCTGGGACTGGAGAGAAAACGCCAGAAAGAGACAATCAACCTTATTGCTTCGGAGAACTATGCCAGCCGGGCTGTGCTGGAGGCCCAGGGGTCGTTTGTCACCAGCAAGTACGCCGAAGGCTACCCGCTGCGGCGCTATTACGGTGGCTGTGAGAACATGGACCTGCTGGAGAGCCTGGCAATCGAGCGGGCCAAAGAACTGTTTGCCGCCGAACACGCCAATGTCCAACCACACAGCGGGGCCCAGGCAAACATGGCGGCCTATTTTGCTTTACTGAAGCAGGGCGATACCGTCATGGCCATGCCGCTTGCTCACGGTGGCCATCTTACTCACGGCGATGCAGTGAGCTTCTCAGGGAAGTTGTACAACTTCATAGGATACGGTGTCGACCGGGAGACGGAGAGAATCGACTACCGGGAGATGGAAAGGCTCGCTCTGGAGCATAAGCCCAGGCTGATTGTTGCCGGGGCCAGTTCCTACCCGAGGGTCATTGACTTCGAGCGGTTCCGGTACGTTGCGGATATGGTCGGGGCAAAGCTGATGGTGGATATGGCGCACATCGCCGGACTGGTAGCCGTTGGTCTTCATTCCAGTCCTGTTCCATATGCCGATGTGATTACTTCAACAACACACAAGACACTGCGTGGTCCCCGTAGCGGTTTCATTCTCTGTAGAAAAGAGCTGGCGGCAGCGCTCGATGCCGCAGTTTTCCCGGAAACGCAGGGCGGTCCCCAGATGCATGCCATCACCGCCAAGGCGGTAGTCTTTTTCGAGGCGATGCAGCCGGAGTTCGTCAACTACCAGAGGGCCACACTGGATAACGCGAAGGTTCTGGCCGGAGAACTCCACCAACTGGGGTGGCGGCTGGTATCCGGTGGTACGGACAACCACATGATAATGGTGGACCTCTCCGAGACCGGTGTCACCGGCAAGAATGCGCAGGAAGCCCTGGAGGCCACCGGTATTATCACCAACCGGAACAGTATCCCGTTTGACAAGCGTCCGCCGTGGGCGTCCAGCGGTATCCGGCTGGGCACTCCGGCAGTAACCACACGTGGCTTCGGCACGGAGGAGATGAAGCAGATTGCCGCACTGATGGTACGCGTGGTGAGCAATATCGGGAATACAGAGGTCCGGGACCAGGTAGCCGGGGAAGTACGAAGCCTGTCTTCGCGATTCCCGGTACCCGGAATAGACGACTGAATCCGCTCTTGTACCGCGGGTCGTGCCCGGTCATCCTTCTGCAACTGGACATCCGCAGGTTGCACCCATCCGCAATCTGAGATTCCCGGCATGTAAAAAGGCCTCCGGAAGGAGGCCTTTTTCACAAGTGTTAGCAGGCTAGCGGACCTGCGCATACACCTAGCTGTAATTCTCGCGCTGGAAAATGGTTGCCATTCCCTGCCCACCACCGACGCACAGGGTAGCCAGACCCCACTCGAGGTCACGGCGCACCATTTCGTGGGCGATTACGGCTGTCTGCCTGGAGCCGGTCATTCCCAGCGGGTGGCCAATGGCAATAGCTCCGCCCTTGGGGTTCAGCTTCTCGGCTTCCTTCGGTCCCATGCCCAGTTCGCGCATGCTGTAGACCACCTGGCAGGCAAATGCCTCATTGATTTCGATGATGTCGAAATCGGTTATGCTCATGCCGGTCCGCTTCAGTATTTTCTGGGTGGACGGCACCGGGCCGATGCCCATGACGGTGGGGTCAACACCAATTGCCACGGCATGCCGGAAGGTACACATTGGCTTGTAGCCCAACTCTTTTGCTTTGTCCTTGGACATGATGAGCACGGCTCCGGCGCCATCGCTTCTCGGACACGAATTCGCGGCCGATACCAGTCCATTCTCCTTGTAGGCGGCGGGTACGGCCGCAATCTTCTCCAGAGTTGTGCCACGTCTGGGGCACTGGTCGGTGTCAATCACCTCGGTACTGCCGTCCTCATACTTGATTGTGATAGGGACAATCTCATCCTTGAAAAGCCCGTTATCCTGAGCGGCAAGAGCCTTATCATGGCTGGTCAGGGCAAAGGCATCCGAGTCCTCCCTGCTGATACCGTACCGCTCGGAAAGCTCCTCGGCAGTGCGTCCCATGTCGTAAATCCACATCGGTATCCCCTCGGGCAGGAATGGCGGTAACACTTTGGCCGTCTTCCAGCCTTCGGGATACTCCTCCTTCTGCTGGCTGCCTAGAAGCCGTGACAGATCACCGGGCCCTCCACCGGCTCCACGACGTCCGATCTGTGAGGGCTGTACCGGCCCGCGGCGGTCCATGGTCTCCAACCCGCCGGCGATGATGATGTCGGCATCGTCATTGATGATGTAATGGGCCGCAATTGCCACGGCGTTGGAAGATGAAGCGCACTGGCGGGCAGTGTCACTACCGGCTACGGTGTTGGGAAAGCCAGCTACCAGCAGTATGTTCCTGGTCATCGCCCCGCTGACTGTTCCTGCTGACCCGATAACGATTTCATCGACCAGATTCGGGTCCAGCTTGTTCCTTTCCAGTATTGCGTTCAGTACCGGTACCATCAGGTCGTTGGGGCCGACAGCCCGGTATACCCCGCGGTCTCCTGCCCGTCCAATGGCTGAGCGGCAGGCGTCTACGATTACTGCTTCCTTCATTTCACTCCTTCTTCGGATTATTACCGTGTGGTGAATACCTGATTCACCCTGTTGTTTATGCACTCTGTGGACTATATCATGCCAGTCATATTTCGGCAAATCTGGAGAGACCATTGCATACCACAGGGTCAAGTCTTCCCGGGAAGCCTGGGTGGGGGGGTGAGCTTGAGAAGAGATAGTGATATAATATAACTGCCTTTGGAGTCAAAGAGTTTGTATGATGTATGAAGGAAGGAAATGGCTATGGACGACCTGAAAGTGTTCACTGGTAATGCCCACCCCGCTCTGGCGCAGGCAATTGCCGATTACCTGGGTATGCCTCTGGGGAAAGCCGAGGTCTTCGAGTTCACCAACGAGAACATCTTCGTGCGAATCCTGGATAACGTTCGGGAGAGGGATACCTTTGTTGTCCAGCCCATCTGCTCCCCGGTCAGCAAGAGCCTGGTGGAGTTGCTGATTATGATTGACGCTCTGAAGAGGGCCTCGGCAAGCCGGATTACGGCGGTGATTCCTTACTATGGCTACGGCCGCACGGACCACAAGGACCAGCCCCGGGTCCCGATTACTGCCCGGTTGGTGGCGGACTTACTGACCACCGCCGGCGCCAATCGTGTACTCACGGTTGACCTGCATTCCTCTCAGATACAGGGCTTTTTCAACATCCCGGTTGACGAACTTACCGCCCTCACCCTGCAGAGCGACTACTTCAGGGAGAAGGGCCTGGAGGACCTGGTGGTAGTGGCCACTGATATCGGTATTTCCAAACGGGCTCGGGACCTGGCCGCCAGGCTGTATGCGCCTTTGGCCATCATGGAGAAACGTCGCCTGGACAACAGTGGCAGTAGCGAAATACTCAATGTTATCGGCGATGTAAAGGGGAAAGTAGCCCTGGCCTTTGATGACGAGATTCTCACCGGAGGCTCCATACTCAATGCCGTCAATACGGTGCTGGACAAGGGGGCCAGAGAGGTCTACATTTGCTGTACGCATCCTCTCTTGACCCCTCCGGCAGCGGAGAGAATAGTGGCAAGCCCGGTCAAGGAAGTTGTCGTCACTGACACCATCCCGGTAACCGGTGAGAAGAAGCTGGACAAGGTCACCGTGCTGCCTATCGCCCCTCTGCTGGGCGAGGCTATTCACCGTATCCATACCGGACTTTCCGTGGGGGCGATGTTTGAGCAACAGTGAACGTCTTGTTGAGGTGTACCGGGCGAGAGGTGAGGCCGAAGCGAACATCATCAAGGGCTTGCTGGAGAGCTACGGGATACCCTGTCTGCTGAGGTCGTTGGCGGCACCTTCGGTGCATGCCTTCGCCATTGACGGGATGGGTGAGGTTCGGGTCATGGTCAATGAGTCTACTGCAGATGAAGCCAGAGAACTGG
>Ga0307378_10014237_pt1 | contig 10016 bp, 8 predicted proteins | sample UN1MG_FD_202238 | JGI IMG/M metagenome (GOLD analysis project Ga0307378, IMG submission 202238) | Soil microbial communities from Risofladan, Vaasa, Finland - UN-1 | ecosystem: Environmental > Terrestrial > Soil > Coastal area > Acid sulfate soil | place: Finland: Risofladan, Vaasa | collected... | reverse complement strand
ACTTCGGCTTGATTATAAATTCCGATTGCCGGGTTGTCAATCCGTTGCGGATTCTCTAGAATAAATACGGAGGTTACGATGAAAAAGCTCTGGTCATATCTGGTCATGGCTGTGGTCTGTTTGTGCCTGTTCCCGCAGTCGCTGCCCGCGGCCATCTATTTTATAGGGGCTTCCCTCTGGGCGCAGCCGGCGGAGGCTCTCAAGATTTTCCAGGCGGAAAACAAGTTCACGATCGACGGGGATTTGAATGATTGGACGGGCCTGGGCGAATTGCCCATTCAGCTCACCCCGGAGGGCCAGGTTCATCCACCATCTGCGGACCTGACTGTCACGGCCAGGTTCAGCTTCGACGCCGAATATTTCTATGCGGCGGTCTCGGTCCTGGACGACCGGATCGAGTTCCCGGGCAGGGGACGGCGTGAAGGGGACGGTTTCTATCTGACTTTTGTCGACCCCACAACGGGAGACGGCAGAGGCCGTTACTTGATCTTCGGATTCTCCCGCTTTGAAAATGAACCCCTGGCCGTGATTCCCCGAATGGAAGACGACACTGTCCCGGTCGTCCGGGATGTTCTGCTTCAGGTCAAGGCGGATGAGGGCAAACAGACGGTGGCCTATGAGTTGGCGATTCCTTGGAAATACTTCCCCGATTTCCGTCCCTTTTTGCAGCCGAAATGGGCGATCAACCTCTCTTATGACGACCTCGACGGCGGGCAGAAAAAGGTCGTCCAGCTCGTTTCCGACCCGAATTATGAGCCGGACAATCCGGCACCGAAAAAAGCGCTTCCCTGTGAGTTCGTCGTTGGTCCGCTGAGGTTCCTCGAATTCCAATCCTCTTTGAACGCCAATCATTTCTACCCCGAGGACGAGCGAAAACTCAACCTGGCCGTCCATTCGCCAACGGCTCAGCAGGGCTGGCAGGTCAGGCTGATCGCGACCACACCCCTTGGCAACTTCCCTTCGGAGAGAAGCCTTTCCTTCGAAAAAGGAATGAGCATCCTCAGCTTCCCGATCGACCTGGAAAAGACCACGACCGGCGTTATCGACCTCAGTCTTGGCATCATCGACGACCAGGGGAAGCTGCGTTATACGGATGACCGCCGGTTTTTCTTCTTGGACAGGCAACAGTTCGAAGATTATGCGGCCAAGCTGTCAGAATTTAAAACAGGGGAGCTCGCCGGCCAGGATATCGTCTTCCGGGAAAGCCTGCCGACCCTGGAGATCCGCCTCCACTGGATCAAGGAATTCATGGAGAAATCCCCTCCTTTCGCCGACCTCCAGAAGGTCCAGCAGTGGAATCAGGATGTCAAAGACCTGTTCAGAAACGTCGAAGAGGGCAAGCCGGCTTTTTTTCCGACGGGGAGGATCGTCCGGCTCGGCTACCGTTCCGAGGCCGATGGAACCCTGCGGTCCTACTCGGTCCTCGTTCCGGACTGGTATGATCCAGAAACGGCCCTGCCTCTTCTGGTCATTCTGGCCGGAGGGGGAGCGGCTCCCCGAATGAGTCTCTTCGCCCTGACTTCGAGCTACTTCGGTCCCAGGGTCCGCAAAAAGGCCGGGGACTTTTTCATCCTGGCGCCCGAGGTTGAAGACCCCTCGGGTTGGTATATCGGAGGGGATGGCCAGCGGGTCGTCGAAACGATCGAGCACCTGAAAAAAATCTACAGCGTCGCTGCCGCTAACATCGTCCTGGATGGATTTTCAAAAGGCGGCTATGGCGCCCTGCGCCTGGCACTCCAGAACCCGGGAACTTATAAAGGCGCTGTCGTCCGGTCGGGTCAGCTCATCCCGCCCGAGAATTCCGGGGCCGAAAACATCAAGGATCTGCTCGACCGGGCGAAAGGACTGAATATCCTCATCATCCACGGCGACCAGGATAAAGACGCGCCTGTCGAAGAAATCCGCGGGATCGTCGCCCGCCTCCAGGAGTCGAAGGCCAATGTCCGCTATATCGAGGTCAAGGGTGCCGGGTCGGGTGATTACGACAAGTGGTCGGACGTTTTCAACTGGCTCAAGGATGTGCTGGGCGATTCGGTCATCGAGCTCAAGCCGCCCAAAAAGGAAAAAGACAAGGAGCCCGATAAGAAAAAATAGGCCATTTTCTTACCCGTCCTGATCGATCCGGCCGAAGACCGGGCGGCCGCGGAGACAGGTGTAAAAACCGTAAACGGCGACAAAGACGACAATGATCAGTGTCAAAGCAGAGGCTCGCGCCGACCAGCCCGCGTTATCGATCCGGAGGGGCATCTTCACCAGGATGCTGCAAACAAAAAAAGAAATCGCCGCAGGGAGAAATCCAGAAAGCAATAAGAGACCGGCGATCTGGCCCGAAAAGATTAAACCGGACAATAACGGGGCTGACAGATCTCCCGAGCTTTCCACCAACTGGCTCACGGTTCCAAAAAAGGTAAAAACGACGGCCACCAGTCAGGCCTTTCGGAAAATGACCCGGCACAAAACCGTCGCGACCATGACCTCAAGGAATTCCAAAAGTTCAGAATTGTGACTCCCCGGGAATTCGAGCTTCTCTTCGAATAAGGAATGCTGAGAGTGTAAACGATCTGAAAAACGAGCCCTATCAGCCGCCCAGTCAAACTCGAATCCTCAGTGGTATCGTTTCTAAACTGGAATCGTTTCTTTCCCAGGCCGGAAGCGGAAAAGATTTGCTTATTTTGGGAATATTTTTTATCTTACGCTTGCCGAGTCACCTTGTCTGGGCGACGTGAGTGAAGCCTTATCGGCACAAGAATCAAATTTTCTATTGAGGAGGCAAGGGAATGAACAGGATCGAAAAAGCATTGATGCATGCTCTGTTTATCCATCTGCATCACAACATCGACCAGGCGGTCGACTTCAAAGCGATCGCGGCCTTGAACAAAAAGGTCAGCCGGCTCTTTCCCAAAGCCCTCATCGTCGGTCCGGGCGACGATGCCGCTGCCTTTAAGTTTCCCAGCACCGACGGAACCTTCGTGGGCAAGATGGAGAGCCATTGTTCCCCGTGCGTTCCCAGGCCGTATGATGCCGCCGCCACCGGAGCCGGCGGAGCCATGCGCGATGTCGTAGCCATGGGTGCCCGGCCGATTTTTCTTATGAACTTCATCGGCACCCGGCCGCTGAAGGATAAAGTGATTGTCGGTCCCTGTGGCTTCAGCGGAAAATGCACCTGCGGGAAATGCATCGAGATGACCAGCAAAGAACGGGTCGACTTGATGGTCAAAGGCCTGAGAGACATGTGCAGCGCCATGGACGTGTTCATCGTCGGCGGCGGGTTTTCGACCTCGTTTTGCGATATTGTCCCGGCCGTTGTCGTCTCGGTGATCGGCAAGCTGATTACGGCTCGGCCGTTGACCAAGCCGGCCAAGTCCGCCGGCGACAACATCATCCTCATCGGCCGGACCGGCAACGACGGCAACGACACCCTCTTCCGGGCCGGGCTGGTCAAGGAGATGAGGCCGGCCGTCGCTCTCTTCAAAGAAGAAAGGGTGGTCATGGAATCGACCCTGGCCGCCTTTCGGTCCGGCAAGGTCAAGGTCTGCTCCGACCTGGGAGCCGCCGGCATCGGCGCCGCTGTCTGCGAATCCGCCCGATACGGCGGTTTCGGGGCCCGTATCGATTTATCCAAAGTGCTCCTTAAGGGCAAAGGCCTCACCCCGGAGGAAATCATGATCTGTGAATCCCAGGGGAGGATGGCGGTCCAGGTGGCCAAGAAAGATGTTGATCATTTATTGAGGACGATCCGGGCCAAAGGAGCCAGGGCTGAGCAGATCGGCGAGATCAACGATGACAACAAGGAGGTCTTCGAGTACAAGGGGAAGACCGTGGCCGTCATTCCGAACCATCCTTGCCAGGCCGATTTGAAAGAGCTCTACGCCGGATCTTAAGATGCCGAAAAAACGGGCGAAATCCGAGTACGCCAAGGCCGGAGTGGATTACACCAAGATCGAGCCGTTCAAAATGGCCATGGTGAGCGCCGGCAAGAGGACGCTCAAGTTTCCGAACAAACGGGGTGTGTATATCGAGCCGGAAAGCCTGGGCGCCCATGGAGTCGTCTTCCGGTATCGCGGCACCAGATCTCATTTCTGGTGCATGACCCAGGAAGGCCTGGGAAACAAAAACTGGATTGCGGAATGGATGTATCAGCACGCCGGGACCGGGAGGACTTATTACGAGGGCATCGGCATCGACACGGCCCTGATGGCGGCCAATGACGTGATCTGCCAGGGGGCCCTCCCCGCGATCTACACGGATGAAGTGGCGGCGGGCGACAGCGAGTGGTTCATGGACGAGAGGCGAAGCCACGATCTGGCGGAAAGCTTCTATCAAGCCTGCGAGATGTGCGGGATGGCCCTGCCGGCCGGCGAATCTCCCGCCCTCCGCTATTTGGTCAAAGCTGAGCCGCCGGTGCGGAGCGCTCCCTCTTTGTCCGGTTGCATGACCGGCATTATTTCTCCTCGAAACAGGATGGTCACTGGAGAAAAGCTCTCCGTCGGAGACCGCATCATCGGAGTGACATCGTCAGGGCTTCACGCCAACGGGATTTCCCTGGTGATCAAGCGGGCCTTGGCGCTAAAAGACAAGTTTCTCCATCAACTGCCGAACGGGAAAACCCTGGGCGAGGAAGCCCTCATCCCCACCCGCTCGTATGTCCGGCTTGTCGAGGCCCTGCAGGGAAAAAATATCGAGATCCACTCACTGCTCGGCGGCACGGGAGGGGGGATCTCCAAGATCGCCTATGCCAAGAGTGCTTTCACCTATCGGGTCAATAAATGGGTGGATGAAATACCGGCGCTTTTCCGGTTTATGCGCGAGGTCGGTGTCAGCCTGGAGGACTGCCTGACGACCTTTAACTGGGGAATTGGGTTCTATGTTTTTGTGCCGGAAGAAGAGGTCGACCGGACCATCAAGACAGGCAAAAAGGCGGGATATGAGCTCCTTGACCTCGGCCAGGTCGAAGCAGGGGAGCGCCGCGTCGTCTTTGAGCCGGAGAAAATCACCCTCCCGGCCATTGAGTAATTTCTTTCCGTGAATTAGGAAAATCCTTCTGCAAGAAAAGCGCAATTGACTCCCAAAATGCCATTCAATGCTTTCAACTGGGCCCAAAATTGGCGGTTGAAAAGATCATTCACAGACTGTAAGATAGGAGGACTGTTGATTTCCAACGCCTGGCAACGAGCGGTCATAACTCAGCGCTCGAAAAGGGGAGTGGGGCCAACTCGATATAAATCAATGGCTTAGCCTGTTAAGTCTTTTGTTTTATGAAAGTTGCCTTTTCCCGTTAGTGCTCGTTATTGTCCAGTATTTCTCGAAATTACTCATTAGTTTGCGTTATTATTGCAAACAACTTGGCACTATTTTGGCACCGGTTTGCATTAATCATTATCCAGCGACGTCCTTGACAATCGGCCGGAGGAACCAGTACCCTTCTCAAACCGGCTCTTATACTCGGCGACAAACCTCTCGAAATGATGGAATAGTACCCGGTTAAGGACGGTCCGCTCCGGATGACGAGGACGATAGGTTCCCGGCACATCGGGAAGGACGAAGCGAGAATCGGGCCAGGATCAGGGCCCAGGCTTAAGGTGTAGAATTGGCAAGAATTAGAAAAACACGATACCCCTGATTTGTGGATTATCTCAAGGTTTGGCAGCATGTCTGCGTCGGGCCTGTTTTGGAGTTTTTGAAAACGGGGTTTGGCCGGCAGCCCGGCTTAATGTCCCTTTTATGTGCTTGACATCAATTCTTGGCTGGGCGCATCATTATGAGCATCGCCTCCGCTTTACGGCGCTTCCCCTGGCGCTTTACCACCGCAAGTGAGGAGCGATCATTAAATAGCTCTAAAGGGTATGATTCCTACCGGAGGTTGCCTGTGTACACGGGGCGTTTTGGTGTCCTACTAGTTCTTGCCTTGTTGGTCTCTTGTGTGTCCATCAATAACGCACTTTCGTATGTCAATATCTATATACATTCACCGGCAAATAGCAGCGAAGGCAAAGAGTCCACGGCGCAGGCTAAGAATGACCAAACCAGGCACTATGCGGGTCAAGAGCCGCTGGACTCGATGTCCCCTAAATGGAAAAAGGAGATAGTTGATACGACTGCAGGCGTCGAGTACCTAACTGATATTGAAAGACAAGTCATCATCGAAATTAACATGGTGCGGACCGACCCAGCGCAATACGCCCGGAGCTTCCTAGTGCCGCTTCGATCATACTATCGCAATTCACTCTTGCAATATCCGGGCGAGATTGCCATCTTAACCGATGAAGGGATTCGTGCACTTGATGAATGTATCAAAGAACTTCAAGTCATAAAACCTTTGTCTTCACTGTCCCCGAAGAAAGGGCTTACGCTGGCTGCGCGCGACCATGCAAGGGATCAAGCAATAACTGGGGCAACCGGACATATCGGGAGCGATAAGTCAACCTTAACAGATAGACTGAACCGATACGGCCAATGGGACATCTCTGCTGCAGAGAATATCGACTACGGAAACGGAGATGCTAGAAGAATAGTGACCTCGCTACTCATTGATGACGGTGAAAAATCGCGTTGGCATAGAATAAACCTTCTCAACTGCAGCTTCAAGTTCGTGGGTGTTTCAGTTGGACCGCACACTGTCTATAGGCATATGTGCGTAATGGATTTTGCGGGATCATACCAGTAAGCCAGTTGCATCAGTGACCTGGCCCCGCTCAATGTACTACCTCCGGAGTGAGGTTTTCAACTTAGGCGCCTCACCCGAAAACAGGTCCAGCCAAAAGTGGAGTTTCTTGGCCTATCGATCCGCGGCCCGGCGGGCGATGACGGCGGTGGCGACCATCCAAGCGAAGATGATGAGCAGCGCGAGCCGCTGGAGCAGGCCGCGGAATGACGGCGGAACACCTGGATAGAAGAGACCGGCCGCGGCGACCAGGACGAGCGCGGCGGCCGAGAACACTATGGTGGGGACCCTGGCCGGGCGGCGGCCGGCGGCCGCGGGAACGAGGGCGGCCATGGCCGCCAGGATTCCGTAAACGGCCACCCGGGCGAAAAGGTTGTGGACCGTGCCTTCCCAGTCCATTTCCGAACCGCCCCGAACGGGGTAATCCCTCGCCAGCCCTGTGATTGCAGTGGAGACGCCAAACACGACCAGTCCCGCTAGCACGCCCCAGCGGAAAACGCCGTGCCGCTGCGCCCGGAGCAGCCCGACCCCGAACGCGATGGAGAGAATGCCGCACAGGACCAGGCCGGTCCGGAGAATCCAAGGGTGGGGCTGACCGGGCGCCGCCAGCCGGCTGATCGTGTCGGAGGACTGGTTGATCCCGGGCGTCACGGCCGAGGCCCAAACGACCGCGATGACGAGGACGGCTCCCGCCGCGGGGCCGCAGCCCAGGAGAAAACGATGCTGCCGGTTCACGCCTCTCCTTCATTCACGTTACTATTTAATCACAACATCGGAGGGCCTGACAAATATCCCATTCGATATAGTGCAGGTCTAGCTTATGTTCCCTTTCAATATTATTGGGAAAATGAGTATGCTTTATTCATTGAGCCTCTTGCTGCGGCCTATTACAGATCGGGCAATCTGGGGAAGTCTGTTGAAGAATATGAAAGGCTCGTTTCTCTCACGGCTGGAAGGCTCTTTTTCAACGATATCTATGCAAAGAGCTTTTACCTGCTGGGAAAGATCGCCGCGCAGCAACGGGATAAGGGGCGTGCCATCGAATACGACCGCAAATTCCTCGATCTCTGGAAGGACGCCGAACCCAACAAAATACTGATGGCATGTAAGCCCCCGTAGTCAACGGCAACAACAAGCTCTGCGACAGGTGGGGTATTGACGAGCATATTATATACGGGATAGATAAGGCGCCCTTGAACTATGTCCAACACTAATATGATTGGTATCACCACCGCAACTATGCCGCAACCTACCGCCGCTTGGGTTCTGTCTATATTTACGTGATTATGGTGCAGAGCAATTATCGCGGGGACTAAAAACATCGCTGCAAAAAGCAGGACTTCGTTGGCAATTTTTAAAGGAAGTATCCCGGTTGCCGTCCATCCGCCTTGATAATGTCCGATCCGCATTTTTTTTGCAATGGGGTCGGAGACTCATCCTCAAGATACTGCAGCCTTTCGCCAACAGGAGGGTGCGTGTAGTAAAAGAGCTTGATCCACCAGGTGGGGTAGGCGTTGCTCAGGTTGCGGTTGGCTAATCCTGCGAGCGCCGCGGCAAAGGCGTGAGTGTCTTTGACGTAGGCCGCGGCATAGAGGTCCGCCTGTTTCTCGAAATGCCGGGACAGCGAGTTGCCGACGGGGCCGAACACCAAGCTCGACGCCGTCCCGGCGATGATCAGCATGACAGGCAAGACGGTCAGGACCTCGCGCGCGGAGCCGGGAAACCCGGGAAAAGCGGCCCTCATAACCACGTTGAGGAGAAAGAAGACCGTCAGCTGCTCTAGAGTTTCCAGAACAACGCCTTTGCAAATGTGCCTGTGCCTATAATGCCCAACTTCGTGGCCGATAATGGAGACGATCTCCGGAAGCGTCATCTGCTTGACCAGGTTGTCGCCGAGGACGACTCTTCGCGTTTTTCCAAGGCCGGCCAGGAAGGCGTTTTCTTTGCGTGTCCGCCGGCTCATGTCCTCCTGAAAAAACCCGCCGCTCTTTAAGCCCTCCCGGGCGAGGATCTCTTTGAGGGCATTGGTCAGCTCTTTGTCCTCGATCGGCGTATAGCGATGGAATATGGGCAGGATGACTACGGGAAAGAGTGTCGCCATGATCACGCTCACGAACGCCATGGCCAGACCCGCGATCAGCCACCAGGTCCCGGGAAAGCGGGCCATGATCCAGAGAAGGAGGGCGAGGACGAGCCAGGCCATGACGAGCAGCACTGCGAAGGACTTGGCCTGATCCGAGAGCCAGCCTTTGACGGGCTGCGTGGAAAAGTTCCACTTGTGCTCGTGGACGTAGCCGCGATAAAAACTTAAAGGGAGGCTGAGAATCGTCAGCCAGGCAAGGAAACCAGCCGTGTACGCCAGGAACGGCCAGACCACAGGGCCGCCGCTCCATAGGGGTGCCAGTCGTGCGCTCAGGCCGGTCTCGGAAAAGGCCACAAGGAAGGCAAGCGACAGAGCCGATCCCGCAAGGCCGAGGAGCCTATTTTCTTTGTCGTAGCGTCTGGCGAGAGTCTGCCGCTTCTCATCGAGCAAGGGATGAATATTATCCATGTGCATTGTGCAGCTTTTGGATGTCTCCACTCAATTATATTATAGCGAAAAATCATGGGCCGGTTGGGACCAGAAGCAAGATGGCTTGAAAAGCTCACTTTAGAAGTAGTATGAATGGGGGGCAGGTCAAGGATGGTATGAGCATCGGCCTGAGTTCGCCCCGCTTCGCTCAGATCTGGGCTTCGCTGAACCGGTGAAGAAGCTGACCCTAAAAAATAGACTCCGGAGGAGGTGGCCATGGAATTCCGTTTCGCCCACAACAACTTCAATGTCCTGGATTTGGAAAAGAGCGTGGCATTTTATCAGAGGGCGCTCGGACTAGGGGAGACGCGACGGAAGAAGGCCGATGACGGTAGCTTCATCCTTGTCTTCCTCGGGGATGGCAAGACTGCCCATCTGCTCGAACTCACGTGGCTCAGGGATCGGAAGGAGCCTTATAGCCTGGGGGATAACGAATTCCACCTGGCCTTTTCCACGCCGGATTACGAAGTCGCCCATCGTCTCCACAAAGAGATGGGCTGCATCTGTTACGAGAACCCGCAGATGGGGATCTATTTTATCGAGGACCCGGACGGGTACTGGCTCGAGATCGTCCCCGAACGGCGCTGATATCTCAACTGCTGCACAGTTGAAAAGACAGGAGATAAACCGTAAAATAGGGGACCCCAGGTGAATCTTACGTTCCTGGCACTCAGCGGGCATAACTCAGCGCTCGAATAGGGGAGTGGGGCTAACTCGATATAAATCAATGGCTTAGCATGTTAAGTCTTTTGTTTTCTGAAATTTTCTTTTTCCCGTTAGTGC
>Ga0307378_10014236_pt1 | contig 10016 bp, 15 predicted proteins | sample UN1MG_FD_202238 | JGI IMG/M metagenome (GOLD analysis project Ga0307378, IMG submission 202238) | Soil microbial communities from Risofladan, Vaasa, Finland - UN-1 | ecosystem: Environmental > Terrestrial > Soil > Coastal area > Acid sulfate soil | place: Finland: Risofladan, Vaasa | collected... | reverse complement strand
CCGAAGTCGTGGTCGTGAATACCACAACAGAGGATTTTCACAACATCAGCGGGAAGTTCATGCCGAAACGCCATCAGACTGACAGGATCGGCGAGGCTGCCGGAATTGTCTTTCTGGAAGATGGCTGTGGAACTCGAACCGAGCAGGTCGACGGACACACGGTTTATGTCGGTTCCGCTCAGGCAAAGAAGCGTATGCCGGATGGGACATGGAAAACATCTTCTGTTTGTGATTACGAGTTCGACCCGGTAAAGAGACAAGAAGAAACGATACTCACAGACAAAAACAATAAGTATAAAACCGAGAAGGACCAGAAGCTTCTTCTACTTACCCTCCAGAAGTTCGGGCGTGCGAGAGCAAGTACCGGGGCGAGACTCCGGGTAATCCGAGAGCTCACGGGAATGCCGACAGCGCTCGAGGCGAAGGATCTCAAGAAGGTAATGGTCTTCTGCCGGATCGCGCTCAATACCGATCAACTTTTACAACAGCCGGAGCTCCGCGACACCGCTGTTAAACTCGCACTCGGAGCGAAAGAATCGATCTACGGTCCGAAACAGCTCGAGCATCAGCCACAGTACGAGGTCGAGAAAAACGGTGAGGAGGCAAAAGAGGAGATAACGGTTCCCTGGGACACTGAGCCTAAGGAAACGGAGGAGGAGAAGCAGCTCCGCGAGATGATCGAAGACCTCCAGATCCGGCGGAAAAAGTACGACGAGAAGCTCCCGAAAGACGCAAAGGGCTTCATTGACGACGTTCTCGCCCAGGAGAATTCTGATCCGGAAACGATCAGTGCTCTCGTCGATAAGCTCGACAACTGGGAAGAGAAGGCGAAGGCAAAGGGGGTGATCTCATGAAACCTCTAACAATCTTTCATATGGGAGACGGTCACTTCTCCCGCGAGAACCAGGAGCCATTTTTCAAGAGTGCATTTCATTTGCTCGAAAAAGCGAGAAAGGAAGAACCGGACCTCATTGTAATTGCTGGCGATTTGTTCGATCGAGCGGTCAATGATACGGAGGCCTCTGGTTTTCCCCGACTAATACTATGGGTGGGGACTCTCATGGATATTGCTCCAGTCATCGCGGTGAGAGGTACGCCAACTCACGATTTGCCGGGGTGCTATGAGGTATTTGAGGAGATTGATGCGGAGCATACGTTTACTTTACTCAACCCATCCGAACCGTGTTTTCTTTCCATCAACGATGTTGGGGCCAGACTTATTTATAATGATGCGCGGAATCCGAGTCTTTTGATCCTCGGCCTTCCGGAGCCTTCGAAAGAGTATTTTCTCAAGGACAAGCGGCTCGGTAAGGCAGAAGCAGACGAGCTAATAAATCAGGGGATCCGGGAAATGCTCCTGGGTATGGGAGCAATTAGAAAACAATATCCCGAGATCCCCTGTCTATTCGTCGGACACATCGAAGTAAAAGACACTCCGACATGTACCGGTCACATTATACAGGGTGGGATCAAGATAGGCAAGGATGATCTCGCGCTCGTCGGAGCCGATTACTACGCACTCGGTCATATTCACCTCGGGCAGCAGATCGGGGACATGCCGGCGTATTATTGCGGATCGATGTTTCCAGTGAATTGGGGCGAGCTCGACCAGAAGGGTTTTAATATTGTCGAGTTTGACGACTATGTTTTAGAAGTTGGTTGCGAGCCGGTCGTTCAGCGTATTCCATTCCCGCACCCGCCCCGGAAGAAGATCGTTTTTGAATACGGCTCAGAAATTACGGAGGATGTTGACGGTTTTCAAGTATGGGTTGAGTGCAAAGGTACAAAGGAACAGCTCCGGTTACTCGATATCGATGAACGTATGGACGAATTATTATCGATGGGAGCTTGTTCCGATTCTCGCATTACAAAAGCGATTATCCCGACGGAGACCGTAAGGGCGGGTCAGATCAGCGAGGCGGTATCTCTCGTTGACAAGCTCAAGGTGTACGCGGATCTGTCCGGGGAAACTCTCAACGATAGCACGATCGAGAGAGCCGCTGATCTTGAAACGACCGCTCGCAAGTCTGGTGAAATTGGCGAAGGATTGCATATCCGGGTACAGAAGCTCGTCATTCGGGGAGCGATCGGCATCAAGAAGGGGCTCGGTCTCGATGAGATCGAAATCGATCTCGATCAATACGAACCGGGCCTTATCGCCCTTGTCGGTGTCAACGGTGCCGGCAAGAGTACCCTCATCGAGAACATGCACCCGTATCCGCAGTTGCTCACCCGGACCGGAAAACTCCAGGATCATTTCTGCTTACGTGATTCCTTCCGGGATCTCTATTTCACCGATGAACGGACCGGGACAGAGTACCGCGCCTTCATATCGATCGACGGCCAAAACAAGAGTGGATCCTGTGAGTATTTCCTGAACCGGAAAGAGGACGAAGAATATGTCCCGGCATCCAAAGAGTTCAACGGGCGCAAGGATCCCTACGTCGCTGAGATCGGTCGCCTGTTCGGCAGCATCGAGCTCTACCTCCGGAGCGCGTTCGTCTCTCAGAAACAGCCGAAGAATCTTCCCGATCTTTCAGATGCAACGCCTGGTGAGAAAAAGGCTCTTTTCCGTGAGCTCGGAGGGCTCGACTATCTGGAAGTGTATTCAAAGGCAGCAAGCGAGACAGCGAAGGTGCTTGAGGGCGAGCTCATCACTATCAAGGCGAAGCTCGAGCGAGAGGATGAGATCAAGGATGCTATAGGTAAAGCGAAGGGGGATCTGAACGCGAAAGCCTCCTGCCAGGAAGAGACCGAGGATAACCTGGCCCTGATCAAGGAGAAGGGTGAGGGATTGAAAGCCGACCACGACCGCCTGAAGGTGATCGTCGATAAGAACGCAGATCTCTACCGCGAGGGCAAACACGTTCAGGAGCAGATCAATAGCGCCCGGACCGAGAAGGAAAAAATTACAGGCTCTCTCGAAGAATATCGCTCAGCCCTCGAAGGCAAAGAGCAAACCGAGAAGCTGATCAAGGAGTACGAGGATCTCAAAGCAGAGGAGGCGAAACTCAATGAGGAAAAGTCGAAACACGAAGGGGCTCGCGCTCGCGGTCTTGCATGTTATAACGAGTTACGGGATACCGTCGCGGAACAGGAGCGTAATCTGTGTGATAAAAAGAGCGAAGCGGAGAAGGCAGCTCAGGCGGTCGAACGCGAGCGTGATCTCGTCCTGGCCGATGCGAATAACCTCGAGAAGGAGCTAACGTCTTTAAGAAAGGCCCAATGTCCTATCCTGCAAATGGAGTGTCCGGCGAAGGATCACGAGTCTTTCCAGTCTGTGATAACTGGCAAAAATGATCAGCTCTCGGGTCTAGCGCTTAAGGCCTTCGATTTCGACAAAGCACTCACCGAGAAGAACAAGGCAATCAAGGTTGCTCAAAAAGCTATCGACGATCTCGTCTGGCCCGATGAACCGAAGGTTGAGGAGTATGACGATACGAGACTCAGCGAAGCCAGCGTAAAACTCTCCACCTATGACATCGAAAATATCAAGGACGCGCAAGACAGAGCCCAGGAAGCGGAGGTCCGCATACAGGAGGGCGAGAAGCAGCTCAAGGCGCTCGAAGCCACGTTCGACACACTCAATGAACGTGTCGCAGATCTCCAACACCAAATTAGCGAAGAGAGTGAGACCGAGTATCGAGACGTCGCGAAACAGCTCGAAGAAACACGGCAGCAGTACATCGAAACCGACAAAGAAATCACGCGGCTCAACACCGAAATCGAGGGTCTCAAGAAGCAGATCGCGGAGCGGGAGGCAGAGCTCGAGGATCTCAAGGCGCTCGACGAGGAGCGCAAGGCAAAAGAGATCGATCTCACCGAATGGCAGTATCTACAGCGAGCTTGCGGTCCGAACGGTATCCAGGCGCTTGAGCTTGATGCAATGGGGCCGGATGTTGCCCTTTACGCGAATCAGTTCCTGGAGGTCGTACGGGAATACCCGGACAGCCACTTCGACAGGATAGAGTTTAAGACACAGCACGTCGGAGGGCAGGGGTCGAATACCCGTATGATCGAGGATTTCCTCATTATGTGTCATGACGTCCGGGATGATGACTGGACCGCATTGTCATTGATTTCGGTCGGGGAATCGGTATGGGTGAAACGATCGATGGCCGAGGCCTTCGGGATCGTACGGGCAAACAAAGAAGGAACGCACATGCTTACCGGTTTTCAGGATGAATCAGATGCGGCTCTTGATCCCGCAGCCCGTTCCTATTGGGTAAAGATGCTTGAACTCGCACATCAGCAATCTCACAGACATCAAACGATTTTGATCACACACAGCCCCGAGGTCCAGGAGATGATCGGCCAGAAGATCGAGATGACGGCTCTCAAAGAGGCAGTCAGAGAGGGGGTGCTGATATGACACTGATATCGATAGGAGCCAAAGGGCGCTGTACCGGCCGCTGTGATGCCAGGTGCTACAACGCCCTGGGGCCGGTATGTGTATGCTGCTGCGGAGGGAAAAACCACGGGAAGGGGCTTCAATTCGCCCTTGATAATACCTCGGAACAATCGCAGGATCTTCTCGAAAAATGGGGAGACGCCTTGAAGGTACACCCTCTGCAGGAGGAGCTCTTCGAGGAGGTCCCGGTATGAAGAGTTATGCCCCGGCGTTGCCGGATAACAATATTCCATTTTAGAAAGGAGTATCCTCTCTATTCGTACAGGGTCATGACCCCGGAAGTACCTCAAGACTTCCGGGGACTATTACAGGAGTCCACGGTGGCGGAATTGGCAGACGCAAGAGGGCCTAGAATACTCTGGGTAAGATACCATTTAGGATAAGACACGATAACCCGTGTAGGTTCGAATCCTGCCCGTGGACAAGAGGGAGGGGAAGTGATAAAGAAGATTATCCTTGATTTATGCGGGGGCACGGGGGCGTGGAGCAAACCGTATAAAGATAATGGGTATGACGTACGCTTGATTACATTGCCCGAATACGATGTCCGGCTTTATCTACCTCCACATAATGTACATGGTATTCTTGCCGCCCCCCCCTGCGATCATCTTGCGGGAAGCGGGGCGCGCTGGTGGAAAGAAAAGGGCGAAGAAGCCCTGCTGGACGCTCTCTCTATAGTTGATTCCTGCTTACGTATCATTATGATTTCCCAGCCAACATTTTGGGCATTAGAAAACCCCGTAGGTCGCCTTATTCACTATTTGGGACAGCCCGAAATGTATTTTAACCCATGTGATTATGGAGATCCCTATACCAAAAAGACTTGCTTGTGGGGATGGTTTAAATATCCCACTAAAAAATCTGTTAATCCGATTGAGGGCAGTAAAATACATAAATATCCACCATCGGAAAATCGAAAGACGTTACGATCTATTACACCACCGGGATTTGCACAGGCATTTTATGGAGCTAATCCATGAGGGAGGGGAGTGTGGCAAAAAGCCTATCTATGAGCTTTAGCGTAAGCGAAGAAGAACGAAAAATAATCACAGAATACACGAAAAATAAGCACCTTCGCAAACCAAGCGAATTGATCAGATGGGCTCTTTTCAGCTATATCCGTAAATATCCCCTAACAGCGAAAAAAAAGCCGTAGGGCGTACAGCCCTAATAGCCTAGAGGCATTTTAACATGGGTCAATGACCCAAAAAACCGACATACTGGACCGGCCTGAGGTTTCTACTGCAGGAACAGGCCGCCTGCGGAACCTCCTTTTCCTCGGGCCGGTCGATTTAAGGGAGAATGAATATGAGATTAATGGATTATTTTGAAGTATTTGTTAGAGACAAGCTTCCTGCCGCAATGAGTATTAATTCTTATCAAAGAGTTTATAAAATGTTTGATCAGTATCTAGACAGGGAGAGGATTAATGATCCCATAGCAGAACATGTTGTTGATTTTTGCCATAGGGCAATACATAGAACCGGGAATGATAATACCCCTGCTGTATATGCACGATTCTTAAATCTCATTTTCTCGTATCTGGAAAATAATAACCTGTATCAAAATATTGTCAATCGGGCAATGGGGCAATTCCCACAGGATAAGGCACGTCGATCTATTCTTCTATCCGATAATGCCGCAATCCATGTCTTACGTCAAAGATTTGCTGATGCGACATCACAGATGGAGCGACGTAATGTCCTGATAGTTTTTTTGTCGGCACATAATATCGGCGACACAGAAATTGCTTTGTTGTGTACTACCGATTGCTTAAATCATAATGAGATTAAGAGGGTACGGACTCGCAAGGAGCTCTATCCTTTACAGGCAAAAGTGGCCGCCGCATTGAGGACCTACATTCAAGATTATGAGATTCAAGGATACATTTTTACCGACGTAAACCACAGAAAGCCCCGAACAGAGCATTTACATCCCGGATCGGTTTCAATGATTATAACGAAGGAATTGAAACAAATGGGGATATATATGCCCAACCTGACGGCGCGATCTTTGGGAATATGGGGACGTTCAATCAGCACACCGGAGATATTATAGATGCCGATAGACTACAGTCTGTATTGTGACGACTGGCATTTACGGAGTCGATTTATTCGCTTTTATCGGGCTCGGAATCATTGTGAAGTCTGCGGAGCTGAAAACCATAAACTGCGTCCGGAAACCGGAAGCATTGTTGTATTGACTGTGATGCATTTAGATCACGATATCAATAACAATTCATTTTTTAATCTCAAGGCAGCCTGTCAATGCTGTCATTTCAGATACGATGCAAAGATACATGCACAGCACGCCCGAGAGAAAAGGGAGCGTTTTCAACTAAAACTGGAGCTGACGTAATGGCGAGACCTCAAAAATACACAGCGGATTATTTTCCACATTTCGCTCATAACGGAAAGACGATGTTTATTATTGAGGAGCGGTTCGGAAACGATGGATACGCCTTTTGGTTCAAACTTTTGGAGCTTCTGTGCTCTACAGAGGGGCATTGTTACGATTGTGATTCCGTGGAGAATTGGGGGTTTCTGATGTCGAAAACTCACGTCAGTGAAGTTTCCGCTACGGAAATACTTTGTACTCTTTCCAAATTTGGAGCGATTGACAGCGATTTATGGGCCGAAAAGAAGATATGGTCGCAACATTTAGTTGACAATCTTGGGCCATTATACAGTAAAAGGACATCGAAACCCCCCTGTCGTCCAGTTACCGGAGAGAAAACCGAGTTTCCGACGTCGGAAAACCACAAAGGAAGTAGAGGAAGTAGAGGAAGTAAAGTAAAGGAAGTAGAGGAAACTAAGGAAGACAAACCTTTTTCTTCTTCAAATCCTAAAAAACCCGAAACCCTGCAGGATACCGATAACGAGCATCTTCGTCTCAAGAGGCTTCACGCTGAAGCTGAATACTACAAGATACACGACGAGAAGGCATACTTGAAACTATTGAAGCAGCACCCGGAGCTTGAGGAGGAGGTCCCGTGGTCGTAGATATTGCACTCCATAAAAAGCACGAAGGAGAATGAAGATGGATAAACAAGAAATTATAGCATTAGTAAGGTTCTGTATTCTTATGCAAAACGGGAAAGGTATTCTCAGTAAGGCTCCATCGTATATACTCAAAAAGTTTGAAACAAAGGATTACGCATCTCTTGATGCACAGAATACTAAAAAACTCAGTGAGTATATGAGAACGTGGGGCCACCATCTTCAATAAGGAGCAATCACATGGATAAAGGATGTCATATTAAAGTACACCTAGAAGGAGATTTGTTATGCGAGTTTGATTCCACGGCCAAGACGTGGGATGAGGCGCATGAGGAGGCTATGTTTAAGGTGCTTGATGAAATAGAATGGACATACGACGTAGAATGGCCGGAGGATACAAAACGCAAGGAGGAGCAAAGCCATGAAGAAGGAGGGCGGGGATGAATGAATATAACGAGATAAAGAGAAAGGCAGGGGAATACTTAGGATTGCCGGGTTTTCAGTTACGACAAACCATTACATATCTCATCGACATCATCGAGAAGAAGGACGAGGCATTACAGTTGATAGACATGATGGGCGATGGTGAAGTTTGCAGTTTTATTCGCAACTTCAAAGAAGCCAAAAAAGTTATTGAGAAAATGAGAACAACAGCCACAGAAGCACTCAAACTCACAAAGGAGTAGGGAGATGATTAAGAAATTTGGTAAATATCGTGAAGAATTCATAAAAACCGGTCAAGAAGAATGTTATTGGCCGGGTTGGTTATACATACAGATAGAACACGACATCAAAGACTTACTCATAGAATGGCATAAGGTAGAAGGCGGGGGATTATTGAGGCCTGACCCGGAAGAAAGTGAAATAGTTTTCGTATGCTGGATTAATCATCCCGAATGGGCAATAGCAAAAATGCATATAGTTGATAGTGCCGATGGTTGGTTGTGGGGCTGTGATGATTATCCGTATGAGGGAGAATTGTGGGATGGTGATAGACCTACACACTATATGTATCTACCCAAACCACCGAAGGAGTAAAACGTGATAGTTCTCTCGATTGATCCGGCCTGGGCGAAGCCGATGGCTTATGCCGTCTTCAGGGAAGGTCGACTCGTTTATCACGACAAGTTCAGAACAACGAGAGAGCTCTGCGTCACGAACGCCGACGTCGTCGTTACCGAGGATCCGTATCTCGGAGGGGATGCGAAGAAATACTCCTCTCGCGGACACGTAGACACGTTCAAGAAACTGTGTTTCGCTGTCGGTATGGTCTCAGTTATAGCAGCGGCCCTGGAAGCAGAGTTTGTGCTCATACGGCCGTTAGACTGGAAAACATTCTATTCGTTGACAATCAAGACGCCGGCGAACATTCAAGAGACGATACGGTCACAGCTCACCGGTGGGATCCAGGGCGAGGATATTCAGGACGCGATTCTGATCGGCACGTACTACATAGATCACGTACTCGTGGAGGCAAGAGGGTAATATGCTAAAGCAATTTATTAAACAGTTATTTTGTCGACATCGGTGGGAGATCTTCTGGCCGACGATAGGATTCTACATTGAGAAATGTGTGTACTGTAAAAAGCTACGGGTAGTATACCGCAAACCGCCTGAGCATGTCAACTGTAGATGTGCTGTTATTCCAGTCGAAGACGAGAAGGAAGCCAAAGGTGAAAGAGCAATATAGCTTTTGGGAAGGAATGATAGCGGGTTTTGCTATCGGGATGCTTGTCGTTTCTATAATAGTTTTTGTAATAATAAACAATTTAATTAAGTAGGGAGGGGAACATTGATACAAGAAGCTGACGGTTTTTTAATCACGCTGTTGAGCGGTCGCAAGCTGTTCGTCGAGAACAAGCATTATCAGGAGGACGTCGACGGCAACATTACTTTCAAGGGGAATCATGCGATTGAAATCGCGTTGATTAAGAAAGGGCAGGGCTTGGAATGTCTTGCGTCGAAAGTGCATGAGACTCCGCTCAAGATCACATGGTCCAAGATATACAAACATGCGATCGCGAGTATGGAGAAGATCGACGAGCGGAGTTTTCTCTATGAGACGATCCTCAAGGCGCGATCGAATATCATCATCCCGAAAGGGGTGAACATCGGGAAGTCTCAGACGGTGTGAAGAGGGAAATAGAACATGTCGACTGAACCTGATGATCACAATGTAGCGAAGCATTTCCTCGAGGAAGAGATAAAAATCAAGTGTCGAGAACTCGCCGACTATTACGATCGTGATCGATTGACGATAGAAATAAACCTTGACAAATCTCTGAACATTGTCAAGATTAAGATAACAGAGCATGAATAACTAATCCAAAGCCCGGACCACCGGCACAAACCGACCCGTGCTGAGGAGGATGTCTCACAGATTCGCGTGAGTTGTCCTCTTCGGTATGGGTCTTTTTTTGTGTTCGGAGAGGGACATGCAAGAAACCGTTGTATCAAAACTCAAACGAAAAGATGGACCTCCCACAAAGTATAACCCTCTATGGCATCCTCAGCTCGTCTTCTGGATGGCAAGAGACGGCCTCACCGACAAGGAAATAGCGAAAAGGCTCGGTGTCTGTAAACGAACCGTTGATACATGGAAGAAT
>Ga0307378_10014235_pt1 | contig 10016 bp, 10 predicted proteins | sample UN1MG_FD_202238 | JGI IMG/M metagenome (GOLD analysis project Ga0307378, IMG submission 202238) | Soil microbial communities from Risofladan, Vaasa, Finland - UN-1 | ecosystem: Environmental > Terrestrial > Soil > Coastal area > Acid sulfate soil | place: Finland: Risofladan, Vaasa | collected... | reverse complement strand
AATGAGATTTCAAGTGCCTGGTTATGCCGATGAAAGATAAAATCCAGATAGCCACAACTGCTACGGCCAAAGTGATGTTGGCAGTTGTCAGCAAACCCATGCCTGATGGGGCAGTTTGCACCATCAACAGCTTAATTCCGGCTGCCACTGTTATTGCTACTGCTAGACTCACAAATATGGAGAAAAGCATGTAAAACCCGTTGTCATCATGGGTTGAATGCGATCTTAGATATTTGTTGACCACGACGAAAGAGAAACCCCATATTACAACAACTACTATGGCCAATGCGATGTTGGCAGTTGTCACCAGACCCATGCCGAACGAGGCAGTCTGCACCATCAACAGCTTACTTCCGGCTGCGACTGCTATTGCTACTGCAAGACTCACAAATATGGAGAAAAGCATGTAAAACCCGTTGTCGTCATGGGTTGAATGCGACCTTAGATATCTGTTGACCCCGGCGAATGATAAACCCCAGCTTGTCAATGCTGCTATAGAGGTTATTACGCTCGTGGCTTCTATTCCTGCATACATTTCCGTTCACCTTTACATTCTAGAATTCGCAATCCATACATTCTGTTTCTCCTCATACATTGACTCCGAACGCCACGCCAACAAGAAGAAGGGCTCCTGTAAACATGCATACCCTTGCACTCCAAATTGCTATGCTTTTGAAGGCGGACATTTTTTTGTAAGTCTGCCTCTCGATAGCGCTCACCTTCACCCCCGCGAAGAATATGCTAATCAAGCCAAGTACCAATATGCTCATAAATATGTACAGGCTTTGCAGTTCCAATGGCAAGAAGCCTGCAGAAGGAAGCGCACCCTGCGTTTTTATAATAGCTATCGTGGAGGATGGCCCTTCAACCATAGCAAGAGCAGCCCCTAGAAAAATGGAAAGACATCCCAATACTGTAATATTCGCTCTCGCCTTGCGCGTGAGTGGTAGATGATTCACTGCTTCAACAAGCACGAAGAACGAGAGTATGGGTGTGACAATAGCCGCCAATAGTCCTAACACAACGACAATCTCCAAAAATATGACTTTCATAGTGATCCTATCTAAGAGGAGGTCGTTTATGCTCCGAAAAAAGTTGGGCCTAATATAGTGTGCTATCAATCCTGCCACCAACACAGTTAGCACTATGCCAACAACTACTGGTTTCTGGACAGCTTCCTCGACGATACCTATATGCCAGGATCTTGAGATAGCAACGGCGCATACGCCCATTAGAAATAAGAACGCCTCAATGTTGCGTTCAATTCTTTTGATCATTAGTGGACCTAAAAGCACGGCCACAAATATAGGAATCAATCCTATTTCGACTGGGATAAGCTCCATCTTGGGATCACCAACTGGCAGATGCGTCTTCTGGTTTCGATTTCAATTAAAATCAAAATTAGTGATATTCCCATATTAAAGCGTTTGGGTGCCCGGCACAGAGATAATTGTTAACTATTATTCGTAATAATTATCTAATAAGACAAGTCAGGGAGTAGCGGATTGCTTAGTCTGATGGTTTTAATTTATACTTTCCATAAACTTATGTTATGTATTGTACCCATATTAAAGGTTTTGTCTTTTGTCTAAAAATATATGATAATTATTAATGGTTCACATTATTCTCTCTGGCTAAGAAGGATGTATACCAGGGAGAGTTTTAGTGTAACTCCAGTATAATAGCCGAAAAAAGAAACGAATATTTATCCTATTACGGACCATATAAATTAAAAATAATTCTATAAAAAATTTTGCGAATTAAGTTGCCGGCTTTCGCCATCAAATAGATCGCGACAGGGATTTCAGCATGTTGTACTCAACCATACCCAGCCGATCACGACCTACCTTGTACCCATTCTAGTCTGCCCATCACCAATTATTGAGACGCTAAGTCGTTGACGGGAGATAATTTACGCATTTCCAGAGGCATGTCTGAAATTTCCTCGTTTGGTGATAGCTATTTTCTGGCTACGCGGGCCAAAATTTGGATATTTTATCTCCCGTCGACCCCTAAGACTTGATACCGTTAATGGCTAGCTTTAATATATAGAGACCCCAACCAAGCGGCAGAAGGCCGATCAACATGAAGTTTAGCCCTGAATAGTTATGGAAGATGAACAAGTCTCTGATACCACCTGTTGAGCTGATTGATCCACTAGCCACCATCAGCAGCCCCGCGATGACTGCCGATATCCTGCAGAATTTCTCCGGCCACCCGATTCCCATAAACTGCTTGGTAGCTGGGTTGACCAAGCTGAGTACGTATATACCACCCAACGCGATCAGCAAACCAGCGATGATCACCGTAATATCTCCCTTTCCGATGATCAATACCATCGCACCCCCCAGTATCAATAACAACCGCCCTGTGGCTAACGCCCCTATTCTCCCCAGTCCCATAGTGTTCCCCGATTTAACTTCGCCATTAATCCTTAAGAATATGCAATTTTTGCAGTGATTTCCTAAGTCCATTGGACTGAGCCATGGAATAAAAGAATCTAGTTACAACTCTGAGAGCAACGATCCACCATGTACACAAAGACCAACTCCTCCCCGGCGGCAGAGCCGCCAGAAGAACTCAGATACCGCCTACCGAAATTTCTTGATGGAATTCGATCAACCATGCCAACGGAAAGCTAAGGCAGCCCTGGCAAGTCCGGAAACATTATGGTGACCAGAAATGCCAAGCACAGAGTTCCAAGCAAGAATGCTATTGCAAGCGTTTTATCGCTCATTTCCATCTCCTTTTGGGCCTATTTCTCATTAATATGTATTAACAACTTTGCTATTTATGCTTTGCTTGTTGCTCTAGCAAATCCGCACAGATTTTCTTAAGAGGGGTAGCTAGCCGGATAGAATTCAAACCAATTACGTAGTATCATTCGTTATAAATACATAAAAACAAAAATAGTAAATGAGAACTATTTTAAGCATTCCGTGCCGGCTCTAACCACCAGTACTGGCCGGTCACCCATCCAGGCCACATCGTAGGTTGTACTCCCCACCCCGAGCTGCTTCAACCAGTCCATTCCATGAGAGCTCATTGCGATCATTGATACGTCCTCTTTCTCCGCCAGGGCTATTATCTCCTCAGCAGGATTTCCCGCACTGGTGTAGATATTTCCCGTTATGCCGGCCGCCTCAAGCCCCTCCCGGATGACATTAAGCCTCTTGGTTATCTCCTCGGTTTTGGCTTCAATCTCCTCCCACGTCTCACCCCGAGAGACTACATGCTGCAGCACGACCTCCTCTACCCCTTGGACCCCCTTGATGAAAGCGATCGCATGTTCGGCTGGTTTTGATAAGTCGGTCGGACAAAGCACTTTAGAAAAGGGGTGCAAGCAGAATTTCTCTAAACTCGGGCCGCTCCTGCCCTCCAGGATCCTGTAGCGCATAAGCAGAAGGTTCGTGCTGCCGTAGCGGAGAACGTTCTTGGCTACGTTTCCTAATAAAATGCCTTCCACGACCCCCTTGCCTCTTGCACCCATGACGATAACAGAGGACTCCTCTTCATCCGCAACCCTTTGTATCATCCTGGAGACATCTCCCTCCATTATGGGCTCGATTCTCGTCTTGACGTTAAGGCCACGGCCATCCAGAATCTTACTCTGCTCCGCCAGCATTGTTTTGAATTCATCGATCCGCCCGCCCGGATCCCATACCCTGGAGAGAGGATCGGACGGGCCAATCACATGCAAAAGCACCACATCACTTACGCCAGGAAGCTCTTTAACGCACTCTAGAATTTTCTGAGAGTACTTGGAAAAATCCGTGGGGAATAAAATCTTTTCAAACATATCAACCATCACTTTTAATAATGAAATTCGTCATTCTAATATTTCAATTCATCGACTATAACAATTAAAGAGAACGTATGTGTTTAGCTCCCACTTAAGATTCTGAGAATTTCACCCAGAATTCATTTAGATCAGAAAGATTAAGTAACTCTATTTTCCAAGTTTTGGTTCTTTCGCTTTCAGCATGTAGAGCCTTCATCAGGAGATGGAACATTCAAGAGTTCCACAACTGCCACCATTAGATAAGATAGGAGATAGATTCTACTTCGATTCGATCCCCATCTCACCGATTTTTATTTCTGAGACCTGAAAGCGGACTCTTTATCTCAGCTAGAATGATATCGGCCACAGATGGCGAAAAATATGCTAAGTTTTAGGAGTGTTTTGGTAAGCTAAATTACATTACAGAATAATCATTGTTCTTTTGATATAGAACTCATATTATAATTGAAGGGAAAGGTTGGAAAGCAGAGTAAGATATCAATGTTCTCCGGATCAAATAGAATTGGAAAAAGAAAAAAAAATGGCGAGGAGGTCTTCATCGCCCTTAGAAATTAAACTCAATGTGGAATGGTATGTAGAATACCCATACGAAGTAGATCGCCATCAGCACGAGCCCCAGGGGAAGACCCAGCTTGGCCCATTCCTTGCTGGAGATGCCCATCTTTCCCGCGCAGATGATATTGGGAATATTTCCCGGGATCAGCATGCCACCGGCGACAAGCAGGCCCATTAGAACTGCCTGGATCTGAACAACATCCATTCTCGGGCTTATCTCTGCTGCAGTCAATGTTGCATTGTCCAATATGGCAGAGACCATGTTAACCCAGTAGATAATCTCAGGTGATATGCCGAGGATGTACTTGTCTATTATCACCTTCATGCCACCGCCCAAGAGCAAGAGCGCCATGACGAAGATATAGACCTTCAGGGCCCTGATGACCACATCTCTCAGGCCGCCATCCTCTTCTTCAGTCACTTTGCATTCCATGGCCTTGGCTTTGCCAGTAAAGAACATGGCAAGCAGGCCCATGGCCAGACAGCCTGGTATGATGTATATGGCAAGCTGATTGAAGAGGAAGAAGAATCCTGCATTGTAAGGATCGCCCTGAAGCTTGGTGATGGCAATGGTGGAGAGCGGCTCGCCCACAGGAGTCAGAACTGCGCCAAGGCCAATGGAGAAACAAGCGATTATGATAATATTGATCTTTGTCTGCCGGTCAAAGGGCATGCAGTTCATAAGCTCTACTAAGAGCAGAGCGGCGATAATTGCAGTGATCATGCTTGAAGACAAGCCCAGGATCGCAACAATCAAGAATACTATTATCTTAACGGGAACCACTTTGGTTATGGAATTCATTGCCCTTTGGACTAAAGATTTCCCATAATGAAAGAGAAGGCCTGCTACCAGCACTGCCGGAACGATTCCCTTTACTATAGGCTCTTCAATGGCTTCCATTACTATTTCCCTGTTCCAGCCGATAAGCTCCACCTGATGTTCTGTGTAGCCCAGGGCCGCTACTAAAGCCTCTTTGTTGTAGAAGCTGGATATTGTTACCGCCAATATACCCATAACGAACAGAAACGCCTCAAGATTGTGCTCAATCTTTTTAACCATAAATGGTCCGACGAGCACTATTAGTACTATGGCAAATAAACCAAGATCTAGTGGGTCAAACTGCACAAATATTACCTCCAATTATCAATGATTGCTAAATCCTTTGCTGACCAAAGGCCGCATTTCTGATAAAAGTCATCAGTCATGCTGCCAGGCGCTGCAGCCTCCCTCGCAATCAATCGCCAGCACCTGGTATGTCGCTCCATTTTTTGCACCATTCCTTTTGATACCGCTAACAAATAGCATTCAAGACTTCAACCGCCGGTCTATCATCGCGGGAGTACAAAGCGGTAAACGGCATAGCCATTGCTGGGTTGGATTGAGCCTTTGTTTCAAGCAAGTCCGACTTGAGAGACATGATTGCGAATCAAACGGCAGTACGATATCCATGGCTTAGCCTACGAGTTTTCTCAATTGGCTAATTGGTAATTAACCTTTTCGGATGAACTACCGCACCCAGGGCCAGGCATTTTTTCTTATAGGATCGCGAAGGACGAATGTCGCAGACCGCAGGTCAGCGAAAGTTCTGACGAGAACTCGAAACAACAGGAAGTCCCCGCCCTTCAGGACATGAGAAGAGTTTACGGTAGATCTATCGTCCCCACCACTCTAAGCTTGCCGCCTTCGGGATAGGTAAGAACCGCTCTAGAACCCGGACGATAGACCAGCATTTTGTCTAGCTTCATAGTCAGCTCAACATTGTGCCAGTCGCCTTCTGCCAATACCTTCTCGATCCTGGCCGGAACAAATTGCATCCAAAGGCCAAGGTGAAGCACCATCCCCTCTTTTAGTGGCGCAGGCCAGTATTTGACTATATGCACTTTGGCCGTCAGGGAGGACACTTGCCGGATGGACTTGTCATTGGTGAGGATCGTTCCTCGGTCCAGATCATCCACCTCAATGCCCTTGAGGGCAATGCCAGTCCTCTCGCCCACGCCTGCCGTATCGAAGTCCTCGTCGTGTTTCTGAATGGATCGTACTATTGTCGTCTTGTCTCCCGGCAAGACCATGAGAACATCATGCTTCTTGATGCTTCCTTCGGCCACGGACCCCAAGGCTACGGCCCCAATGCCTCGAACATTGAAGAAGTGATCCACAGGCATAGTCCCTGTCGGTGAGTCTTGCCGAGATTCCATCTTGGCCACATCTTCCTGGAGTCTTTCGCGCAGAGCGTTTTTGTCGTCTTCCAGGAACTCATATCCATCGACCACAGTGCCCTTGATAAGAGGTGCAATCTGCTCGCGGGAAATGTAGTTTTTCAGGACCACAATGCCCTCTTTCAGACCCACCGAGTCCAGCATGATGACCGACTCCCCGAAGACCGGATTTATCTGATCTACAATCAGCAGGGCCTTCTGGGCCATGGAAACGGCATAGAAGAGGGGAGCGAGCCGTTCCGGGTACCTGGTCGGCTCTATGAAAGTGACAGTATTCTGCCCCTTTTTCAGGTTGTAAAAGGTAAGATCGCTGACAGTGCCCTTCTTGCCAAGATCTTTGCCGTAGTCAAGCGCACCCAGGATCGCTACATTAAGATTCGCCATGTCCAACTGAAATTATCCCTGTGATAATAGGTTTTGCGGTGGCCAAAAAACCCTCGTCCTTTTATAGAAACACAAAGAAGAATGCAGGACATGTGCGGAGCTGATTTGTCAGACCTGGAAGAGGAAAGCCCTGAGGCAGGAAAGGCAATCCCGGCAAAAAACCAGGGCCAGGGCAGGACCCCGGATAAGGGCAAAGAGAAGCCCTAATGAAACGCCCATGCGCCCAGGCAGGGGCTCACACGGGACAGATGGGAAACAAGATCTATCGACGCTAAAATTCAGTTTCCCATGGGAAACAACATTTCTCCTTTTGCCGGCATGAATTCACCTTACCGGCATGATCCTACCTCTCAAAAGATATTTATCCCAATCTATCATTATTTAACATAGACTATTGAAGAATAAAGGAGAAAGGACACATGCTCAGCTCAAAAGAATTGGAAAATATGGGAAAGGCCATCGAGGAGATTGGCGCAACCAAGACCTGCATAACAGGGCCGATAATTCAGGAGACCAAGAAAATTGTTTTGGAGAAGGGACTTGATGCCGCAGAACTGTATGCCTCGCAGCTCACGGGCTCGGACGAAAACACGGAACTGTCTCGTGTCTTGGAGGTCTGCCGGAAGAATAAGTTAAGCCAGCAGGCTATCGCCCAGGTCCTGGATAAGCTTTCTGTCATTGAATCCGGTAAATGGTAGATATTATATTTTTTTTGTTAGTATTAAAGTTTGTTATTTTTAAAATTTGCACACCAGCCGCCACACAAATATAATAATATTAATATTATTTATCTTCTTCTAATTCTACCATAGTTCCATCGCCTCACCCAATATATACATCCAAATCCGCCATAACGTGATTATTTGAACTACAATGCATAATCTATAAATACATTGTACTTTTTAACTCAATAGAGTACAAGATTATACATTAGATCTGGTGATTACTTTGAGTTATCTTCAAAATATCGTGGAAGGGCGGGACCTAACCCAGGAGGAGGCCGAGGCACTGATGGGTGAGATCTTCAGCAGTGCCACAGATGCCCAAATCGGCGCTCTGCTGGTTGCCCTGCGCATGAAAGGCGAATCCATCCCGGAGATAGCAGGCTTTGCCAGGAAGATGAGAGATTCGGCCGTTTGCATCCGCCCTAAAGTCAAAGGCATCTTAGTGGACACCTGCGGCACGGGAGGAGATGCATCCAACACCATCAACGTGAGCACTGCTGCGGCCATAGTCTCAGCCGCTTGCGGCGTGCCTGTGGCCAAGCATGGAAACTATGCAGTGAGCTCGAAATGCGGCAGCGCCAACGTGCTCTCTGAACTTGGCGTCAACATCAGCCCCCAACCCGAGGCAGTAGCAGCCATGATCGAGAGCCTGGGGCTAGGATTCATGTTGGCACCCATCTTCCATCCGGCCATGAAGCGGGTAGCTCCCATTCGTCGCGAGCTGGGCCTTCGCACTGTCTTCAATATCCTGGGGCCCCTGACCAATCCCGCCGGAGCTAAAGCGCAGGTGATGGGAGTCTACGATCCGCTTCTTTGCGAAAAGCTGGCCTGCGTTTTGCAGATGCTGGACACACAAAGGGCCCTGGTGGTGCACGGCATGGGCATGGATGAGATCACCAACACCGGCGAAACAAAAGTCTCGGAGCTGAAAGACGGAGTCGTGAAAAGCTACAGCCTCATGCCGCAGGATCTGGGCTATCCATTGGCCAGGCCACAAGATATCGCAGGTGGAGCGCCTGAGGAAAACGCCAGAAAGCTGGTAGCTGTGATGAAGGGGGAAAAGTCCCCTGCCCGAGATATCATCGCTATGAACGGCGGGGCGGCCGTCTACGTCTCCGGCAAAGCCTCTTCCCTCAAAGAGGGAGCAAAAAATGCTGAGGAGGCTATAGACTCGGGAAAGGCCCTGGAGCTCCTCCAAAGAATGGTGCAGATGAACGGCGACGCCCAAAAGCTGGAGCGGTTCTTGTGACGAAGATAAAGGTCTGCGGAATAATGAACCAATCCGATCTCGCTCATGCCGTCATCGCGGGAGCGGATGCAGTGGGTTTTGTGGTGGAGATCGATGATTCAAGGCACAGCATCTCGGCTGGCCAGGCAGCTGATCTCATCAGCCGGGTGCCAATTTACACCAAGAGCGTGGCAGTGATCGCTCCGGTGGATGTGGATGAGGCTGTGCGACTGGCCACCCAAACCAAGGCAGATGTCCTGCAGGTGCATGGCTCTTTAGCCCCCAAGGATCTAGCGGAACTGAAATCCCGGGTTCATCAAAAGCTGATAGCTGCCGTAGCCGCTAACAAGGGTGGAAAAGAAGCCATGCGCTTTGGCATGGTGGTTGACGCCATCCTCCTGGACACTATGGTAAATGGAAAGCTGGGAGGAACTGGGTTTGTTCACGACTGGGATCTGAGCGCCGAGATTGTCAGATCTCTGAAGGTTCCAGTGATCTTGGCCGGTGGGCTGCATCCCGGTAACGTGGCCGCAGCCATAGAGAAAGTCAGGCCTTATGCAGTGGATGTCTCCAGCGGCCTGGAGACGGACGGCAAGAAGGACCCACAAAAGATTCTTTCCTTTATCAGGGAGGCGAGAGCATGTCCTCATTCTCAGTAGAGCCGGTGTACGTGGACGTGAGCGATAAGGTGAGTGTGGACGCACCTCTCTCCCTTTACCTGGCCCTGAGAGGCCGCAGGTACCCCTATCTGCTGGAGTCGGTGGAAAAGTCGGGCCAAAAGGCCAGGTTCTCCTTTGTGGGAGCAGACCCCTCTGCCGTGGTCGAAGTGAAGAACCGCTTCCTGCGCATGGAGTTTTATAACGGCGGAATGGGGCCCATTGAGGAAAGGCTCTCGGAATGCGTGGATGTGGAAAAGAAAGGCTCGACTCTGCAAGGGACCATAAAAGAGGGCTACGATCTCTTCGATGCCCTGCGAGCGGCCATCCCGTGCAGCCGGGGAATGCCCAACAACTTCGGCAGACAGGTGTTCACCGGAGGAGGAATAGGATATCTGGCCTATGACCTGGTTAAAGAGCGCCTGGGCAGAATATCCACCTCAGACACT
>Ga0307378_10014233_pt1 | contig 10017 bp, 13 predicted proteins | sample UN1MG_FD_202238 | JGI IMG/M metagenome (GOLD analysis project Ga0307378, IMG submission 202238) | Soil microbial communities from Risofladan, Vaasa, Finland - UN-1 | ecosystem: Environmental > Terrestrial > Soil > Coastal area > Acid sulfate soil | place: Finland: Risofladan, Vaasa | collected... | reverse complement strand
TCCTGGGCGATGCCGTAGTTGATCCAGACAGCCTTCGCGTGTCCGATATGAAGGTAGGCGTTGGGCTCCGGAGGGAAGCGCGTGTGGACGCCGGTGAATCGCCCACAACGCAGATCCTCGATAACGCCCTGGCGGATGAAGTTCATCGGCGTCGGCTGGCGGCCAAACCTGTCTTCTTCAAAATGGTCTTCTTCGATGTGCGACGAGCCCATGAGAGTGTAGCTCCATTCCCTTTGTGTCCGGCCTCAGCGCTCGCGGGACATCAGATCGGCGGGCGAACTGAGACACCCGTTAGGTGCCTCTGCCGCTCTGTTCCAGTGCCCCAGCACCGACCTCCGGTAGCGCTCCCACCTGGCGACTAAGGTGGAAATCTGTAAGGCCCTTCGCCGGGCCGGCAGGGCGTCCCTCCCGTTCGGCACTGAATGCCCCTCTCACACTTCGGAGTGAGGGGCGACCTTGGGGGTAGTGGGGCGCGTTGATCGGCCGTTTGGGGGGAGGTGCGCATGTCAAGTAGCTTTGGGACACCAGTCTTGCAGCTTGGGTAGTGCTCTGCGCCCCAGGGATGGTGGCAATACTGTTGGGGTGGGAGCGGCGGTGTATGTCGTCAGCAAAAGTGAGACAGCGAGTAAGCTACGGTTGCGTCTGATGTGAGGGGGTGTCCCTGCTCCTGGACCGGCAATGCCGGCCGCGGGCATTCCCCCGGCTGCTGCCCGCGACCATCTGCGCTCTATGCTCGCCTCTGCTGTCCGGGTAGCCGCCAGCGCCTAACTAGCACCGCCGCGACCGCGTTATGCATTGCTGCGAAGCACGCCCCCGCTACCAACCTGCGACCTCCGGCCACGCGTGTGCCTGCGTGAGAGGCAATCGAGGGCCGGCCACACAGCTCTATTGGTCCGGTTGCCCCATTCCCATCCCTTCGTCCGGCCCCCCAAGTGCAACCCTCCGCGAACTGAGAATCGGTTCTAGGAGGGTTACGTTCGGGGAGCCACTCCTCCAAACCGCCGAAACACCCCACCCACCAGTTAACGCCCACACTCCTCGCGGGCGCTTCCGGACCTAGCCACGAATCAGCCAGTCTCCAGGCCATTCTGGAACTTCTTGGCGAATGCGCCCGGCCCTGCCCTTGTCACCCAAGCGTGACGCCTGTCTGAACACGGCCAGACGGGTTGCCGCACAGGTCGGAAATCCAACGTGTGAGCCCAACATGGACAGGATCAGGCCTGGCTGGCCGAGGCGGCCGGTCCTAATCGCTTCCCTGGCCTGCTGGCGAAGAGAATGTGCGAGCCGAGCTCGGGCGCGCTCAAGCAGACCTCGGCTTCGATATCCTCAAGCATGGGCCAGATGCTCGACTCCGACTGCAGGGCTAAGATCCTCTCCGGGGGGAGAGTCAGCAGAGTGTTGGTACTTCGCACTTCCACGACATCCACGGCGGCCCGATCCAGGAGCCTGAGCAACTCATCCTTCCGGAAGTAATGGGCTGGCTGCTTCGTCAGAAACGCTCCGCCACGGGGAACATCGCCTGTCCTCAACAGTATTCCCAGCGCCTCTGGATCCACATCCGTAGAACGAGTCCATCCATAGACCAGCCGTGTTCTCAATATCCCGATGCGACTCATAACGCTCCCAAGAAGCAGTCCGTCCGGCTTGCAGACGCGGACTAGTTCTGCCAGAGCTGTCTGGACCTTGTCTCGTAGGTAGCAGAGCGCCCCGCCCAGACAAAGGACAACATCGAATGACTCGTCGGGAAGAAAGCCCATGTTCAGAATGTCGCAGCAATACGCGCCTGCGATTCTGTCGGAGAGGTCTGCCTCCCCAAGCCTTCTCTGCGCCTCTGCAATCATCTTCTCCGAGATGTCCACCAAGGTGACCTCGCATCCCATTTTCGCAAGGAACGTGGCAAACCGCCCGGGGCCTGACCCGGCATCGAGGACTGCGCTCTTGGGGCGAACGTATCGCGCGAGGAACCGTTGGATCTGGGTCAGCTGAACGCGACCCAGGGGATTGTCAAAACGTTCCCATTCTCTTTTCACACGCGCATCGTAAAGGTCTCGTACTTCCTGAGGATCATATGACATGAAGCATCCCCTCCTGCGCCGGCCCTCCGCTCGGTCTCTGGGTGGTTGACGGCCAGGGCATACTGCGCATAACCTCAGCGCGTCTTGACAGACATGCCAGCATAGCAAACTTGGACAAGGCGCGCTTCCCTCCTCCGGCAACCCAGCGTACATATCCTCTTCAGAGTGCAACAGAATGCCTCGGTCAAGAGCCCCTGAAACCGCTGCAGACTTGCTCTGAGGGCATCCGTCATGTTTCGTGGGCTTCCATTTCGCAGGAGGATGAACCCGCGTGAAAGCCCTCGGAGCCTCAATCTGCCTGATATTGCGGTCGGTGTGCGGGTGTCAAGGCCGGATGCAGCCACCGGCGGAACTCCTGCGCCAGGCATCCATTCCCATCCCTCCACCCGCACCCCGAATGCAACCCTCCGCGAACTGAGAATGGTTACTAGGAGGGTTACGTTCGGGCAGCCATGATGTGGGACAATGAGATGGCGTCGAGACAAGAAGCTGCAACTTATCCGAAGTTGCCGGTGAGCTTGCCCTAAGCGTAGCGAAGGGAGTCCTCCCCGCGGAGCCATGCACAGCATGGCGGGGAATCCTGAGTGTGTTGAAGGACCCGCACCGCCACTCTTTCAAGTCGGCCAGAGCTCTCCGGGCGCCCTCATGAGTGGTTCACAGAACATGCGGTGCCTTGTTCGGCGCCGAGGTCGTCTATGACGCGCCAGTTGACGCTGCACCTTGATCAGTGCCGGATGCTCGGGCAAGAAGATATGGAAACGGGATCGCAACCAAGTCTCCAACGATGAAGGTAGCGAATACGGCGGCAGTTAGGAGACCATAGTCTGGGAATCGGCCCCTCAGGAGCAGGGGAAGAACGACGGCCACGAACCAGACTGACTTGTAGCAGAGCTGAAGCAGCAGGACCGGCGCAAACTTCAGGGGATCGCGCAAGCCGAGCACAGACAGGACGCCAAACGCAACATAAACGCTGCCCACTATGCCCATGGCTATGGGCTGGTCCCCCGGCCACCGAAGCACTGCCTTCATCAGTTCCGGCATGATGATGATTCCCAGCCCGATCGCGCCCGCTACCACAATGGTGTAGAGATACATGAACCGCATCCAGCCTCGCCGAATCACAAACGGCCCTGGCATATTCCTCACCTCCTTGTGACTACGGAGCCACCCGTCAGGCATCGCTCACGGGTGTCTTGCCGGGAGAACCCATCCGGCGTGATTGCTGCCATCCCTCGAACCTCCTGGGTGCCCGTATCGAATCTGGACCGGAACATCAGGTGTCGCATCGTCTCCCGTCGGCGGCAGGTGCCAGGGGAGGTGTTTCGGCGGGCAAGTAGACGAAACCTGTCTGGGAGAGTGGGTGTGTGGTAAGGGGTCGTCTCCCCCCGGTACTGGACCGAGCGCGGCGGCGTCTCGCTGGCAGGCCGTTCCCCTCTCCGAAACGCCCTGCTATCGAAATTGGCGACTTCGTCGGAAGCCCGTTGTTTCGATGCCAGGATTGTTCCTCCACCAAGTGCTGCGGTGACCCCGCGGCGCCTGTGGCGCTACCTGCCCGACTCGGAGCCAGAGAAGCTGGGCCGCTGACAGTGGCGACAGACACTGAGCTCCAGCGCAGGGAGATGCGTCAAGCGACCTTGGGCAGCCGCAACGCGGTGAGCCGAGCCTTCTCTGTTCCCATCCTAATGCGCGGCCCCCAAACGCCACCCTCCGCGAGCTGAGAATCGGTTCCGGGAGGGTTACGTTCGGGCAGCCATGATGTGGGACAATGAGATGGCGGCGGGACAAGAAGCTGCAACTTATCCGAAGTTGCCGGTGAGCTTGCCTTGAGCGTAGCGAAGGGAGTCCTGCCCCCGGAGCCAGCAAATGCTTTCCTATTACGGGTCCACCCTCTTGTGAGAGGCGCTCTTTCCCGTTCGCGTGTTGCTGCGGCGTGTACTCTAGCGTACGTCGGCGCCGCCCGGGCGCGCACGGCCTAGCTGATTTCCGACACAAGAGGTGACAGGACGCCCGGACCGGCGGGCGAAGGAGTGGGCCGGGCTCGTGCGTCTTCTGCGCCGCCTCATTCAGATTCTCGCCCTTGCTGAGCTCTCGAAGCTGCTCGCCGCGGAACGCTGTAGGGTTTCTTGCATCACGGTTAGGAGCACCCATAATGCGAGAAACTCTACCGCGCACGGCGGGATGCTCACACAGCAGATTCTCTTGCATTACGGTCGTCACGGTAATGCAAGAGAATCCGTAAGTGCGATGCAGGGAGATGAAGCGATACCGAATTCCCCTGCACCTGTGCGGAGGTCCGCCATGGGGAGAGCAATCGGATCGCTGATGATAGTAGTCCCACTGACCGTAACGGGAGTCTTTGCTGTTTGGGCGGGCTTCTTCCTGCGAACTCAGCCCTTCTTCTCCGTGCCACCCGCGGAAGACGAGGCGATATACTGGTTCTTCATGCCCTTTATTCCGCGAGTCGCAGCGTGTTTCTCCTGCTCGGTCCTGTGGCTGGCGGGGAGTGTATGCATTCTCCTTGGCCTGGGCCTTCTCGGTGACTTCTGGAACGTCGGCGGGCCTCATCTCCTCGGCGTGTGGTCACTCTGGCACGGCGGCGCGCTCGGACTCGCAATGGTCTTCGTCAGCGCGGTCCACCCACACCCCGCAGTCTTCTGGCACGAGATACGGTCTGTTCTCATATCCCCCTTGAACCATTTATCGCTTGCCTGGCGACTCTACTTCGTCCTACTCTGTTGCGTGTTCCTGGGCTCCTTTCTTCTCGTCCTCGCCAGGAAGCCTCTCACGAAGCCGACTTGAGGGGTGCCGGCACCCCACGCAGGGCCACTGCCGAGGGGCGGCCGGAAGAGGAGAGGCAGGACATGAAAAGGATACTCGTCGTAGACGATGAGCCACCAATCGCCCGCTTGATCGAAGCGGCTCTCAAGGCGGCCAAGGTCGAGCACACTCTCGAGTACTGCAGCGACGGCGCTCAGGGCCGAGCCAAGGCGGCCCAGGGCCAATACGACCTCATCACCCTCGACCTGCACATGCCGCTCATGGGCGGTGTCGAGGCCCTGAGGCACATGAAGGCGAACCCAAAATCGGCCCACATCCCCATCGTTGTGATCACGGGCCAGCAGGATCCTGTGTTTCACAAGCGCGTGATGCGGCTCGGCGCGGCTGCCTTGGTCACCAAGCCGTTCGAACTCGAAGAGCTCGGCACTATTCTGTCCAAGGCCCTCGCCGGCGAGCAGGTCCAGCCCCCAACGATCGAGGAGGAAGATTCCGACGTACGGCCGCTCGATGTCTGAACCACGCGCCCGCCGCAGCCGGCGGTCAAGCAAAACAAGGACCCGCGGCCGCGCGGGGCCCGCTCCCCGCCGCGTCACTCCTCACCAATGGGCCTATCCCAGCTCTTGACAACCCCTAGCCCGAAAGCGGCGGAGGCTCTCCCTCTTCCCCCGAAGGTTCCTCGTGCGCGACCGTCAATATCCGCCTGACCGCAGTGAGAAGATCATCCATCTGGAACGGCTTCGTCAAGTAGAGATCGACGCCGGTCATCCAGCCGCGAACGACATCCCGATCCTCCCGCCGGGCAGTCAGCATGATAACCGGCAATTCCCTCGTTGCCGGCTTCTCCCTGAGCACACGCAGGGTCTCAAACCCGTCGAGCACCGGCATGACCACATCGAGTATGACGAGGTCCGGAGGATTGGACTCCGCCGCCAGCAAGCATTCCGCGCCGTTCCCGGCTGTCGCCACCTCCAGCCCCTCGCGCTCCAGCGCCGCCTGGATCATCTTCACCGTTGGCGGTTCATCGTCTACCACCAGCACGCGCTGTCCCATGCCTCCGCCCCCTTATGTCTCGCTCTGCGCCGTCCGCGACGCCCTCGACTCGGCCGGCGGCGTGCACCCTCTTCGCGGCGCGCCACAGGCCGGCTGCCGGCCGCCTCCCAGTCGCTCGCGCCGAACCGACGCGCCTACTCCGAGTCACCCCTCGACGAATCGCCGGCCTCTGACTCCGCGCCGCCGGTCGGCTCGATCTGGCCTCCGGCGAGGAGCAAGCGGAAGAGGCTCACGAGCTCCCATCTCCGGAACGGCTTCGTGACCACCGCGGCCGCGCCCAGCTTCTCCACCCGCGCGTGAAGGGCAGGGTCCGTTTTCGCTGTAACCACCACCACAGGCACGCGCGCCGACTTCGGGTCTTTCTTCATCTCCTCCAGTGCCTGGACACCGTCCATCAAAGGCATGGCCAGGTCCAAGGTGATGAGATCGTACTTCCCTTGAGCCGCCTTGGCGCGCCCCTGTCCGCCGTCGGTGCAGAACTCCAGCGTGTGTTCTACATCCGCCGCCTTGAGCGCGGCTCTCACCAACCGGGCAACTGACGGATCATCATCTATGACCAGAACCCTTTTCACGTTGCCTCCCCCTTGCCGAAAGTCTCCCCGACCCGACTGCGGGACGTCCCCGACGCCCCGATAGACACCTCTTCTCGATGCGCACCCCCCGATCGACACCCGCCAGGGCATCCCGGCAGGGACACCCATGCCCACGCACAGGGCCGGGCTCGCATGGCGGTAGGGATCGCCCCGTACCGGCCCCCGCGATCCCCCATCACTGCCTCCTCGCGAGGCGCCCGCCCGGTTCGGCGGATGGCACCTATATCGCCGCCTTCTTCGCCATTCTGAGTGCCTTCAAGACCGTGAAATAGGACTCGACGGCCTCAGTGGCCCTCTCCGCCCGGTCTCGCTCCGGTGCCCCCGATACCGCTCCCGCCCCCGGCATCCTTATTAAGACACCGGCCGTTAGGATGGCCGCCACAACGACGTCTTCTTGCATAGCCACCGCCTCCTCGTAGCGGCGGATTCGACGATCATAAAGCACCCCCCTTCTCCCGAATCTCCAACATTGGCGACAACCGCACGACAGGCCCTGAGCGCCGCCTGGTGGAATGCCACCGTCACCGGCGCCGAACATCCCTCGCGGCACAGAGCCCGCCCGTGGTCGTAGTTGTGCACAAAACCTGCAGGAATACCTCTAGGCCCGTCGAATCCGCTAAGTGAGCCTGGCCCGTGTGAGAGAATCGCTCTGTGCATACGGCGGGGCCAGAGACGGGGTGCAGGCTTGTGGGTCTGACGAAGGTCGGGGAGTACACGATCGCCCGGGAGGTCGGTCGGGGCGGGATGGGCAAGGTCTTTCAGGCCTTGTCTCCACAGGGCGATACCGTCGCGCTCAAGACCGTCATATGGCCCGAAGGCCTCGATCCGCGCACGCGGTGGGAGACCGTGGAGCGCTTCCAACGCGAGGCCCGCGCCGCCCGCGTCCTCACCCATCCCAACATCTGTCAGGTGCTGGACATCGGGGCTGACGATGATACCTTCTTCATCGTCATGGAGTTCATCGACGGCCAGAGCGTCCGGGATCTGATCAGGATCGCGGGCGCCATCCAGGTCGAGCGCGCAGTGGAGATCATGACGACCGTCTGCAAGGCCCTCGCTTACGCGCACGATCAAGGCATCATCCATCGTGACATCAAGCCCGACAATATCATGGTGCTGCGCAGCGGCGCGGTCAAGCTCATGGATTTCGGCCTTGCCTCCATAGTCTACGAGAAGGCCGTCACTCAGACCGGCACGATGATGGGAACCTTCTGCTACATGTCGCCCGAGCAGGCGCAGGGAAAGAAGGCCGACGCACGATCCGACATCTTCTCCATAGGGACTACCTTCTACGAAATGCTCGCCGGCCGCCAGGCGTTCCCCGGCGAATCGCCGGCCGCCGTGGTGAACAAGATTCTGACCGAGGAGCCGCCCCGCATACCCGCATTGCCGGCGCCCGTCTCGCGCACTCTAGCTAAGTGCCTCCGAAAGCAGCCGCAGTACCGATTCCAGAATGCTGGCGAGGTCATCTCGGCACTCGGCGGGCAGGAGATGCAGCCCGACACCACTGGAACGGCGGTATTGCCCGGCCGGCAGCCCGACCCTGCAGTCGTGCTCTCCTCCCCCGCGCCCCGCACCTTGCCGTATCCGCCGAACGCCGGATCCGAGACCGAGGCCAGGCGCACATCTCGTCCGCCGGATCTCCGCTGCTCCAAGTGCAACGAACCGATGAGCCGCGACACTCCCTCCTGCTGGCGATGCGGCACTCCGAATCCTGTCATTGCCACTCGAACCGCGCGCAGGAAATATCACGATGAGCTGGGGCGGGCCCTCGAAGACATCCACGTCAAGCAGAGAAAGAACAGCTGGTTCAAGAGAGCCCGGTAGACGATGCAGGAGTCCTTTCGGGCGGAGCGGCCGTCGTGATTGCTAAGCCGAGTCCGGGGCCTTCAGCCGTTCAGGGGAAGCGAGAACGAGAAGCTCGAACCCTGCCCGGGTGCGCTCTCCACCCAGATCTGGCCCCCGTGCGCCTCCACCGCCAGCTTGCAGAACGCGAGGCCGAGCCCCACCGACACCTTTTCGCTCGAGCGCTCTCTCAGTGTCGCCTGGAAGAATTTGTCGAAAATGCGGCCTTGGTACTCCCTGGCGATTCCGGGACCCTCGTCTCGCATCGTGATGACGACCGAGTCCGCGTCACCGCTCACACCGGCGCGTATGTTGAGCGTGCTCCCCTCCGGCGAAAGCTCCACTGCATTTCCGGCCAGGTTGATGACTATCCGACGGAGAATTTCGCGGTTCGCAGCAACAGGAGGCAGGCTCTCAGGGATCTCGATGTCGACGCAAATGTCTCTGGCGCGGATCTGGTAGTCGATCAGCGACAGGGCTTTCTCGACCTCCTCGCCGACCTCCAGCGGCGCCCGCTCGAGCTTCAGCTCCCCGGCCTCCAGCTTCGCCGCATCCAGTATCCCCGCCACCAGCACGGCAAGCCATTTGCTGGACCCGAGAGCCCATTCCACGTACTCTTTCTGGTGATCGGCGAGAGACTCACTCGCCAGCAGCTCCAGGAAGCCGACGATCCCCGTGAGCGGGCCCTTCAGGTCATGGGTTACCATCGCGGACAGATCCTGAAGCAGCCGGTTCTTTCGCTCGGCCTCGCATAGCTCGCATCCAACAATACCGATGGCCGCCCGGTTTGCAAACAGGCTCAGCCGCTCCAGATCCTGCTCCGTGAAGGCGGCCTTGCCCCCCCGGCTCTCCACCTGGATCACTCCAATCGTCTCCTCTCCGGTCCACAGAGGCGCACACACGCTTGAGGAGATACCGGCCGCGGCCGCACTCTCGGAATCCTCGAACTCCGTCGGGACGTCGCCGAAGAGCATGGACTTGCCCTCTCTCAGCACGCGGTTCACAACCGACATGCTCACCGGCAGATCGCCCGTCACTCGCCCAGCCTCTCCTCGCACCCGAGCCACTTGCCTCCGAGGTCGAAGCGTCTCCTTCTCCACCAGCACAAGAACGACATCCGTCGCCGCGGGAAATGCCCTCAGCATCGCCTGCAGCACCGCATCAACCATCCTCTCCGGCTCGAAGGCGAGACCTATGTCTTTCTCCCATTGATACGCAAGGCCCAGATCATCGACGCTCGCGAGCCGCCGCCGTCTGGACGCCTCCAGGTCCGCCAGCGAACGAGATGCTATCAGCGTGTGCTCCGGTATGCCCGCGACTGCTTCTTCCCCAGGCTGGAATCGAAGGACCGACCGCCCAACAAGGATCAGATCGCCCGACTCCAACTCGATGTCTGGGTCTGATCGGGTAAGCGACATATCCTCGCCTGATCTTTGGACCACCGAGCCGTTGGTGCTTCCCAAGTCCCGGTACACCCAGTTGCCGCCGGCCAAGACAAGCTGACCATGCCTGCGGGAAACGAAAGGATCGGAGAGATGGACGTCGCTCTCTGAGGACGTGCCGAGGCCGATGGTGCCCTCCCGGCACACATACACCGACGGTGTCTCATTCATAGTTGAAGGTTGAGGCGGCTCTCTCCACCCGATGGATAGCCGACGGCTATCTGGTAGAATCGG
>Ga0307378_10014231_pt1 | contig 10017 bp, 2 predicted proteins | sample UN1MG_FD_202238 | JGI IMG/M metagenome (GOLD analysis project Ga0307378, IMG submission 202238) | Soil microbial communities from Risofladan, Vaasa, Finland - UN-1 | ecosystem: Environmental > Terrestrial > Soil > Coastal area > Acid sulfate soil | place: Finland: Risofladan, Vaasa | collected... | reverse complement strand
TTCCAGGCTCAGGTCGAGATTTACTTGCAGAATGATGTTGCCGTCCTCACGAACGTTCGGGGTAATCTCAATTGAGTCGATAACGTCCTCATATTCAGTTTTGGTCTCCAGATCATTTGATTGTGTGGATCGCATGGTGATCCGGTCAATCGGAACCTTCTGTCTTGACATGACTTTGGCAGTTCCGCCGTTGAACACTTCCAGCGTCGGGCGCAGCAGGATTTTCACAAAGCCCCGCGAGACCAGCATATCGAACAGGGTGTTAAACTGCAAATTTGTGACTCGTTTATCGCCGGCTGATTCATCCTTGACTGCCGCCGTGGCCTCAGCGGCGTTTCTGAGCAAATCAGCAGCGTTGGGGGAGTCCGTCAGCGCTATTTTGCCGCCCAGAAGATTATCGATTAAGACGGTAGTTTCCCTGTCCATTTTCGAATCAGAAAACACTTCGACCACAGACAAGTCAACCTGCACTATCTTTTTATTCTCCATAGATGCAGTGGAACTTCTTGCCGGCATAGGAACGGCCGGAGCGCTGCCGGACGGATTTTCCTTTTTCGCGCGGCCCTCAAGGCGGATGTCAACCGACAGATCATTTTCGATGGTAATCTGTCGCTTATCAAACTGCGTATCATAATCCTGCCCCCAGGTAAAGGTCACCGGGTCCAGGTCCTTATCGTAGGTAGTGAAAAGCCGGTATTGGCCGTTGGGGATGCCGGTAATTCGGAATTTTCCATTGCGATCGGTCCAATCCCACTTAACGGATTCATTCGGTAATTGTATCCGCACGCTTGCTATCTCGACCGCTTCTCCGTCGACCGTGACGACGCCGGTCAGTGTGAATCCCTCCTCATCGCCGAAATTCAACTCGGTCCTGTAGCCCGGCTCAAGGTTGATTTGCTTCTGAGCCATATTTAGATTCCCTTTTGGTGACATGACCGAAATTGAGTATCTTCCCGCAGGCAAATCAGCGAATCTATATAAACCATTCACATCGGTTGTCGTATTAAGAGCCGGCGGGCGCGAATCCTGCTTGCTCGTTTGATCGCTACGAATATGTGCGATTACTCTTGCCCAAACGACATTCCGGCCATCCTGTGAAACTCGCCCGAATACTTCTGCCTTGCGTTGATCATCCGTTTTTTCTTGCGGCTTATCCGCTGACTCACCCGGCCTGGAATTGCCGGCGAAGTTGGCGCCCCCGGCTTTACTTAAGACATCGTTCGTGCCGTTTGCCTGGAGATTATCATCGAGTTGCTCGATGTTGAAGCCTTCGGCGCGAACGACTCCTTCCTGGTCCGTTAAGATAAGCCAGGGCTGCGCCCACACTCCCCAGGCAAACTGTACCTTCCCGGCGTCACCTTCGATATTTCCACAGGCAAACGGTACCTTGCGACTATCGAGCCACTGTTTGAGCTTTGCCGGCCCCTCTTGCGATATATCAACCAGGACGACCGCAACGCCTTTGGCTTTCAGTTCATTCTTACGCTTGGCAAGCTCGCCGACCAAATTGCGTGACGGCCGCTGATTCATGTCCCAGAAGCAGATTAAAGTTCGTTTTCCTTCTGCTTGTTCGAGACTATCTACATTTCGAATATTGTCAGGTTCCGGCAGTTTTTTTCCCAGTAACGGAACCGGCAGCGGCTCCGGCACCAATGCACTCGGAGTAACGATCAGACAGTATGCCGGTTCGCCACGTCTGGGCCGGTAAATGACAACAGGCTCGCCGTTCTTAGCTGTGATCTCGGTGGCAAAGATTTCCGGCCGAACAGGTACCTGATAATCATAGCCGGGCCGGTACTGTAGCGTTTCGAAGACGGGCTTCTGTTGCCTGGCAGCCAGTTCTATGTGAACCTTTTCGCCGCTCTCAAGAATTTTGGCATGAATCTTAAATTTCCATCCAGCCTCAAGAATCTTAGGTTGTGCTGTGAGCTTTCCCTGTTCGCCTTCTGCCGATTCGTAGCCGCCGGTATAAACCTCTTCTTTAGTTATGGTTATTGCCGAGTTACCGTTGTTGAGCATTAACACTTGCGGATTTGCTATTTGTTTTGCATCTTCTCGTTCTTGCGTTAACGTCAACAATCGACCGGCGATTTCGTGGCCGTTCCGGACGAACAATCCACTCGTAAGGCTTTCGTTCGGCTCAAATACATCTTTCATTGCATCCGCCGGAATCTCGATCACCCTCACATCAAGCAGGATTTGCCCGCCGCGCTGTTGCTCCGCGGTTGTTTCTTTCGGTGCCGACACGGCTTTCCGGCGGTCGACTCCTATGAGCACATCGTTTGTGCATCTGCCCGATACGACATCCACATCAACAGAAGGGAAGTCACCCTGCAAGAGATATTCGCCGCTTTGCAGGCCGCCAATAGCGAACGTTCCATCTTCTGCCGAGGTACAAGCGAAACGTTCGTTCGACGCCGGAAAAGAATTCGGCACCGCAGCTAATTCCACTCCCGGTATTCCCTTGCCCGTATTGATATCGATGATTCGACCTTCAATGCTCCCTTCATCACTCTCAACTTTCGCATCGGTTTTCTGGGGAGCTTTGATGGTTCCATTCTCACTGATAAACCATTTCTCGACTGTAGCTATTTCTCTCTCGAAAGTCAGCCCCGTCTGCAGGTTCAGATTTTTAAGGAGCAGGTCCAATCCCTGGTTATACGGCTCGGCATTATGGTTCAGTCTGCTCAACTCGGATGAGTCATGGTTGCGCCAGGATAGCTTAATGCCTTCCGCTTCTGTCTCATCGATGATGTTCATCTCGACTCGATTTCCCACCCACCGCAGGAATTTGACGAGCGTCCCGCTTCCACCTCCACCGTTGGTATAGATATTAGCATTGTTAGTGGAAATGAGGACGTATTGTCCATCCGTAATATTGGGAAGAAGTTGGAAGTTATATTTTCCTTTCGCGATTATCACGTCAGTTTCAACCTTTTGTTTCACGAAATCGATGTCTCTTGACGTCTCATCTTTTACTATCTGCTCAAGGGCACCGAGCAGCTCTTCCTGGGGAGTGTCCTTGCGTACTATCCAGTCGCCGGACATATCTGCACTCAGAATATCGGATGGTATGTCGTATTCGCGGTTGCCGAGCCCAATGACAGATTCCAAGGTCGATTTAAGACGCGGAATACCACTTCCCACACTTGCTCCCCTTATACTCAGATTGCCGTCCCAATTGAAATACTGGCTAACAACGTGATGGGGAGTATTTGGTGAATATCGCCCCGGCTGAATGGAGAGGATATAATCCGTGCGCTCGGGGATAAATGGCGGCGCAATTCGCTTGAGCACCTGGCTATCTTCGAGTCTGTAGATCGAGTAGAACTTTTCCTGCCAGGAATTTGGATCAATTTCTTTCGACTCGCTTGAAGACTTCTGCTGCTCATCGAGATCATACACGCGCTTTGAGCCTACAACATATTGCTTGCCCTGCACATTATCCCTGACTGTCGCTCCTTCGGGCATGTCTACGTCAAAGTAGCTGGCATTGAAAGCCGGATCGTTTATACTGATTTGACTCGATTTAGCGATAGAACTGTAGCGCACGGTGCCTTTGGGAGTATATTCTTGTCTCTGTCCGCTAACGGGGAACCAGATACCCTCGGCCACTTCTTCGTATGTTGCCGTGGTACGCCAATTAAGCTGCCCTTGTTCATTGTAGGTCTCCTGTAGTGAGCACGTATAGCCTTTGGATGGATCAATAACAGCTACGTATCTGCTTATTTTGTAATCGAATGCCAAGCGGTAGGTGCCGTCCTTCAATTTCTCGACATCCACGGGTTTTTCAGCCGCGATGGTCTCTTGAAGAGACTTACAGAAAATGCACGTAAATGACCTCCAGGGATGCCCTAATTTTGTAACTACCTGTGGTGTGTCCTTAATGATTGCACTTGCCGGTATTCCGCTTCGTTGGCTAAAATTAGTGGATAGGACGCCGTTCCATGCCCAAACGTGCTTATCCTCGCCGGGTACTTTCTTGCCCGATGAATCATAAGTCCCGCCGGTTTGTTCAATTTTGACACGCTCTTCGTCATCGACGGTACAGTTTAGAATCTGGTAGCGAGATTCCGGAGCCTCGCTGATTCCTCTTGTCATTGCCTGCACTTGTTGCTCTGGAGTGCCTTTGTCCCTCATCTTTTTCCTAATTGCTTCAACCGTTCTTTTTCTCTCTGCTGGATCCTCCCAAATATTATCTTCTGCAACGTATTGAAGGTTCTTGACTCGGGAACGATGTTCCAGCATTTTGTCCAAAATCAAATTAGCGGAATGCTTTGTCTTATTGTTCGCAGTCAGAGCAAATGTTGTTGGGATAACAATTATTGCTATCAGCAGGATGGTAATCACTGATGGTATCCAACTTGTCCGGCTTGGCTCGGTGGAATCTTTGCCTACTAACCGGCGGATGCGGCCGAAGAGATTGCCGCCGGTAGCGGCGACGGCTAATTCACTGCGCCTGCCCCGGATTTCTTCCATGGAGGTCAGGGCCCTGGCATAGCGGATTCGGTCGCCGGAGATGCTGACGGCAAGGTCATCGCAGCAGTTTTCTCTTTCGATACGAATCTTGTGTGAGACCCACCACACGGCGGGGTGATAAAAGCCGAGCGTTTCTACGACCGTTTGCAGAATGTTTATCAGATAATCATGCCGGCGAATGTGGGCCAGCTCGTGAGCCAATAGCGCTTCGAGCTGCTCGGAAGTTAGACCTGTCAAGGCGCTGGCCGGCAATAATATCACCGGGCGCAGCCAGCCGACAACGGTCGGGACCTGAACCAGCGCCGATTCCACGAGCTGAACCGCGCGCTTAACGCCCAGGCGTTGGGATAACTGGCGTAGCTCTGTAAGGAGCGAGGCGTCTACCTGCCTGACCATTTTTTTCCGCAGCCGCTGTAATTGAGTCCAGCCGCCAAGATGCCAGAGCGATAGCCCGAATACGCCGATCAGCCATGCTGAGACGATATAGGGCAGGGCCGGTTCGAGCAGATCGGCGGCGCGCTGCTTCCAGGAGGCATTAAAAGCTGTGCCGGTGATTTCGTGCCGTACCGGTCCTTCCGGGATGCTCATCTCCACCGCAGGTATTTCTCTGAATTCCTGTGCCGGCATGATGACAGTTGCCGGTGCCGGTTCGATGTTGGCTGTTGGCTGCGGCACCGAAACCTGGACCAACTGCATCGTTGCGATGGGTAGCAGAACGATCAGCCCCAGCGCCGCACACGCCATGATGTAACGCAGGTTGGCGGAGGATTTTCGCAATACGGCCAGCAGGATTGCCAGAAGTAGTGCTGCCGCGGCCGCCTGCCAGACGAAATGAAGCAGCGTCCAGCCAAGTTTCTGGACAATTTCCTGTGAAAGAATATTTTCCAGTGCCATTTTGGTTATTCTCCCTCAAATTCATCGATCATTTTTCTGATGCTCGCCAGTTCTTTTCCCGAGACCTTCTTTGCCGAAAGTGCACGCATGACAAGCTTTTCCGCCGAGCCGGAAAATGCCCTGTCGAGCAGATCGCCGACCAATTGCTTCTGGGCCTTTTCCTCGGTCAGAGCGTGCCGATATACGTGTTTGAACTTTGAATCGTCTCTGCGCACAAGTCCTTTTTCCGTCATGATTTGCATCAGCTTAAGAGTGGTCGTGTAGCCCGTGTTTTCATCCTGGTTCATTGCTTCGTTGACATCCCGAACCGTGCTGGGCCCGTTGTCCCAAAGGATGCGCAGGATTGTCAGCTCTCTGTCGGTCGGCCGGGTACTTTTGCGTCTTGCCATCATAAATCTCCTTTAAAATCTCTTTCTTTATCCTATATCGGCAATAATATACGAATACCTTCGTACATGTCAACGAAAAAATTCGTAGAATTTGAAAAATTTTTGGGGGATACATATTTTTCAATGATGTTTAAAAGATGAAAAACGAGGTTTTTAACGTTGTTTTTCAGGTTAGAAACAAATATTCAGAAGGCCAAAAATAGCAGGGGAAATAGCCGCTTTTTTATGGGCGAGAATCTGTCTTGGCAGTTCTATGTTATAAATAGTACTTCGACACCGGTGATTCTATCTTATCTGTATCATCTTGTCCCGGGGTGGGATTTTGAGTTTCGTTTTTTCTCAGGTTACATGTTATTTTGTTATATCTCGCAAGTCGAAATCCAGCACAGCCTGTTCGCCGGCACGAATAGTCAAAGGTTTTGACTGCTGTCGCGTTACTACGGCACCTCCCCACGAGGGATGTTCGATAGCTGTAACAGTATATTCGCCGGGAACTATACCTTCGATTTTATAACTTGCCTTATCTTTTGTGTCCTGTGTGATACTATTTCCGCGAACTACATACAATGAATCCATGGTCCGGGCTTCATAAGCGACCGTAGTTTTAATTATTCCGCAGCCAGGATTACGAATTAAAATAAACCATTTTCCTTGCGTATGCGGCATTGTATCCGGCCAGGGAGTTAGATATTGTTTCTGCTTACCGAAAATTGAACCTTTGAGCGAGCAGTTGCCTCTGGGCGGGGGAGCAATGTCCACCGTTACTTTAGTCTCATTTTCAATTGTTACATGTGCCTGACTAACTAACACGTTACCAGATTGTTGTTGCGTAACTGCACTTAGCCGATATGTACCGGGTGACAAACCGTCTAAGCGATACTCTTTTTCACGGTTTATATATGCAAGTCCGTAAATCGGGAAACCTGAACCTGTTCTTTCAAAATTTACAGCATAACAACCGCCGGCCAAACCGGAAATTTCTGCATTGCCCGGTTTTGGTGCGAAGTGAAGTTCGTACATTCCCGGTAAGCTCATATCCAATAAAAACGCACCACTCTTAATCCGATAATTCTTACCAGGCTCTCCATACGCTCTTTCATAACTGAGTAGATACTTGCCTGGTTGGAATATTTTATGTGCCATTTCGTTAAATTCAGATTTAGGTCTTACCAAAATATCTCCTATTCTTGCGCCATCCAGAGAACGGATTCTGAACTCGAATTTTTCATTCTTCCAGCTATCGTCTGTTATATCCGTAGGTCTTGGCAAAACTTCCAGAGATGCTAAATTTTCTCCTATATTAGCACTGATATTTTTTATCTTATCCGGAGAATAGCTGCTTTTATAATCCAGAGACCAACTATCCGGCAGTTGGTGGTAGTCTGAGATTTTTTCAGGTTGGACGGCTTTGGTTTCGCGACTTCCCGGTTTGACAACGACGGGTACGTGTTTTGCATTTGGAAACACTATATCACTGACCGCTTCGGTGCTTTGAATATCTCGCGGGCACTTGATAATCACGTCACTAATTGTTTTACCTGATTCGGCAAGGATATCAATTTGGGTAGAGTTTTGTCCCACACGCCTTATTACATATTTACCGCTCCGAAGCCCGCCGATATTGAAGGTTCCATCATTTTGTGTTGTACATAAGTACCTTTCAAAAAAGACAGGAATGAAATGCGGGACTACCGCCAAAGTTTCTCCCGCTATACCAGCGCCGGTTTTCTCATCTATTAGCTTTCCTTCAATTATAGCCTCGGTCGAAACAGTGATTTTTATATCGGTTGTGCCTGCTTCAAACATGATACTTTCATACCCACCCTGGCCGTCCGGTTTACACGAATAAATTGTCCCCAATCCTAATGCGGAGACTAAGAGGCCGCTCCTTACATTTCGAGGTATATTGTTAAATTCAAATCGTCCATTTCTATCGGTACGAACCGATATCCAGTCTAAAGGTTTGATACCCGGAAGCCATCTTGTTTCATCCTCTTGAGAGCTTTTCTTTTCAAAAAGAACCGCTCTGACCTCCGCATTGGGAATTGATTTGTTATTCTCATCTATGACTTCTCCCGAAAGTCTCGTTGGTTTCTGCAGCATTATCTTAATTTCTTGATTGCCGTAAAGCAACCAATGTGCCCATCCAAGAGCCAAACCTTCTTTTCTGGCAACAACAATCCCGCCCCGACTGCGATTCTTTTTTACTGATGGTGTGATCTCAAATACGAGTTTTCCATCTGATTTAGTAGTCGCTTCTGAAACAAAACGCAGATTAATATTTCCCGCTCTGCCGAAGAACATTTCATACGCTGCGACATCGGCTTCATTTACAGGATTGCCTTCGCTGTCGATTACTGTTCCGGTGCATATTGCCGATGGATACGTACCGGACTCGACGGCTTCAGAAGTCTCGAGTTTCGGCCGAAATTTTAGTTCGTACATTCCGGGCCGACTCAAATCGAAAGGAAATTCCACGCTCTCTGTCTGGACAAATAATGAAGTATCAAGGTCTTTTTTGGCCCGCGTGTATAATAAACTATATTGCCCCGGGGCCAATATGATGCGGTTGCCCGTGCGATCATCTTTTATGGATATAGTGCTGATTTGCTCGCCTTGCTGAGAGCGTAAGTGCAATTCCAATCTTTCCTCTTTCCAGCTTTCGTCATACTCATTGGCAGGTGTCGGTATTGCCTTAAGTTCCAATAAATTCTCTGCCATATTGGCGGGCCAACGTCTGCCTCCGCCCGGCAGACGACCGTCATCGTAATCCAGACTCCAGCCCGCCGGCAATGGGCGGGGCGTGCGCCGGATGATAATCATGTTCGCTCTTTCTTCTACAATGTAGTCTTTCGCGCGCAGCGCATTTAGAATCACCGCAGCAGCTTCATTTTTTGGAAGCTTTTTCGGCGCATATATGGTTACCTCCTGTTTCAGCACCTGGTCGAGTGGAATTATCGTCTTACCTGTCCAATCCGCAAGTTTCATACAAACGGTTTTGAACTCCGCATTCTTGAAATTGACACTTACCGTTGGCTCGTTTGGATCGGCCGATTCATTCGGTTCGATTACGGCGGATTCGACGTCAGGTTTAGCAGGTCTGGTTTGGGCGAACGCTACGCCGAGGGCGACGCAAATTGTTATCGCGCTCGCCGCCAGGGCCCATGCCGCGCCGGTGCGCGGGTTGCCGCAGCTATCTTTGAGGATGCGATGAATCCTGCCGGTCAGTCCTCTTTTGCTGCTGACCACGGCGGGGACGAACGCCATCTGTCCGCCCGGCGTCAGATCGAGAAGCGACTCGGCATAATCTGTGCCGGGCTGGCCCGTGGCGAGGACCCAGTCGTCGCACGCCTGCTCGCTGAGGCTCGTCAGCCGGGATTTTGCCCACCACAGGAGCAGATGCCAGGGTAAGATGCATACGGCCATTTCCGCCAGCAATCCGCTGATGTGGTCCCGCCGTTTCCAATGTGCCAGTTCATGGCAGAGCACCCCGGTCCAGTCAACGCTGTTGTCGCAATGCACGGCCCCGCTGGGCACCAACAAAACGGGTCTGCGCCTCCAGCACCATATCACCGGGCTGCGCACGCCCCGGCTGCTGCGGACTTCCACATTCTTGCCAATCCCAAGTCTCGCCCGGGCGCTGCGCACGCCTTCTTCGATCTTCTCGCAACCCAAAGGCTGAGAGCGGCCGAGCAGGCGAACGCCCAACGCGAATGTCACGATCAGTCTGGCCGCCAGAATAAGGCTTGCAGCGAGCCACCCATACAGTGCGACGCGAGCCCACGGCAGCGGGGCGCTCTGTGAACCAGTTATGACCGGCGGCGCACCCGCTTCAATCGGCCCCGGTTCGTACCCAAAGTCTTGAGCGATGGGACCAAGTGGGCTGAAATCGCTTGTGATAGCCTGATCTTCCAATTGCGATTGCATCACAACCGGTTCGGCTACGAACATGCCTAATTCATAGTGCTTGACCAATGTGCTGACGACCGGTACGATCACCGCCGCGACAATCGACAGCAGCAGGACCTGATGCGCCCTGGACGACCGTCGCCTCAACAAGAAGCTGGCTGCCAGGCCCACCACGACAAGCACCATGCTTTGCCAGAGGCAGATCCGAACGAAGGATTCGACTGAGAATATCTCGCTTATCATTTCTTCCTCTCCTTTCTCTTATCGTCGATCATCTTTCTCAACTCGCCAAGCTCGGCGTCATTTAGCTTGTCCTGCCGTATCAGATGCTGGAACATCAGCAGGG
>Ga0307378_10014230_pt1 | contig 10017 bp, 11 predicted proteins | sample UN1MG_FD_202238 | JGI IMG/M metagenome (GOLD analysis project Ga0307378, IMG submission 202238) | Soil microbial communities from Risofladan, Vaasa, Finland - UN-1 | ecosystem: Environmental > Terrestrial > Soil > Coastal area > Acid sulfate soil | place: Finland: Risofladan, Vaasa | collected... | reverse complement strand
AATTTCCTGTCTTACTCCAGCCGGAGCTTTTTATGCCTTTCCCGATATTAGTAAAATATTAGAAAGAGGAATTGAATATAATGGCAAGAAGATTAGTGATTCATTTGATCTCTCTAATTTTATTTTAGAGGAAGCGGAAGTCGCTTTAATTCCGGGTAGTGCATTCGAAGCAGAAGGATATCTAAGGTTGTCTTATGCTGCATCTTTAGAAGATATTAGAGAGGGGGTGGATAGGATAGAAAAGATTCTAAAGTATTAAATAAGGAGATAAAAATTTAATAAAAAAGTGAGTAGAGATCATTGGATAAAAATAATTTACAAAAATTAGAAAAACTGAATAATCATTATGTAATGGATATGGTAGAAGAAGCTATAAAGCTTTGTAAGCCGGCAAAGGTAACTGTAATAACTGATTCAAAAGAAGATATCAATTACGTAAGAGAATTAGCACTTACTATCGGTGAAGAAAAGAAACTAAAGATGGAAGGCCACACTATCCACTTTGATGGCTATTATGATCAAGGTAGAGATAAATCACATACTAAATATTTGTTATCTAAAGATGTCAATTGGGGTTTAGGGGTAAATTCAATAGAAAAAGATAAGGGGCTTAAAGAAGTATATTCTTATCTTGATGGCAGCATGGCCGGGAAAGAGATGCTGGTAAGATTCTTTTCTCTCGGTCCGACCAATTCTATATTTTCCCTTAAGGCCTTACAGATTACCGATTCAGCCTATGTTGCCCATAGTGAAGATCTTCTTTACCGGCAGGGTATGAAGAATTTAAAAAGCTTAACGGCTCACCCGATTTCTTTTTCTTTCTCCACTCTGCCGGAAGATTAGAAAACGGAGTAAGTAAAGATATAGATAAAAGAAGAATCTATATTGACCTTAAAATTTCTCAAAAAGATTGATTTTAAAATAGATGTAGTATATTATATAGTGTATAATGTATACATTTGTCCAACTTAAATCTAAATTCCCAAAATATGAAGCTGATTGAGCTTGAGGGGGGTGATATATGATAAAAAAGGATTAGACCAGTGGATTTTGGAAAAACTAAACTATTACAAAGAAGGAGGTGAGCTCTACACCAAAAATCTTTCCCTTTTCTTTACTTTTTTCTTAGATTAATAAAAATTAAAGGAGGATATTTTTTAATGTTAAAAAATAAAAGGACCTTAATTTTAAGCTTAATGCTGACTCTTGCCTTTGTTTTGGCGATTATGGGCAGTGTATATTCTGCTGAAAAAGTAATGGTTATAGGTATGAATACCAGTACTCTAATCTCTTTGGATCCTGGAAGAACCGCCGAATATGAGGGAAGCTTGATTGTAAATAATGTATACGATAGCTTAGTCAGATTTAAACCCGGCTCAGCTAGCGAAATTGAACCAGTGCTAGCAGAATCCTGGGAATTTTCCGGTAACAACGTAACCTTTACCATAAGAGATGGAGCAAAATTCTCTAATGGTGACCCTGTGGATGCTGAAGCAGTAGCTTATTCATTAAAGAGGGCAGTTAAATTGGCTCAACCCCCTTTGTGGCTAATCGCTCAATTCGGAGTAACCGAGGATTCTATCAAAGCCATTGGTAATAAAGTTCAGATAACTATGGATAAGGCCTATTCCCCCAGTTTAGTCCTGTCCTGTATGACCTATTCCGTTACCGGTACCGTAAACCCGAAGGTTGCCGAAGAACATAATGTAGAAGGTGATATGGGGATGGCTTATCTAACAGAACATTCTGCAGGAAGCGGACCTTACGTATTAGTCAGCTGGGAGAGAAACCAGAAGATAATCTTTGAACGCAACAAATATTATTGGGGACATAAACCAGAAATAGATAAGATTATAATAATAGATGTACCCGAATCGTCCAGTCAGCTCCTTCAGCTTAAAGGTGGCACTATCGATGTAGCCTGGAATCTCAGAGGTGACCAAATTCCTGATGTAGAGAAGACCAAAGGAATCTATGCCCTTTCCAAACCACAATTCAAATTTATCTACTTGGCCATGAATATGCAAACCCCGCCAATAGATAATGTCCTGGTTAGAAGGGCGGTTAAGTATGCTATTGACACCAAGGCAATTATGAAAGCCATAGGAGGTAACATGTTAGAACTCCATACCTTCATCCCTAAAGGGATGTTCGCTTCCTACGACGGAGATGAATTCCCCTATAATCCTGAGAAAGCCAAAGAATTGTTAGCCGAAGCCGGCTATCCGAATGGTTTTGAAATAACCTTAACTGTTCCTGATTTCTTATCTACTGAAGGAACAGTGGTTAAATCCTATCTCGAACAGGTGGGGATAAAGACTAATCTGGAGGTAATTGCATACACTACCCTCTTGGCTAAATATAGAGAACAGGGATTAGAGATGGTTATTGCCCGATGGGCACCTGATTATGGTGATCCTGATGGTGCTGCTAAGCAATTTGCCAATTCTCGGGTCCCTGGTACTGGGGGAATACCACAACAAATAGACTGGAGAAATGCCTATGCCAATCCTGAATTTGCCGATATGGTAGAAAAAGCTGCCTTTATACAAGATAAAGGCGAACGAGAAAAGATCTATATAGATTTACAGAAAAAGTGGCAAAGTGACAGCGTTTTTAAAATACTCTACCAGATGGCCTCTCAGTTAGGGTTAAACGATAGAGTTGGTAATTTTATCGTGAACGAACTAGTTCAGACACCTTGGGAGCTTATAACCCTAAAAGACTAACGCACAACTTTTCAATTTAGTTGAAGATATTTTAACAAAGAGTATTTTTCGTAAAACATATATGTTAAAATGTCAGTGTCAAGTAAACTGTGCCGTATATACTCACAATGCAAAGGGTGTATACGGCACAGTAAACAGTTAGTTAAATTTAAATATTTAGAGTAAATACGAAGTTAAAATAAAGATAAGAAGAAGTTAAGAATAAGAATTAGGAACATAGATTATAAATGCTAAAATACCTAATAAAAAGATTAATATTGTTTGTTATAGTTATTTTTGGAGTAGTAACAGTTACTTTTTTTCTTTCCCATGTTATTCCCTCCGATCCGGTAGGTGCAATTTTAGGTGACAATGCCCCTCAAGAGTTAGTGGTAAAGATGGAAAAGGAATTGGGTCTGGATTTGCCTCTAGGTCAACAGTACACCCGCTATCTCAAAGGATTAATAAATTGGAATTTTGGGATATCCTTAAGAACTCAAAAACAAGTTTCGGAAGACCTTAGAGTATATTTTCCTGCTACCATAGAATTATCTTTCCTGGCTTTATTTATTGCCATAATCTTTGGAATAGCTATCGGCATAATTTCCGCGGTTAAGAGAAATCAATGGCAGGATAATGTAAGCAGAGTATTTTCTTTGGTGGGAATATCGATGCCTGCCTTTTGGCTGAGTTTATTATTTATTTTAATTTTGTATTATCATTTAGGCCTCATCCCCGCCGGAGGGAGATTATCCCCCAGTATTTCCCCTCCTCCCCATATAAGCGGCCTTTATATGTTAGACAGCTTAATAGCCGGTCAATTTAGGACTTTCTGGGATGCTCTTTACCACTTATTAGGTCCGGCTCTGGTCCTGGGATGGATTCAAATGGCCTATATAGGCAGGGTTACCAGGTCCTCGATGCTCGAGGTCCTTAATGAAGAATATATTAGGACTGCCCGGGTTAAAGGGTTAAAGGAAAAGGTAGTTATCTTTAAACACGCCTTCAGAAATGCCTCTATCCCGATACTAACCATGATAGGAATAGCTTTCGGCTACATGCTGGAAGGTGCGGTGTTGACCGAGACCGTTTTCGGATATCCCGGCTTGGGAAGGTATGCGGTAAATTCCTTTTTATCTCTCGATTTAAATGCGGTGATAGGTTCAGTTACCTTAATCGCTATTTGTTATGCTCTGAGTAATTTGATAGTTGATTTGCTCTACGCAGTTTTAGATCCCAGGATTAAATATTAGGAAGGTAAATAATTTGGCTAAGGAAAATTTACAAAACTGGACAGTATCTTGGAGAAAGAGACATTTTTCGGAAATCTCTAACTTTAAAGAAACCGTTTATCTAATAAAAAAGAGTCCGTTGACCATGGTCGGCTTAGCTATAATATTAATTTTAATTATTATGGCAATCTTTGCTTCTTATATTGCCCCTTATGACCCTTTAACCATGAACCTGGATAACAGATTAGCGCCTCTTTCCAGGGTTCATCTGCTGGGTACCGATGAATTGGGGAGAGATATTCTTTCCCGAATAATCTACGGGGCAGGAGTAGCCCTGAAGATTGTGTTAATTGTACTGGCTATAGATTTACCTTTAGGTATCTTGCTGGGACTTACTGCCGGTTATTTTGGGGGATGGGTTGATGAAATCATCATGAGGATTGCTGATATATTTATGGCTTTTCCACGGCTTATCCTGGCTATGGCTATTGGGACGGCATTAGGGCCCAGTCTCAGAAATACTGTGATAGCCATTGCCCTGACTATGTGGCCGGTCTATGCCCGTTTGGCCCGGGGAGAGACCTTAAGCATCAAAGAAAGGACCTTCATTGAAGCGGAAAGGGCTTTAGGCACTTCGAATTTTAAGATACTGGTTTTTAATATTCTACCCATGTGTATATCTACTCTAATTGTTCGGGCTACTCTGGATATGGGAAATATCATCCGCATTGCCGCCGGAATGAGTTTTCTGGGATTGGGTACTCAACCTCCTACTCCGGATTGGGGTCTGATGGTGAGTACGGGAAGAAACTTTTTAGTCAATCAATGGTGGGTACCAACCTTTCCGGGATTTGCCATTCTGCTGGCGGTCTTTGGTTTCAATTTATTAGGTGACGGGATAAGGGATATTTCTGATCCCCACCTCAGAAGGGGGAGGCAGTAATTAATGGCCAAAGAAGCATTATTAGAGATAAAAGACCTGAGGGTTAATTTTTATACTTACCGGGGAATAGTTAAAGCCTTAAACGGAGTTAACCTGAAGATTTATGAGGGGGAATTTTTCGGCCTGGTTGGAGAAACCGGCTGTGGGAAGAGTGTAACTGCCTCTGCTGTTCTTAATTTAGTACAAAATCCCGGTAAGATTGAAGAAGGAGAAATATTATTTAAACAAAAAAACCTCTTAAAGATGAGTGAAAAAGAGATTAGGGAAAAGATTCGCGGTAAAGAAATTACTATGATAATGCAGTACCCAATTGCCGCTTTAAACCCGGTTATAAATAATGGGGACCAGATTGCCGAAGCACTTATTGCTAACAAAAATATGAACGAAAGTGAAGCCAGGAAGAGAACTATTGAATTACTAAGAGAGGTTAATATCCCTGAACCAGAGAAGATTGCCCGTCAATTTCCCCATCAATTATCCGGAGGAATGGCTCAGAGAGTTATGATTGCTATGATGATATCTACCGAGCCCTCTCTCCTTATTGCCGATGAACCGACTACTGCCTTAGATGTCTCTATTCAGTCCCAGGTATTAAATCTACTTAAAGATCTAATCAGTAAACACAGGACTACAGTTTTACTTATTACTCATGACCTCTCGGTAGTTGCCGAAACTTGTGATAGGGTAGGGGTAATGTATGCCGGGGATATGGTAGAAGTAGGCACGGTAGACCAGATTATTAATAATCCTCAACACCCTTATACCAAAGGTTTAATAAAGGCAATCCCATCTGACCGAAGCAAGGAATTAGTGGAGATTAGAGGAAGTGTCCCTGACCTGGTGAATCCCCCTTCGGGATGCAGATTTCATCCCCGCTGTGATTATGCAAAACCTATTTGTAAAAAAGAAAAACCCCAACTCCTACAAATAGAGAATGATCATATGACGTCCTGTTTCTTATATGAAGAAAGTCATAACAAAAGGTTAAAAGAAGAATATGCAGAAGAATACAAGGGAGGAGAAAATGGAAGAACTGATTCAGCTTAAAGAAATTAAGAAATACTTCCCCTGGAAGAAGCACAAACACGTGAAAGCAGTCGATGGCGTTTCTCTTTCAATTAATAAGAGAGATATCTTCGGATTAGTAGGTGAATCCGGTTCAGGAAAGACCACCTTGGGGAGGATGATGATTCATCTGATCGACTCCACTTCCGGGTCTATCTTCTACAAGGGAGAAGATATAACTAAAATAAAAAAATTAGAAAAAAGTTTGCGCAGAAATATGCAGATAGTTTTTCAGGATCCTTATTCATCTTTACATCCCCGAAAAAAAATAAAGGATATTATAGGCAGTGGATTAAGAACCCACAATTTAATAAAGAGCGAGGGTGAACTGGTAACCAAAATCGAACAATTTCTAAATTTAGTGGGTATGGGAGAAGAACATCTTTATCGTTATCCCCACGAACTTTCCGGGGGACAGAGACAGAGGGTAGCCATTGCCCGTGCTCTTATTCTAAATCCGGAATTTGTGGTTTTAGATGAACCTACTTCTTCCTTGGATGTCTCGGTACAGGCCGAGATTTTAAATCTATTAAAAAAATTAAGAGAGGGATTTGACCTCACCTATGTATTTATTACCCATGACCTGTATTTGGCTCGGATTATTACTGAAAAAATTGCTATTATGTATCTGGGAAAGATAATGGAATACGGAGAGACAGAGAGCATCTTTAAAAATCCTTTGCACCCTTATACCGAAGCTTTATTTTCAGTTATCCCCAAACTTGACCCTCAAAAAAGGACTGAGAAAATTGTTCTCAGAGGAGAGATTCCCAGCCCGATAGACCCTCCCTTAGGTTGCCGATTTCATACCAGGTGTGCGAAAAAGATCGGAGAGATTTGTGAAAAAATATCACCGCCCTTAAAAGAGATAGAAGAAAAACACTTTGTCTCCTGCCATTTATATGACTAAAAAGATAGTTTAATTAATAGAAGGGGGCATGTGTTAAATAAGAGTGGATTACTGCTTTCCTTTTGATTATAGGAGTTTTGAGAGGGATAAAGAGATAAAAAAAAGATGAAAAATAATTAAAGAGATACTTTTTTAGAATAAATTTTTTATATAATAAATATAATCTCGCTAGGGGAAAATAAATTGAGGTAGATTAACGGAAAAATTATATCATATTCTTTCCAAAATATTTTAACATTAAAAGTGAATATTATTTTATGGAATTATGGAGAAAAAATCTTTATGCAGCCTGGATAGCAGAAATGATCGCTATTAGTGGTTTCAATTTTGTTATGCCTTTTATACCCTTTTATGTTCAGGAATTGGGAATAACGGATGTGGGTAAAGCCGCTCAATGGGCAGGAATTTTGGCTGGCGTTCAGCTATAGTAATGACTATATTTTCTCCCATTTGGGGTTCTTTGGCAGATATATACGGACGTAAAATAATGGTAGAAAGAGCTATGTTCGGAAGTGCCGTTAGCATATTTTTTATGGCTTCCGTTACTAATGCTTATCAGCTCTTGTTTTTTCGTATTCTCCAGGCTGCTTTAACCGGAACCGTGGCTGCCTGTATTGCCCTGATTTCCTCAAGTAGCCCTCCCCAAAAAATGGGTTATAGTTTAGGGCTAATGCAAACAGCAATATTTACCGGTACTTGTATTGGACCTTTATTAGGAGGAATAATTGCCGATAATTTTGGCTATCGTAACTCTTTTCGTATTACCAGTACCTTACTTTTTATCGCCGGCTTACTCGTCTTTTTCTTGGTAAAGGAGAATTTTCATCCTTTAGCTAAAAAAGAAATATCCTCAAATAATTTTTGGAAAAACTTGAAGATAGTTTTTTCTTCTCACCAGCTTGTAATAATGATTTTTATCTTCTTCTTAGTCCAATTCTCGGTAATGATTGTTAATCCTGTCTTTGCTCTCTTTATCGAGGAAACCTTTGCCTCTATCAAATCGATATCCTCTATTACCGGAGCTATGTTAGCTTTAACTGGTTTTGCCAGTGTCTTTTCCTCTGTCTACATCGGTCGGCTTTCTGATAAATTCGGTTATAAAAAATTACTAGTTATCAGTATCCTGGGAGCAGGGATCTTTTATCTTCCCCAGGCATTTGTTACTAGTACTTTTCAACTTGCTTTATTAAGAATTTGCTTGGGTCTTTTTTATGGTGTTAGTTACATTTCAAAAGTGGACTAAATTAGACTAAGAAAATTGCTAATTAAAATTCAAAAGTGCACTCTTTGTAGACCAAAAATATACCATTATTTACAATTATTTAGATGTAAATAATTTATTAGTTAAAAGTTAAAACTGGACTAAATTTAAATCAGCATTTTTAACTCTTTGACTACCTAAAAAATTATCTCTATGCCAGAATCTTACTTCCGATACGCCAGATTTTCTATCTGGTACAATCCGAAATGGTGCAGGACTGGCTTTATCTACCCCGGATTTACTTGATAAATACAACATGGGAGTTGCCAATATTTTAGATTTAAGCGGAGGGGCTACCCCGGAAAAAGTTATGCGGGCAATTAAAGTAGTGATACAAGATAAGGATGTGAAGGGAATTTTATTTAATATTTTTGGGGGAATTACCCGATGCGACGAAATCGCCCGGGGAATAGCCGAAGCTTTAGGGAGCATACCTGAGGATATATCTGTTGTATGTCGCCTACAAGGGACTAATCGCGAGGAAGGAATTAATATATTAAAAAATGTTAATTTAGATGCAGACACAGATTTGGAAGAAACAGTAAAAAATATAGTATCAACCATGAATAGAGGGTAGAGAATATGAGCATTTTAGTTAATGAAAATACCAGATTAATCGTTCAGGGCATTACAGGTAAAGAAGGAAGTTACCATGCATCACTGATGAAAAAATACGGAACCAAAGTGGTAGCCGGAGTGACTCCGGGAAAAGGTGGACAGGAAATTGAAGGAATATCTGTTTTTAATAGTGTTGATGAAGCCGTGAAAAATACGGAGGCCAATGCCAGCATCTTATTCGTACCTCCTAGATTTACTAAAGATGGAATTTTGGAAGCTATTGATAGCGGAATAAAATTAATAGTTACCATAGCTGAGGGTGTGCCGGTCCATGATATGCTTTTTGTCCATTACTATGCGAGATTAAATAACTGTATTTTAATTGGACCGAATACACCAGGAATCATTTCTCCGGGTAAATCAAAGGTGGGATTTATGTCTGATAGTATCTATAAAAAAGGCAATATAGGAATTATGTCAAGAAGTGCTACCTTATCCTATGAAATAGTAAATAATCTTACAAGTAAAGGAATCGGCCAATCTACTGTTGTAGGAGTTGGGGGTGATGTTATTCCGGGTTCATCCTTTATTGATTTGTTGAAACTATACGAAGAAGACTCACAAACCGATCTCATCATAATAGTGGGAGAAATTGGCGGTTCTGATGAAGAAATTGCTGCCAAATACATAAAAGAGCATATGAAAAAACCGGTAGTGGCTTTTATTGCCGGTGAAGCTGCACCTGAAGGAAAGGTGATGGGTCATGCCGGTGCTATTATTTCTCCGGGAGGAGAAGGGGGCGTTAAATTTAAAAGAAAAGTATTACAGGAAGCCGGTGTTCATATAATTGAAAAGTTAAGTGAAATAGCCGATATGGTATCAGAAATCTTCAAAAAGGAGATTTTAAAAATGAAAGTATCACCGAGAATCTACGTGGACCTTTAGAAAAACAAGGTTAAACCTTTGATATCTAAGGATTACAAAGAATTCAACAGCTTCAGGTAAAATACCAGTAAAAATAAGGAGGTTCTGGAATGAGCGAAAAGGAGTGCCTTTAACAGGTGATGTTAAGAATTTTTAAAGAGGCAGATAAAAAACAAGAAACAATAACTTCTCTTTGTAAAAAATATGGAATAAGTAGGAAGTGGTTCTACAAGTGGAAAAAGAGGAAGGATAAAGAAGGAGATGAGGGTTTAAGATCAAAGATAAGGAGAGCTCCAAAGATGCTGAAATAAAGTGCCGGAGGAAATAGAGAAGCAAATTCTAAATTTCGTAAAGGAATATCTCGCTTATGGACCAGAAAGGATAGAGGCAGAACTAAAATCTGTTGGTCATACCGG
>Ga0307378_10014228_pt1 | contig 10018 bp, 9 predicted proteins | sample UN1MG_FD_202238 | JGI IMG/M metagenome (GOLD analysis project Ga0307378, IMG submission 202238) | Soil microbial communities from Risofladan, Vaasa, Finland - UN-1 | ecosystem: Environmental > Terrestrial > Soil > Coastal area > Acid sulfate soil | place: Finland: Risofladan, Vaasa | collected... | reverse complement strand
AGTCGCCCTTGTCGCCGTAGGGTCCCGGGGTGACGACGTTCGCCATCACCTCTTCCTCGTCCAGAATGTACAATCGGATCAGGCTGATGAGGAAGAGACCGCTGGGCTGGGCAAGCTTGAACTCCACCGTGTAGTCGTCGATGGCGGTGGCGCCCTCCACGGTCCCCAGGAACACATAGGCGAGCCCCTCGCCGATCGTCAGCAAGCGGTCCATGCTGAAGGCGACGTCGCTGGCCGTCAGTTCACTGCCATTGTGGAACTTGACACCTTCCTTGAGATTGAAGGTCCAGGTCAGGCCATCAGCTGAGACGTCCCAGCTCTCCGCCACGTGCGGGTCGACCCCACCCTCGGTGTTGGGGAAAACAAGAGTGTCGTACAGGTTGACCAGGGATGAGGTGCTGGAGAAATCGGACCCCACCGCAGGGTCGATGTAGGTAGGCCAGGCAAAGGTGGCCCTGAACACCCTCTTCTCCGGTGGTGGCGGCGCAGTGGCCTCAGGTGGTGGCGGTGGCGTGGTGGGCTCAGGCGGTGGGGGAGTAGCAGTGGGAGCCCCGCAACCGGCTAGCACCATAGCCATTACGATCAGAAGACTCAAAGTGGTCCACAAGCATCGTTTGGCAAACATTTCTCCTCCTTATAGCTCAGCAATTTATGACTAGGCGGCCGACAAACTTCTCTCTGCCATCACCTCCTTTCTCTCAATACCCTGAAACGCCCATCTCTCTGCACAACTCAGCCAATCGGGGATGCACATACACCCCCTCATCCTCTAGCTGCACCTCGTCCGCCCAGACCGACGGACTGGTGACGATGCCATCAGTGTGGCTGGCCGCTCCCATGCGGGTCCGGCCTATGCCAAACTGCATGCAGCCGAAGAGCCTCTCGTCCTCAAGGATGCGTCCCGTCAGACGGGTCACCCCGGGGTTGAAACCGAAGCAGGAATGATCCACCAGGTACATGGAAGGGTCGTCGAAGCCATCCAGCCATCGCTGAAAGGTTCTCGCCTCCGCCCCTCCGTCGATCCCCACGACACGACCCTTGTCGATGGCAATGCTGACTGGACTTGACAACAGCCCCAGTTCCGCGGGGGGCCAAAGAGTCCCGTCAAAGACCAGTGTGCCGTGGAAGGTGTCGGCAAGCTCCTCAAACCAGGATTGACCAGCCAGCATCTGAGAGTAGCCCCCGCCCTCTCCCGCGCCCATCTGAGTGAAGGTGGGCGGCGCCTGGGGATCCGGCTGCACCACCAGGTCGGTTCCCGCTGGGCTCGTGATGTGAATCTCCTTGGCCTGGTGGGAGAGCTCATAGAGGGCATTGGCCATCTCGCCCAGGAGTGGGTAGTTCACTTTGCCAATGGTCCGTACCATCATGTCCACGTCCATGCCCGATAGACAGAAGTACCGGCAACCGGCAGCGATGGCCTCTCGATGAGCATTGCTGTAGAGGATGTAGGTCACGGCGAACTCTATCCATACATCCGCCCCGGTCAAGGCCCGCGCCACCGGTGGCGGTGGGTCCTGGCACGGGTTGGGCATGGTCTCGTACCAGATGACCGTGGGAGTAGCACCCATGACGTAGGCCGCCTGTGCCGTAGCCCGCACGACCCGCTCATCGCTGGAGGTGTCTGCGGTGATCACCACCTGCTCACCCGGCTGCACGGGCATGGCCTCCTCCACGAGCTTCCGGGCCGCCGCAGCTAGCTCCAGCAGGAAGTACTCTCCCCTGGTCTCCGTTCCCACGGCCAGTACCATGCGTCAGCCTCCTTCTTCACCTACCTTGGAGAGGACAAAGGGGGAGACAGAGCCCAGATCAGGGTGCTTTCTCTGCCCGATCCGTTGCGCCATGTATGGGGCTGACCACCCTGGTAGTGGATGCTATCACCCTCACTCAGAGTGAAAACCTCCTCCCCCACGCTAACCTCCAGCTGGCCCTCCAAGATGAAGGCAAATTCCTCCCCAGGATGGGGATCAGCGTCGATCTCCATATCCGGCCGGCAGGTCACCCTATACGGCTCGAACCTGCCCTTGACCGCTTCCGACGAGAGGATCTCGAACGTGACCTTCGTGCTTCCATCACCGAAACCGTCACCTCGCCCCTTTCTCACCACCTCCCAGACCGGAGCGGGATGCTCGAAGAAGGACCTCAATTCCACCCCCAAGGTCTCCGCGATGGAGGACAGAGTGGAAAGAGAAGGTTTGGCCTTGTTCCTTTCGATCTGAGAGAGATAACTGGCCGATAGACCCACCACGTCGCCCAGTTGGGCCAGCGTAATCCCCTGCTCGGTGCGGAGAGCCTTCAACCGCCTTCCCAGGCTCTCTGTCTCAACCTCGGCCCCCGCTCTGGTTTCCCTCGCTGCAACCAGTCTCAGATCCACCTTCTCTTGACTCCTTCAAGCCGCCGGGAGAGGATCTCCTCCACCCATCTCCATTCGAAGCCACTAGACTGCTCGAACCAAACCAGGCGGCTAGAAGACCGGGGGCGTGAGTACCCACAATGCGGTGACCGCCTTTGTCCCGGGATTCTCCAAGCGATGTTTGACCGTGGCCATGAAGTGTATGCTATCCCCTGGAAGTAGATCGTACCGCTCTTCCTCGATCCAGAGCCTGAGTATGCCCTCCAGGACATAGCCGAACTCCTCACCAGGATGGGCACGATACTCATCTGAGGGAAGGGAACCATCGGTAGGCTCGATGGTCACCAGCAGCGACTCCATGACCCGATCTGCGAACTGAGTCGAGAGGAGGGAGTAGATGATCGGAGAGCCTTCAAAGCGGAACGGTTCGCGTTCCTCAGCTCGCACTACCTTGGTGGGATTGATGACCGCAGGGAAGAAATGGGTGATGGGGACGCCCAAGGCGCCAGCGATGGAATAGAGCATGGAGATGGATGCAGCAGCCCGATTCCTCTCCAATTGCGACACGAACCCCGCGCTGCAGCCACTCGTCTCCGCCACTTCCTCCAAGGTAAGCCGTCGTTCCAGCCGGAGCTCCTTTATCCTCTGCCCGATGATTCCTATCGTCGTCTCCATGACTGACTTCCATTTTACTACCATTCTTGCTGTTTGTCAATAGTGAAATTTCTTAAATGGCGGCAAACTACGGCCGTTGGAGGGCTTATGTCAAGCGATAGCTTGACTGCGGCGGGGCGTCGTGCGACGCGACTCGGGAAGGGCCTCGTGATCCCCTCATGCGGGCGAAGTCAGAGCAGGGTGGCAAGAGGCGGCATGGAGAAGCTTGAGCCCATCAAGAGATCGTTGACCGGGGGGCTGCGCCGGCAGAGCACACGGACTCACGTCGGGCGCCAAGAGGCCTCGACCGGGCCAGCTCAGTACACGTCGAGGTCCCTACCGCACACGACGTGTCCGTCGTATTGCTCCCGGATCTCCGCGAGCAACTCCTCCTCCGTAGCGCCCCAGAAGAGCTGGTGGTAGAGGACCACCAGCCCCGGCCTGGCCTCCGAAGCGATCTCAGCCAGTTCACGAGTTGAGGTATGCATGCTGGAGTGGTATCTCCTCCAGGCTGGGGGAAGCCGCTCGAAGCTGCTCGACGAGTACACCTCATGGATGAGCACGTCGCAGCCTCGCGCGGCCTCGACGAGTACCCCCGTGGCCGCCGTGTCCCCTGAGATGACGATGGTCCGGTCTGGGGTCTGGAACTTGTAGCCGAAGGAAGGCAGCGAGCCGTGAACGACCGCGAAGGCCTCGACCCTGACCCACGCGTCCTGGTAGACTACCCCCGTTCCGATCTCGTGGGCCTGAGCCAGATACCCTCCCTCCTCTATGGGCTCCAACCCCGACAGACGGTCTCTGATGTCCTCTGCATAGGCAGCCAGGATGTGCTCGGTCATGGCCTGAGTGCCCGGGGGACCGTACACCTCCAGAGGCTCCTCGCGGTCCAGCGCCCAGGGGGTGAGAATCAGGTCCGGGTAGCCTGCGGTGTGGTCGGAGTGTAGATGGGTTAGGAAGAGCCGCGTGAGCTTCCTGGGCTCCAGCGCCTCAATGCCCACGGCCTGAGCCGCCGTCGCCCGGCGCACCACCCCCGGGCCGCAGTCCACGAGGTAGGGCGTATCGCCCACAACAATGGCGACCGACGGACCGGAACGATCCGGCTCAGCGTTGGGCGTGCCCGTGCCGAGGAGAACAATCTTGGAGGAATGCAAATCGCCTGGAGCCTCTGCCATCTCCGCCGTCCGTGGTCGCAGCCGCCAGCACGCCGGATACCACAGCACCACAGGTCAACGCGCACGACTAACTGCACTGACTGCAGTCCCCTCACGGGGATTGATATCTCTTAGACCGTTTTGACCACCTCAATAGCGCTAGCCTGCCACCCAAAGTTTCAGTCCCCTTGCGGGGATTGATGTCCTTCAGACTAGAAAAAAAGAGAATACCCCTTTACTTGTAGTGAGTGTTTCAGTCCCCTTGCGGGGATTGACATCTGCTAGACAGGTCACAGGGCGGAGGGCGTGGGTGCCTTCCAGTTTCAGTCCCCTTGCGGGGATTGATGTCCTTCAGACCATGATGCTAGTAGTAGGACTGTTGCTGACTTTCTTTGCGTTTCAGTCCCCTTACGAGGATTGATGTCTTTTAGACACCTAACACGGGAACCGCTCCCTTGGACGTCATCGGCAAGTTTCAGTCCCCTCACGGGGATTGATGTCTTTCGGACCGACTCATCGCCCTCATGGAACTGCTCAAGGAGGTAGGTTTCAGTCCCCTTGCGGGGATTGATGTCCTTCAGACATGGAGGGAAGCGTCGGCGAGTACTTCGTCTACTAGTTTCAGTCCCCTTGCGGGGATTGATGTCCTTCAGACCTGGCTGGTTGCCAACGGGTATGATGTTGATTCGCTAGTTTCAGTCCCCTTGCGGGGATTGATGTCCTTCAGACAAGTGGTTCTAACAGAGCTACCATGGTGGCTCTTGCCAAAGTTTCAGTCCCCTTACGGGGATTGATGTCCTTCAGACCTAGTACAGAGGAAGACTGGAGAAAACCGTGGATCATGTTTCAGTCCCCTTGCGGGGATAGATGTCCTTCAGACCGTGTGCGCAGGCGATCTTTGCCCAGACCGATTACTCGTTTCAGCCCCCTTGCGGGGATTGATGTCCTTCAGACTAGCATGGGAGGAGACGATGATACTGAGTGAGAAGGAGAGTTTCAGTCCCCTTGCGGGGATTGATGTCCTTCAGACATGGATGCAGGAAATCCAGGATTAGCTCTGTATGAGCTTGTTTCAGTCCCCTTGCGGGGATTGATGTCCTTCAGACGTGTGTAGAAACCTCACTTGCCCAACGGAACCTACCTGGTTTCAGTCCCCTTGCGGGGATTGATGTCTTTCAGACTGCAAGGAGAATGAACCAAGACAAAGGCGATGGTCCAAAGTTTCAGTCCCCTTACGGGGATTGATGTCTTTCAGACCTACCTGTTCTCGGGTGGGGAGAAGTTCCGCATCAACTTGTTTCAGTCCCCTTACGGGGATTGATGTCTTTCAGACTGGAGAAACTGGTGAAGAGTGAAAGAACTTGTGACTGTTTCAGTCCCCTTACGGGAATTGATGTCTCACCACCAGGCGCTAGTCGAGCAATGGGCAGGCAGGCCCCACGCACTCATTGTACCTCGATGTAGCGCTGTCGGCTAGGCGATCGGCGGGACATCGGACCCCATTCCTACCCCTCCTAGCCTGGACCCACGGTCCTTCGCGCCCACGCCTGACAGTCCAGTCCCCTCACGGAGATTAGTCCCTTCCGAACACGGTATGTGGGGTCATTGAGGCCCTGACGAGATCATGTTTCAGTCCCCTTACGGGGATTGATGTCTGTTAGACCAGATCTCGCCTGATGGTGGTACAACTTGGTATGACAAGTTTCAGTCCCCTTACGGGGATTGATGTCTCCTAGACTGCTTTGGCTATGACGAGGCGGGCAACGTTATCTTCAGGTTTCAGTCCCCTTGCGGGGATTGACGTCCCTCAGACGATTGCCGGTGGGGTCAACCCGAACCTCAACATCGGCGAGTTTCAGTCCCCTTGCGGGGATTGATGTCCCTCGGACTATCCTGAGAGTCCGCATGAGTTTGATGTGACCTTCTTTCAGTCCCCTTCAGGGGATTGATGTCCCTCTGACCCAACTGGTCCGTTGAGGAACTCCCTGGCTGATCCAGTTTCAGTCCCCTTACGGGGATTGATGTCTTTCAGACGCCCGGGTTCTACCGAATAATCCAACAGCAAATATGTTGTTTCAGTCCCCTTACGGGGATTGTTGTCTTTCAGACCTCTCGAATGGTCTTGGGACGATCAGATAGGTAGCCGAGTTTCAGTCCCCCTCCGGGGATTGATGTCCTTCAGACTACGATCGGGAGAGAGGGACGCGACGGCCAAGTAGTCGAGTTTCAGTCCCCTTGCGGGGATTGATGTCCCTCAGACGTGCCGTTCCATCTTCAACTACATGGCCGGTGCCCGTGCGTTTCAGTCCCCTTGCGGGGATTCACCTGCTTCACAATGTTCCCGAGGAATGCTACTGCGTCGCCACTTGCACGCTTCAGTCCCCTCCCGGGGATTCATGTCTTTCGGACGACTGACTGGATGACCACGGCAGAGGCAGCGGAGTTGCTAGTTTCAGTCCCCTTCCGGGGATTGATGTCTTTCAGACGATGGTCGAAGGTGTCACTATTCGCCCTTGGTAGTCAACGTTTCAGTCCCCTTCCGGGGATTGATGTCTTTCAGACTCATTACAACGGATACGTCACCGGCGGAAACGGCACCTAGTTTCAGTCCCCTTCCGGGGATTGATGTCTTTCAGACTTGTACCAAGCGTTTGTGGGAGGAGTTCACCTATCTCCGTTTCAGTCCCCTCGCGGGGATTGATGTCTGTCAGACCTGGACCGACACGACCCATTCACCACCGTTCGATTACAAGTTTCAGGCCCCTTACGAGGATTGACGTCCCTCAGACCACCTTAGCCAAGGCGCATTGGCAAACCGGCGAACACGTTTCAGTCCCCTTGCGGGGATTGCCGCGTCAGCGCAATCTCTCCGTTTGGCCCATACCCATCGAGGTGCGGTGCCCCGTGCCGCAGTATGCCGCATAGTCCGCCAACGCGTTGAGTCGCCCCAGAATCTCTCTGCCCAAGGCGCGCGGTCTCGTTATGCGCAGCGATACCAGGCCTCGAAACCCTATCAGCTTGTAGCTGCCAAAGTCCAATACCTCGCTTCCGATCCGCAAATAGGAGGGCGCCACGTGCGCCTGAACCACATCCAGCAGGCTGATGTTGTACCGCAACTCCTGTGGGGCAAACTGGTTCCAACGCGCCAGCCAGCTATGATAGATCTTCACCGGGTCCGGCAAGGGATAGTTCATGTCGTTGCTTCGAAAGGCCGTGGGCGAGAGGAAACGCAGGCGAATGAGGGTCTCGACCCCCGCATGGGCCAACTCCTCATACGTGCGGCGGTCCAGTTTCAGTTCATCCTGCACCAGCTTGAAAGCGCTATTCAGCAATTCCAGGCGACCGCTTTCCGCCATGCCCGCCCACAGCGTATCCCATAGGTCATCCTGCAAGACATTCATATGGAACTCCAGATGCCCGTTCTTCTGAGGCCGCAGCGGTGACAAGGTGAAGGGCCTGGGCTCCATCTCGTCGTGCACATGGTTCGCCAGCGCCTCATCACCCTGCTGCAACCAGGCGAAGAATTGGGCATGCAGCGCCCGCCCACAGTTGTCGGGCAACCGCACTGGCCCATCAGAAGCGAGGGTGACGGTGACTTGATAGGGCATGCGATTCACTCCCTGGCCTCGCGTGCATGGCGCACGAACGGCACCTTGACCAACTCATACTCCTTGGGGAAGAGCACTTCCTGCTGTCTGGCAGGGGATAGGGCGAACAACCTGGTGATGGCGCCGTCCTCTTCGATCTCGTCAGGCACCCACAGGTGATACAGATAGGCATGGGGGGCACTCATCTGAGCCACGATAGCCATCAACGCCCCCATGCTGGTGCGACCCCCAGCGATGCCCAGATACACATCGTTCTCGGGCCTGTCATGCTCCTGAAGGGCAGTGCTGAAGGCAGACTTGAACTCGAAAGCATCGCTTTCGTAGCGGATATCTTGTGCATCTATGTAGATGGGTTGGTACTCCACGTTACGCTTGCCGAACTCTTTCTGCAGCAGCGTGACGCAGCGCCGCACGTTGGGGCTCTTGGGAGAAATGGTCACCACCTTGTGGATCGGGATGCCACGCTCCGTCAAAGCGTGATACAACCCTGACACGGCGCCGGGGGCCTTGCCCAGGGAGGCCAAGAGTACGCCCTTGGGGGCGACCTGCGGGGCGCTCACAACGCGGTCCTTGAGCATTGTGGTCACGAGCTGCGCGATGTCGTCCTTGACCCACTCAGATAGTTGATCGGGCACATCCTCTTGCGAGAATCCCCGCCAGAAGATGCCCTCTTCGAAGTCTCCTACCCGGTCAATGAACTCCTTCTGTCGAGGTTCCGGGTCGTCGACCTCCTTGCGATACAACAGTGTGGGCTTGCCCAGTCTTCTGGCTTCGTTGAACTCCATCTCCGTCACTGAGACGGACTCGTTGGCGGGAATGTATCCATATCTCCCCCCCAGGATGCCCAGATAGATGCCGCACCCCTGAGCCATCATCAGGCACGCCTCCTCGGGTGACACCGACTGCGCGCCAATCGTCTCTGCCCGGAGGGCCTGGAAGCGGAGTTGGGAGATCGCTTTGTCAACGACCTTCCGCTCCTCTTGCAGGTCCTTCATGGTAGAACTGATGAATATGCTCAGTCGTTCCACGGCTCAAGTCCTCCTCAAGACAATCACGCAAGGGCCAACAATCGGGCAGGCCTACCTGTGCCCCTCCCGCCTAGGGGGGCGGCGTGAGTCAGCAAGGCGCTGCCCGCCCACGGTCTGGTGATAGGTCATCAGTCTGAAGCTCCAGCCCAGAATCGCCCGTGCTGTGTCGTCATCGCGAACATCAGCCAGATGCTTCTCGCACACACCGGCGATCCTGCTCAGGTAGCCCCGCGTGCGCCCACTGCGGATGTAACCAGAATCAGGCAAACGCCTCAAGAGCTCCAGCAGCTTCTCTTTGTCCTTCCAACTTTGGAAGTAGGAAATGACCTTGCCCAGCTCATTGCGATCCACGTCAACCGCCAGGTCGCGCGCGATGGCATCAGCCTTCCGCCATTCGGCAGAGCTCAGCTCTCGCTTCATCTCTCAGTCTCCTCAATACATCCCGGCAGGACACTCCCGCTCCCCAGGATATGCGAGTATCCGGCGCAGTTCCGACGCCTGCTGCGGCAGGATGTAATCGCGCCGCCGCTCGACAGGCCTGATCTTCTCGGGTATCCAGCGATCCAGCTCGTCCCCTACGTATCTGGTCACCCTGGGCTCCGGGCTCCTGAAGCCCTCTAGATCCAGCAACTCCAAGCTCTGAGGCACGATTCGCAAGGACCCCAGACAGGCCGGCTTGCCCCCGCCCAGCTTCAGGGCGAAGCTCCCATCCAACCCCAAGGCGAAGAGCAAGAGAGCCAGTTCATCGGCAGTGAGGTTCTGGAATTGGAGGCTGCCGCTAAAGCGGCTGCCCTGGGGCACCACCTGCACCGGCGCGTTTCTTGGATCCTCCGCCATCTGGCCATGATAGTAGAACTTGCGCCCCTTGAACTGGCCTCGTTCGTCTACATAAACACGCGGCGCCTCTCGGGCCCGAGGACGGTGCAGAGAGGGCAGGCGATATAGTCTGGTCCTGACACCCTTCAACGCCAGCGCATCGCCAAAACTGACTTTCGACATGCGGCCCAGGCGGCCGAAGATGGAGCAGGCAGGACACGCACTGTCCGCCTCACAGCCCCGAACCGCCTCCTTGCCCCCAGGGATCCTGCGCTGATCCTCCCGGGTCACGGTGATACAAGAGCCGGTGACCGCCTCGGCCACGCTGCGCACCACGCCCTTCATGGAGGAACCCGGTATCGCGGGGCGACCGCGAAGCCGGTAGCAGGTCCTTATCACGTCCCGCTTCGG
>Ga0307378_10014227_pt1 | contig 10018 bp, 9 predicted proteins | sample UN1MG_FD_202238 | JGI IMG/M metagenome (GOLD analysis project Ga0307378, IMG submission 202238) | Soil microbial communities from Risofladan, Vaasa, Finland - UN-1 | ecosystem: Environmental > Terrestrial > Soil > Coastal area > Acid sulfate soil | place: Finland: Risofladan, Vaasa | collected... | reverse complement strand
CCACAACATCACAAAAATGTTACTTTATGGTATAAATCACATAGTGACATATAAACAGGTCTACAATGGATTACCTTGTCAGTGGATTTCTATCGTGTTTTTTATGAGGGTCTTCTTTAACTCATTCGGGGGTTGTAGGGATTCAGCTTCTTTGTGAACGCGTGTCTCTTGGTCCATTCACGCATAGCTCTCGGAACGGGGTGGCATAAGCTCTGTTCTAGCCCGTTCCATTAGCCTGCCCGCGAGGACTCTCCTGAAGGCTCTATCGTCGGGTGCCTCTGGGCTGGGCAGGTACAGCCTCTTGTGGCCTCCCTTCGCGGTGACCTCCCTGTATGTGAGGAAGCCCTCCTCGGCCATCCTGTTGAGGAAGTTGATGGCTGTGGCCCTGCTCATGGGCGTCGATGATTCCTGGAGGTGTAGGTAGGCCATCCTGGAGTCGACCTCCTTTTTGGCCTTCCAGATCCATCTCATGAGCTCCACCTGCCAGGGCGTGAGCACCGTCTCCAGCCCCTCCTTATCGAGGTCGAACTTCATCGGAGTCACCCGTTAAAGGCCCAGTTTCTCCCTGGTCTTGTCCCAGGACTCATGGAACTCTCGTCGGCTGATCTCCTCTCCGAGGGTGAGGTCTTCGCCGTGTGTGAAGCTGAGGATCTGCTCGAGGGCGTGGAGGTATCCCTCGTGGTATGCTTGGGGGGTCGGGTCTCTGTTCCGGGTCCTGTCGTGTTGGGCTTGTGCGTGGAGTTCCTCTTGTAGTCTGGCCAGGGTGGGGGCGATGCTGCGGGCGTGCGCCTCGTCTTTGAGGGCGTCTACTGTGAGCCATGTGAGGTAGTCTTGGAGGGTGGCTTCGGTGAGGCGGTCTTCGGGGGTTTGGGCTCGGTGGCGTTCGGTGGCGTGGGTGAGGATGCAGCGCAGGTACAGCAGGTCGTGGCGTAGAGAGGTCTTATGGTTATTCATTGTGAGGAGAACTCCCATAATTCTTAGGTGTCTTGTTTTGGTATACTATGCGATGGGTAATAAAATTTGTGCTACCATTATGTATACCTAAATTGTGTATCGGAAAAGATGAAGTTTAATATCGATTGTGATACCAGAGAAGGCTACCAATATGATCGAGGGAAAGGGCAGGTTCATGAACCGCCCCACGAAGACGGGAAACCGAGTCTACGACAAGTTCTTCATCTACGTACCCACTGAGGTCGCCAGGGACGGGCTCTTCCCATTCAAGCCCGGTGAAGAAGTGACTATACGCATCGATCAGGGGGGGAATCAGATTGTGATATCAAGAACGAGATTTAACGAGTCTTAGGCTGATCCCTCCTGACGATTTGGAGTAAGGTTCATTTTGGGTTTAACGTGGTTTACCCTGGTCTTCGTCGGTCGCGTCGCGCGTATAAAAACATTAAATCATAAAGTTACTTTTGACATGTCTCCGAGGATGAGCTTGTGGCCTCTTGGGAGGTTGTTTTCGTGGTTGAGGCTGTGTCTGTGTTTTGTGAGGCGGTTGAGTGTGGCGTGGAGTGCGGGGTCTTGTTCGCGTTGTAGCTTGTTTGCTATTTAGCCGTACAGGGCTTCGCGTTCGCTGGTGGTGAAGGTGTAGGTGCGCAACCCGGTACCGTGGCGGGTGTGGGGGCTGAAAAGTTTGGTGGCACTATTCTGGTTTTTCCGGGGGTTCTTTACGCGTGAGGTGTTTCCTGGCGTGGTTTGTTATTGTTTTGAGGGTGATTCCTTTTTCTCGGAGGTATGGTGTGGCTAGGTAGGCGAGGGAGGCCGTGAGGGCTGTGATGGATATGGCTGAGCCTATGTAGAACCAGCGCTGGGGCTCGTACTCTATGGTCACGTCTATGAGGCCTGTCTCCTGGATCCAGAACCCGTTTATGACGGAGTAGAGGGGTATGGAGGTGATCTTCTGGCCGTTGACTCTTGCGACCCATAGTGGGTCGTAGGATTCGGCGAAGCTGAGCATGAAAGGCTTGGATGCGTTTATGGTTGCCTCGTACTTGGTGGGGTCGATCTTGTTGTACTCGATCAGCTGTGCGGGGGCCTGGTCTGCGGTGAATATGTCTTGGAGGGTTTCGCCGGGTTTGTCGGTGGAGTATATCCAGACTACGTCTAGGTCGGTGGGCTGGCTGTCTGTGACTTGTACGTCGTCTACCCAGATCCGGTTTGGTAGGGGCTGGGTGGATTCGTGGCCGTGCCATAGCTGTAGGGCGATGTGGGCGGCGTCGGGTGTGGGCGTGTACTGGATGCTCACCGGGGTCCAGGCATAGTTGCCGTCTCCGATGCTGGCTACCTGTGTGGCTGTCAGGGGTTTTCTGTTTTCGTCGTATTCCAGGATTTTGATGTAGGCTTTGTGGGCGTTTTCTCCTGCAACCTGGAGGCTCCACGTGTAGGTGGTTTCGGGGGCGGCGGGGATCAGCGGAGTGGTCACTGTCTTCCAGATTGTAATGGGTGCAGTAATTTCTGTTTTGAGGCTGGTTCCGTCGCCGTATGGGTTTTTTGTGAGGGTCAGGGTTTGGTTGGTGGGGCTGGTGGCTGTCCACTGGTTGGTTTCGTTGTCCTCGAAGTCCCATTGGTGGCTTTGTGTTGGGTGTTGGGTTATCTCTATTCTGTGGGTTCCTGTGTCGAGGTGGATTGGGTCTAGGTAGGTCCAGTCTAGCTGGTTTGTGTGTGTTTGGTACGTTTGTTCGTCTATCTTGATGTTTAGGTTTCCTTTTCCTCTGACGGCGACGGTGTAGTCGCTTGGTTTTGCTGTCTCTATTATGCGCCATGTGGTGGAGCCTGGGGTTAGTTCCAGGGTTTCTCCGTTGCTTGCCTCTGCCCCGTACTTGTTGGTGGTTGTGGCGTTGTTGTGGTAGAGGTCTGTCTCTGCTTCGAGCACGTGGATTATTCTCTTGGTTTGGAGGGTCTCTGTTAGCCGGGTTTGGGCTTCGCGGTATTCCTGTGCGGGTACTAGGGCGAAGAGGTTGACGGCGTTGAAGCCTTCGAGGTTTGTGAGGGTTAGTTTGTGTTGGCCTTGTTGGAGTGTTGTGTTGTCTAGCTGTGTCCATGTGAACTTGTTGAGCTGGTCTCTTGTGTAGATGGGGTAGGTTTCCTGGTCGTTCTGGACTAGGATTCTTCCTCCCTGCTGGTTCTGGAAGACTCGGGCCAGGAGTATGTACTGGTCTGTCTTTGGGACTGTGTAGGGGATTTCTAGGGTGACTGGTTCTATGAATCTCTCTAGGTCGTAGACTTTGAGGTGGTCTATCCATATGGTGTTGGGGAGGGGCTGGGTGGTCTCGTGGCCGTGCCAGATCTGGAGCTGGATGTACTTGGTCTCTGGTTTCTCTGGTGTGTAGTCGAGGGTTATGTTTTTCCAGTCGATGTTGCCTGTGCCTATGGTTTGTAGGGTTTTCGCGTTGATGCTTTGCCCGGATTCGTTGTACTCGACGGCTTTTATATGGGCGCCATGGATGTTCTCTCCTCTGAGTCTCAGTTCCAGCCTATACCAGTTTCCGTAGTCTACGGTTATGGGAGGCGAGTTTATTGTTTTCCATCCCCATGTGGAGTTCCAGAGTTCAGCTTTTAGTGCACCATTGTCTAATGTCAGAGGGTGAAGTGTGCCGAACTGAGTTTCACGAATATAGTTCTTCCATTGACCAAGATCGTTTATTGATTCAAAAGTCCATTGATCGATTAGATCGTTGCTAGTTGGCGTTGGGGTTTCAATAAGTTTGGATGCCGCCCAAGTGAAAACCAAGCCTTCGCCGTAGTCGAATTGAAAGTTTTCTAACCCCTGTTTATTTAATTCATTCCTAAAATCAACAGAAGATAGGATAGTTTTAGACCAAAATTTATCGGGATTGTAGTGGTTTGTGTAGTCGAATATTTTAAAAATTGTTGCTTCACCGAGAATATTGTCAATTTGGACATCTGTAGGATCTCCTAAGACGAAAATATCTGAGTGTAAATTAGTAATTCTTAGGTCATCGTAGATCACGGCAGTTTCTATTGGGTCAAAAGCTCCTGTGTAGCTTAGAGAGTTATATTTACTTAATCCACCGTAAAGCGATAAGATGTTATTCTTTATTTCTATATGCTCTGATTGGTTGTTCAATTCAAAAACTGTAATAAATCCATCTTTTCTTACCAGTTTTAAATCGTTTTGATTATCTAGGTTTTCTAACAAAGCATCAACCTTAGATTTGATTTTGGGTATATCATTGTGGATTATCAGATACTTCACGTTTAGAGGAGAGTAGAATCCTCCTAGATTTTTAGAAGCATTTTTTAACATAATACTTTTAAAAGGATATTCAATTCCTAGCGTAGCAAAATAATAACTATTCCAACCTAAATAAGTAGGTTTCCCAGAAAGCAATTCAGCAATTTTCCCAGTTGGATTTACATTCCAACTTGGTATTTGACTATATTGTGGAGCCCAAAAAACCTTAAAGTCACCCTCTTCAGTAGCTAGCCAGTCATTAATTACATTAAACTCTGTAGGGATCCTTATTTTTTTTAGATTCCCGTTCATATCTCCTGTTAGAAAAGGATAATTAGGTACTATTGTTGAAATAAAAATTATAAAACAAAATGTTATGGAAAAAAGAAGGTTTATTTTTACACCATATTTCTTTATCCTTTTGAATATATTCATATAAGTAAAACCAACTAGAGGAGAAATTGCTAATATCATAAACTGGGAAATTTTAGATGTTCTGAATGCCCAGTTATAAAAAGAATGAAATGGCGCTTCAAAAATAAACCAATTATAGAATTTTACGAATAAGTTCGGGCCTATCGATAAAGTGTAACAAGATAAAAATAAAAAAGAGAAAAAGTATTTATATCTATTCGTATTTCTAAAAAATAGTGAAGACAACCCAAAAATTACTATTAAATAAAGAAATAAGTTCAAATGAATTTTTTGGATTACTAATGGAACATTACCATACATTTGTTCCAAATTAAAGTTACTTTTCATTGCAAAAAGATTTGTTGGCGAGGCGTTTCTAAACCATATTTTTAAACCTTCTATAGTCAAAATATTTCCGTAACGTGAACTACCTCCGCTTATAAAACTGGGGATCGACCAATAAGATGAAAAAAGCATAAAGAATGTTAGTAATAAAAATATATGTATACTGTGTGTTTTCAATATGTTTATCTTATCCTTTTTAAACTGTAAATTTAATTGGCAAATCAAATTATAAATTATTAATCCTATAAATAAGAAGAAACCATAAAATATCCAATGAGCATCAATACATGAGATACTCCATAATAAGGCCGAGAATATGGTAAATTTATACTTATTTTCTTTTAATCCTTTTATCAAAATAAGTAAATTTAGCGGTGCTAAATAGTACGAATATACTATTCCCGGATGTACCGAGGATTCAATGACATATGTTGAAAAAAAATAGACAAAAGAAGAGGATAAACAGGCATATCTTATATTATTACAATTACAGTTGTATTTTTCATTATCTTCTAATAATATAAACTTCACCAAATAATACATTGAAATTCCTGAAAGGGTAGCAAAAAGAATAACTATAATGAAATGAGTATCAGCAGGTGACAAATAAAAGTTGAACGTAAAAGGAATAAGATATACCCCTAACCTTATGATTCTGATTAAATTAGAACCTCCATACTGTTCATTCCAAATTGGCATAATCTCCTTCCGAAAAACATTAGCATCTGTTGGTAATGTTAAATCTCCATTAACAATTGTATCACCTTGAATGAACAAACCTCGATAAATAATAACAGAAATCAATGCAAAGAATACCGTTAAAAATATCTTCTCAAAAATATTTTTCATTTTTTCACCCTCTAGCGAGAAACGCGAGCTCCCTTTTTCCTTCTTATCTTTGAAACTACTAATCCAAATCCCGATGCTAAGTACTCTCCAAACTTTAATACGACCAAACCTAACGATAAAGCAGGGTCTCTAGCGAAAAGTTTGATCGTTCCCTTTATCAGCGGTAATCTAACCATAATTTTGATTGCATGGTGTGGATGTTCACTAGCATATGCCAAGAATGACTCGCCCCTAACAAATCTTTTTCTTAAAATTGATCCAATATCTGGATCGACATCATGTACCAGGGGTGTATCGATTCGGTCTATCATATGTTGAGTTCTCTTCACCTTTTGATGGATATCAAAATCTCTAAACCCTTTTAGATTCTCATTTATTCCGCCCACATCAAGGAAAACTGAGCGACGGTAAAACCGTGCTGCTTCAATATCGTAGTCTCTTGCATAAAATTTCTTCTCTGCATCTCTTACCTTTGCCCAGAAGGAGTTGTGTAGCGTTTTCTCAGGGATAACAACCGCATCACACCCTTGTTTGTATTTATCGACGCACTCTTCAATCACCTTCATTCCTAAATACATGTCATCGTCGAAGAAAGCTACGAATTCTCCCTTAGATTCCGAAACTCCCTTGTTAATCTGGACCCCCATTCCACCACTTTGATTGATTAATTTATCACAATATCTTCTAGCTATATCTTTGGTAACGTCGGTCGAATTGTTATCAACAACTATGATTTCGATGTGTTTATACGTCTGATTTTTTATTGATTCCAAACATTTAGTCATAGTTTTTTCTGAATTATAAGTTGGTATCACGACTGAAACTAAAGGTTTGTTTTTTATCTTCATTCCTTCCTTCCGAAAAGAATCATTAAGACCTTGTCTTTCATTCCTGTTAAAGACGATAAACTATATATCGAATTTCTCAATACTTTCAAACCTAGTAAATTTTTAACTTCTATTTCGTATTCAGCTTGCTTTTTTACTAAAGGAGGATAAAAACTCTCTATTTTAAATCCGTTTGATGTTAAAAAATTTATAATCCAACTTATGTCTCCTTTTTGAAGATGTATTTCCATGCATAGGTGCTTTATCTCTCTCAGAATGTTAGCATCCAATTTTCTAAAGATTTCAAATTCACTCCCCTCGATATCCATTTTTAACAAATCTATTCTACCAAATTCATCAATGATCTCTTCCAGAGTCATTGATTGAACTAAATATTTCTTACTAGGATAATTTTGTAAAATTGAGTGTGAGCCAGTATGTGCCCCTTCATGTAGTTCTAAATTGGTTTTTTCTGACCATAATGCCTTATTTAGAGGTATAATGTTCTCAGCATTGTTTATTATCTTATTTATTTCAAGAAGTTTGAAATTTAGAGGATGCGGTTCGATAGAAATTACTTCCTTTGCAAATGTTGAAGCGACAAGAGAAAACAATCCAACGTGAGCACCTACATCAACTACTCTTTTTCCCTTGTAATTTAGGAGCTCAAACTCAGGAATGTACTCATATTCCCTATTCAACAATACATCCTTAATTGCTATAAATAATTGATCATCAGGCACGAAGGCCCTATAATTTTTCCCCTCAACTACAAAGTTAATCCTAAGTAAATTACCTTTAACTCGGAGAATATAATTTGTTATTCTAATTACATCGATCATTTAGTCAACTCTGCTCTTAATACTTTTTCAAATTCTTCCGCTGTCTTGTCCCAGCTGAACCTCCTAGACCATTCAATAGCATTCCTGCTCAAATCATCCCTCAACCCATCGTCTGACAGGATTCTCATCATCCCATCGGCCAGAGCCTCCGGACTGCTTTCCACGAGAAGCCCGTTGAACCCATTTCTTATTGAATCCCTTAAGCCAGAAACGTCATAGCCCACCGCGGGCGTCCCAAGAGCGTTGGCATCAGTAACAACCTGGCCCCATCCCTCCCTTACACCAGGCACTGCGATCAACCACGCCTTTCTAACCGGCTCATCCCGCATAGAAGAGTCCACGTACCCAAAAAATTTAACACCGGGCCTAGCAACAGCCATAAGCCTATCCCTCATGTAGCCATCGCCCACCATCAAAAGCTCCGTAGACTCCATTTTTTCATGGCCCCTCCACGTTACATGTTATACACCAGGTTTCTCTCAAATAAAACCAAATATTTCTAATAAAATTATTATCTATTGAACTACAAACCAAGTTTTTTAAATCAAACCAATATTGAAATCCTTTTTTTAATTCACACGAGCCATCACTCAAGGTAAAAAATATTACATTATTATTTGAAGAAAAACCATCTATACAAGATATATCTTTTATTGTCGGTTTAAGAACAATGATCTTCCAGTGAACATTTTTTATAAAACTTTTCTCTATAAAACTAAATACACAACCAAAGTCTAATTCTTCTCTATCATCCATTCTAAAATCAAAATAATCGAACAGATCATATACAATTTCAATAACTCTATTATACAATTCCTCTTCATCAATTTCATCGATGAAATCATTGACCTCACTGATCACTTTTGCCGGAACCCCCGCAGCGAAAACTCCAGGAGGAATGTCCTTTGATACTACAGCCCCAGAACCGATTATACTTCGTGAACCGATCCTCACTCCAGGCGAAATGAAGACCCGGGCAGGAACCCACACATGATCCTCTAACACCACATCACCATACTTCCTAGGCCAACCCTCAGTATAAGGAAGCCACTGCCCATGCGTGTAGATCACAGAAGAAGGACCCACACCCGAGTATTCACCCATGATAAAATCATTTCTACGAAGATTAACGATAGATCTCGGGCCAATGTAACATTTATTACCGACCTTAAGCCTCCCGGCGCCCCATATCCAGACAAAAGGCGCAATCTCAGAATAATCACCTATCGAGATCTCACTGCAAAGAATGATCGAGAAACTACGAACTGAAGAATAATCTCCAATCTCAATGGAATTAAAACCATCAGCAAGGATGATTGTACCGAAGGCAAGAGAAACACCCTTGCCCAGCCTCGCTCCGGCCATTCTATAAATCCGTGTTTTAATAAAAGAAGGCAGAATTGCAAGCACCAGAATGATTAATATTTGATATAATGACAAATTCAAACTTTCGAGATGACGCCTTTTCATTACCAACCACCCTCAATAATATCTGATATCGTAGTGAATTCATGTTTTGCTAGCAAGCTGATAAATGTGTTTTGACAATTTACCAAATAAGGTAAAATAATCGGATTCGGATAACGGGAAAAAACCTCTTTCCTCCACCCACTGGGAGGATCTAATATCTGCCAAGGATGAATAAACAAAATCGCAGGTTTATCCTGCCCATTAAGCTGATTAATGAACCATGAGGAATGACTTCCAAGAATTGAAAATAGATAGCCTGATCCAAAAGGAATTTCCTTCAATACTAAACCAAGACTCAGGTTTCTCGGAAAAGTAATTGAGGTTTTCCTTTTAAAAATAGGGTACGTCGAAATAGGTATTTCTTTAACACCATCAATGATACAATTATTTTTGTATTCGAAATATATTGATGAATCATAATCGAAATAATGATCTTTTAAAATTGATAAATAAGATTTTTTAATAAAAGCTTCAGGAGCTCTGAATCCTTTCGGTTCATAATCATCAATAAAGTTATTAGATAATTCCAATTGTTTAATTAGGACTTCTTTAGTTGATAAAGTTTCATGATTATGTGTATGATATGCGATTTCATGACCTTGACTATAGATATTTTCTATTAAAGAAGGATACCAATCATATATCTCACCCACAATAAAAAAAGTAGTTTTTACATCATAATTTTTCAAGGTTTTTAAGATATAATTTGTTGAATTTAAAATATATGAATCATCTATTTTTTTCCTTTCATTACTATCAAAATTAAAATGCTTTATATGAACCCAAGACTCCAAATCAATAGTTAAAGCGTTCATTTTTCATCTCCAACAATATATGATAAATGTTTAAGAAAAATTTTAGCTGATTTATCCCAATTAAAATTTTTTGAAAAAATTCTTGCATTTTCTCCTAATTCATTCCTTTTCTCTTTATTTTCGATTAGATATATTATTTTCTTAGCTAAAGATAGAATATCACCATTCTTACATAGTAATCCAGTTTTACCATCCAAAATAGAATCTCTCAATCCTGGAACATCATAACCTATAACTGGAATGCCCAGTAGATTT
>Ga0307378_10014221_pt1 | contig 10021 bp, 9 predicted proteins | sample UN1MG_FD_202238 | JGI IMG/M metagenome (GOLD analysis project Ga0307378, IMG submission 202238) | Soil microbial communities from Risofladan, Vaasa, Finland - UN-1 | ecosystem: Environmental > Terrestrial > Soil > Coastal area > Acid sulfate soil | place: Finland: Risofladan, Vaasa | collected... | reverse complement strand
GTCCAGCCGGGGTCCAGCATCATGCCCGGCAAGGTCAACCCCAGCATGGCCGAATGCCTGAACATGGTCGCCATGCAGGTGGTCGGCAACGACACGGCGGTGGCGATGGCGGTGCAGGCGGGGCAACTCGAACTGAACGTCTTCATGCCCGTCATCGCCCACAACGTGCTCGGGAGCATCGAGATCCTGAAGAACTTCCTGCCGGTCTTCACCGAGCGGTGCGTCTCAGGGCTCATGGCCATCGCCGACCGGTGCCGGCACTACTTCGAATCCTCCGTCGGCCTGGCGACGCTGCTGAATCAACACATCGGCTACGCCAAGGCCGCCGAAGTCGCCAAGGAATCCGTCCAGACCGGCAAGACCCTGCGCGAACTCATCCTTGAAAAAGGCCTGATGAGCAAGGCGGACCTCGAAGCCGCCCTCGACCCGCGCCGCGTGACCGAGCCGCACGATCCGTCGCAGGGAAAAGAGTAGAACGCCGTCCCGCGGGGTCCGTACAGGTAGTAGGCGTACGAATGGGAGGGAGGTCCCATGAGAGCCGCCATCTACCTGGTGGTGGCCGCTGCCGGCTTGTGCGCCGGCTGCAAGGCTACCGAACCAGCGGTGCCCAGCGACACGCCGCAGATTGCCGAGACTGCCGCGTCGAGCCCATCCAAGCCGTTGGGCCAAGGCCGCTCTTTCTTCGGCATCCCGCTTGGCGACCGCGCCAAGAAGATCGTTTTCGTCATGGACGGGTCCGGTAGCATGACTTGCCCCATCGAATGCGTGCAGTTCGAATTGAAACGTTGCATCGGCGAACTGGGCGAGGACACCCAATTCCACGTTGTCTTCTATTCGTCCGCACCCCCGGTCGAGATGCCGACACGCCGCCTCGTTCGCGCGACGCAGCGCAACAAAGCACTCGCTGGGGAGTTCATCGACGCCATTGTCCCGCAGGGCGAGGCAGACCCCGCTGAATCCATCAAGCGCGCCCTCGCGCTCGAACCAGATTGCATCTATCTCCTCACGGACGGTGAGTTCGACCGCGCCATCATCGACCTCGTCAAACGCAACAACCCAGGCGGTAAGGTGACCGTGCACACCATCGGCTACCTCTACCGGATCGGTCAGCCAGTCCTCAAGAAGATCGCCGCTCAGAACAACGGAAACTACAGGTTCATCTCCGAGGCCGACCTTGCGGCCATGTTTCCGGGATGACTTCTGCCCCTGAGGGTCTTGGCCGCGCCGCACGATGCCAGGTCGGCCTGAGCCGGCCCGCGCGGCCGGCGCCGTGCCATTGCACCGGTCCTTTTCTTGCGTGCGACACGGCGCGTGATAAGATAATCTGCTGACTGCCGCACGTCTCAAGTCAGGGGGCAAATCATGATGGTCCGCGAACCCGTCGTTGCCGGCCGGTTTTACCCGATGGATCGCGAGTCGTGTCTGCGGGACATTGCGGAGATGAAGCCGCCCGCCGACGTGGCCGGTCTGCCGGACCGTCCGGTGGCGGGCATTGTGCCGCACGCCGGATGGATGTTCTCGGGCGAGACGGCCCTGGCGGTGCTGACCGTCATCAAGGACCGCCGCACGCCCAAGACGTTCGTCCTGTTCGGCGCCACGCACCGGTTGGTCGGCACCAACGCCATGTTCGCTTCGGGCGGTTGGGAGACGCCGCTCGGTATCGCCGAAGTGGATGAGCGCCTCGGCCGCGAAGTCCTCGGCCGCGCGGCCGACATCCTCATCGACAATCCACACGCCCACGAAGGCGAGCACAGCATCGAGGTCCAGGTGCCGCTCATCCAGCACCTCTTTCCCGAGGCGCGGATCCTGCCCATCGCTGTCCCGGGCGACGAGACGGCCGTCGCGCTGGGGAGGATCGTCGGCCGCACCATCTCGGACCTGGAAGCCGACGCCGTGTGCCTCGGCTCGACCGACCTGACGCACTACGGCTCGATGTACGGGTTCACGCCGAAGGGCAGCGGCGCCGACGCCGTCCGTTGGGTCCGCGACGAAAACGACCGGCGGATGCTCGACCTCATGGTCCGCCTCGACGCCGAGGGTGCCGTCTCCGAAGCCGCGAGCCGCCGGAACGCCTGCGGCGCCGGCGCCGTCGCCGCCACCATGGCCGCCGCCCGCGAGATGGGGGCCCAACGCGGATGCGTCGTCCAGTACACCACCTCCTTCGACGTCATGCGCGACAAACTCGGGCGGACCGACTACGACGCGACCGTCGGGTATGCGGGGGTGGTGTTCTGAGAAGTGAGTGAGGGATGCCGGCTGCGTCCGCTCGGCGTATGCCCTTCTTTTCATTGACACCCCCGGCGCGTGTGCGTACCTTCTGCGCCACGTTGGCGTCCGGAGATTCAGGGGGCGGACCATGTCGTGGCCGAATCGCATCACGGTGCTGCGGCTGTTGCTGGTGACGCCGTTCATCCTTCTGCTCCTGAACGCGAGGGAGCACTGGGGCTACCGGTACGGTGCGCTCGGGCTGGTCCTGGCGCTGGGCATCGCCGACGCGGCCGACGGCATCCTGGCCCGGCGAACCGGAGCGGTCACCAAGATCGGCTCGATCCTCGACCCGGTGGCCGACTACGCCCTCATGATCAGCGCCATGGTCACGCTCTCGATCCCGGGGGTGCTGTCGGAGGACCCCGAGGTCCGCCTGCCTTACTGGGTGAGCGTGACGCTGGTCTCGCGTGCGGTGTTCGTGCTGGGGGGGATGGCCATCGTGTTTCTGCTGTCGGGCTTCTTCCAGGGGCTGCCGAGCGCCACCGGTAAAGCCGCCACCGTCATGCAGTTCGCAACGGTCGTGGTGATGTGTGCCTCGCCCGACCTGCTGGCGTTGCTCGGCGCCCCCGTCTGGTACGCCCTGTACGGTCTGTGGGGCGTGACGGTGGCGCTGGGGGTGATCTCGTGGCTCGGCTACATCCGGACAGGCTCGAAACTGCTGGCGGCCGGCGAGCACACGGAGTAGCCTGCTGCTGAGGGTGACCTATCCGTCTTGCCGCGCGGTGGGTCTCCCGACCCACCGCGCTTTCCAACCGGAGCGCGGCGGGTGGCACGGCAGCGGCGCAGCCGCGGCCGTGGGCACCCGGTGTCGAACACGGCCGCCCTTCGGGCTGCAGTGCCACCCGTCCTTCGTGAAAAACCGCGCGGTTTCAGCGGGGTGCGTGCAAGGTCGCACGCGGTTTGTGCCGCCAGCCACCACCTCTAAGTCCCTGCCATGAAACGGGTTGCGCGTAACCGCCCGCCGGGTGGCGTCCCCGCGTTTGCCACCCCCCCTTTCTCGCGTAGACTGAGAGTGCAGGCGGGAAACGCTCGGGTTCCGGCGCCCGGCTTGCAGAATCCGGAGGTCACATGCCCCATCAAGCCACGATTCTGGCCGTCGTACCCGCGAACGAGAAACCCGAAGACCTCGTCAGAAGGCTCGAAGGCTTCGGGGCCGCCGTCCACACGGCGTCGGACTGCCTCTCGGCCATGGGCCTCGTCAAATCCGAGGACCTGGACGTGATCGTCGTGACGTCGTGTCCGGGGCAGTTCGACCTGGCCGACACGGCGCGCGTCCTCAAGAGCATCCGGACCGACCGATTCATCCCGGTCATGGCCGTTCTGGACCGGGACGTGCCGCCTGAACGTCGCCAGGCGGTCCTCGACGCGGGCGTGGACGAGGTGGTCCACAGCGACACCGACGACGAGACGCTGCACTATCGCCTGCACGCGGCGCTGCGCCTCAAGGGCGCCTACGACCAGTTGCACCAGGTGCGCGACGATCTCGACAAGACGCTGGCCCGCGAGACGGCCCTGCTGAAGCAACTGCGCGAAGACAACCGCGCCCTGAAGGTCCGGAGCATCACCGACGGCCTGACCGCCCTGTACAACTACCGGTACCTGATGGAGTGGATGAAAACGGAGTTCAAGATCAGCCGCCGCTACGGTCACGAACTCTCGATGATCATCGTGGACCTCGACCACTTCAAGACCATCAACGACCGGCACGGACACCCCTTCGGCGACTACGTGCTCAAGGAAGTGGCGGTCACCCTGAAAAGGTGCGCCCGCGAATCGGACCTGGTGGCCCGCTACGCCGGCGACGAGTTCGCCCTGATCTGTCCGCGGACCGGACACAAAGAGGTCCAGGCGCTGGCGAAACGTATCCTCGCCGCCTGCCGCAAGCACAGGTTCGTGGCAGGCGAGGATCGGGTCCCCATTACGCTCAGCCTCGGCGCCGCCACCTATCCGGAAGACCCCGAGGTCGTCTCGCCGGAGTTGCTGGTGTTCCTGGCCGACCAGGCCCTCTACCACAGCAAACGCCAGGGCCGTAACGCGACCACCTCGTGGCACGAAATCGATCCCGAGACCCGCGTGGCCATCCGACGCGAACTGCGCGGGCCCGACAACCCCCTGTTGGCGGACGACCCCAAGAGTCGTCTGGAACTTGCAGCAGCGGCCCGGTTGGTCGGTACCGGCACGGAGCCGACCTCCCTCCGAGCCCACCGGACCGAACCCAAAGCCGAGCCGTGAACCGGCACGAGGATGGCCGGCCGGTTACTGTACCTCCCGGACCGGCTGGCCATCCTCCAGAAGCGGCTCCAGCGGGCACCCCGCACACGCCGGCATCCGCTTCTTGCAGTATCGCTTGCCCGCTGCGACGAGCAGGGCGTGGTACTCCTTGAGCAGGTCCACGTCGTCGGGCAGGGCCCCCGCCATCAGCGACTGCAGGTCGTCGTACGTGGCGTCGGAATCGACAAGAGCGTGGCGATACAGGATGCGGGCCGTGTAGGCATCGACGACAAAGACCGGCCGCTCGGCCGCATACAGCACGATCGAGTCCGCCGTCTCGGGCCCGACGCCCGTCACGCCCAGGACCGTCTCGCGAAGCGTCGCGGTTGAGAGGGCAAACAGGGCGTCGAGGTCGCCGCCGAACCCCTCGGTCAACATATGGATGAAGTTTTTCAGACGCCTCGCCTTGACGCGGAAGTACCCGGCCGGGCGAATAACCTCGCCCAGCCGCTCGATGTCGATGGCTTCCAGCGCCCCGGCGTCGAGCAGGCCCTCGCGCTTCAGGTTCGCGATGGCCCGCTCCACGTTCGTCCAGTTGGTGTTCTGCGTCAGGACGGCCCCGACGACGACTTCGAACGGCGTCTCGGCCGGCCACCAGCCCTGCGGACCCAGGGCATCGAGCATCGCGCGGTAGAACGCCTGGATCTTCTCGGTCGTTGTCATCCCGGATTCCCACTGCGCGTGCGCTGTGCCGAAAGCGTAGCGGGTCGTCGCGGCCGTGCAATCGAAAACCCGGCGTCTCAGATCCGAAATCTCAAATCTGAGATCTCAAATCTGGAATGTCACTTCTGAAATCTCAGACCTGAGATCCCAAAGCGGGTCGCAGCAGCCGTGCAATCGAAAACCCGGCGTCTCAGATTTGAAATTTGAAATCTCAGATCCGAAACCTCAAATCTGAGATCTCAAATCTGCGATTGCATTTCGGCCGCGCCCTGCTACATTTCCCGCCATGCCACGAGCGCGGCGGTCGCGGAAACGAACGAACAGCCGGACGAAAGACGACCGCGCGGGGAAACTCTTCCTCGACCCCGAGCCGCGCCGCCCGCTGCCGAGCCTCGCCTTCCTGTCGCCGTTCCTGGCGTTCTACGCGTTCGGCCTGATATGGGTGCGTCCTGACCTGGTGGCCCGCGCCGACCTGCTCGTGCGGCAGGCGATCGAGCCGCTCGGTCTGACCGGCGTGCTCGCACCCACGTGGCTGGTCGTCGGCGTCCTGATGGCATGGCACCTGGTGCGGCGCGACCCCACGCGCCTCGCGCCTCGCCTGCTCACCCGGATGGGGGTCGAGACGTTGATCCTGACGGTTCCCCTGTTTCTTCTGGCGGCTGTCAGCGTGGTGGTCCGCAGCGCCCTGGCGCTGGCGCTGCCGGCCGGCCGCGCCGCCGCGGCGCCCGGATGGCTCGACGTGGCGATGACCAGCATCGGCGCGGGCATCTACGAGGAACTGCTGTTCCGGCTCCTCATGGTGGGAGGGACGCTGTGGCTGGCCCGCAAGGTGCTGCGGCGGGAATCCGAGGGCGTGGTGCTGGCGGTGGTGCTCATTGCGGCCGCCATCTTCGCGGGCGCCCATACGCTGGATGACCCGACGCGGTTCAGTTGGGCCTCGTTCCTGTTCCGGACGGCGGCCGGCACGTACCTGGGCTACGTTTTCGCCCACCGCGGCCTGGGCATCGCCGTCGGCGTCCACATGGTCTACGACCTGACCGTGAAACTGGCGGTGCTTTGGCGATGAGACAGAGCGGATCGGTATTCCGTCCTTGAAGTTCCCCTGAATGCCGCGCTATAATCCGGCGTCTGAAACAGATTGCCCGTGCGCGCCAAGAAGGAACCGCGATGCATCCACCCCCCTCCGGAGCCCCGCCCGCCACCGCCGAAGCGAAGTGCACGCTGACCGGACGACCTATTCCACCGCTTGCGCGCGGCCTTCCCAAGACGGTCGAATCGGTCTGCCCGGAGTGCATGCGACTCGTCGAGGCACGCCTGTTCGAGCAGGACGGCGCGGTCCGGATGGAGAAAACCTGCCCCGACCACGGACGCTTCGAGGACATCTACTGGAGCGACGCAAGGCTGTACCTGAAGGCCGAGGAGTACCACTACGGCGACGGCGACGGCGTCGAGAACCCGAACACCCCCGCCACGGGCCGGTGCCCCAACCAGTGCGGCCTGTGCCCGGACCACGTCTCGAACACCGCGCTGGGGAACATCGACCTGACGAACCGGTGCAACCTGAAGTGCCCCATCTGCTTCGCCAACTCCGACGCGGCCGGCTACGTGTACGAACCCACCTTCGAGCAGGTCCTGGCGATGCTGCGGACGTACCGGGCGACGCGCCCGGCGCCCGGACGGGCCGTCCAGTTCTCGGGCGGCGAACCGACGCTGCATCCGCGGTTCCTCGACTGCCTGCGGGCCGCCATCGACATGGGGTTCTCCCACACCCAGATCGCCACGAACGGCCTGCGGTTCGCACGCGAAGCGGACTTCGCCAAACGGTGCGAAGACGCCGGCCTGCACGACGTGTATCTCCAGTTCGACGGCGTCACCGACGACGCCTACCGGCAGACGCGCGGCCGGCCGCTGATGGACACCAAGATGCGGGCCGTCGAGCGGATCATGGAAACCGACATGAAGATCGTCCTGGTGCCGACGCTGGTGCGCGGCTTCAACGACGACCAGGTCGGGGCCATCGTCCGGTTCGCCCTCGACCGCATCGAGACGATCTCCGGCATCTCGTTCCAACCGGTCGCCTTCACGGGACGCATCGGCACCGAGGAGCGCCTGGCCCAGCGGTACACGCTGACCGACATGGCCCACGACGTCTCGGAGCAGACGGGCATCACCGACCCGCACGAGGACTGGTACCCGCTCTCGTGCGTCCAGCCGTTCACGCGGCTGGTGGCGGCGGTCCGCGACGAGCCGAACATCGTCATGTCGTGTCACCCGCACTGCGCTCTGGGCACGTACCTGTTTGTCGGGACCGACGGCCGCGCGGTGCCCCTGCCGCAGTTCTTCAACCTCAAGGGGCTCCTGGACGACATGTGGCGGCTGGCCGGCAAGGCCACAAAGAGCCGCTTCCACTTCTTCACCAAGACGCGGGCGTTCCTGGCGCTGAAGCGACACTGGCGGCAGGACGGGGCACCCACGGGCATGACGTTCAAGGACTGGCTCCACGCCCTCAACGGCATGGTCGATAAGAACGTGGGGCGCGGCAAGGCCGGCAAGAGAACCTTCCGCAGCCTTCTGGTGGCCGGCATGCACTTCATGGACCGCTACAACTACGAGACCGCCCGCACCCGCCGGTGCGCCATCCACTACGCCGACCCCGACGGCCACCTCTACCCCTTCTGCACCTACAACGCCGGCCCCGTCTACCGCGAGCGCGTCGAGCAGAAGTTCGCCATGACGCCCGAGGAGTACCAGGCGCAGCAAGGGGCATGACGTAAGCCCCGTTCGAGCCGCAGTCCGAGCCGCGACCGGGAGGTCGCGGGCACGTTCCGGCGCGCCAGAGGTTCACAACGCCGAACCCGCCCTCACTTCCACGGCAACCGGCCCGTCTTGGGCGGCGCCTTGCGCAGGACGCCACCGGGCACGGGAACGTCCGGCGGGGCCGGGCCGCCCGTGCGGCCGAGGAGAATGTCCGGGACAGGATGGAACGGCTGCTTTCGAACGGGTGGCGGCAGTTCCGCCCCGCTGGTCGCATAGCCCGACTTCGAGGCATCGACGCGGACCAGCGACGCGTAGCGGACCGTCTCGAACGGCTCGGAGAGTTCCGCGGTGTACTTCCCGTCGGCGTCGGCCACGGCGTACGACGAAAGGACCTGCGTGCCGAGGGGCGTCCGCAGCGCGGCCCGCAGCAGCACCCGCGCGTTGGCCACACCCAATCTCGTCTCGGCGTCCACCACGCGGCCGCGCACCTGGTACAGCGCGGGCTTTCGCGAAGCGCGCGTGCCGCAACCGGCCGCCAGCAGTGCGGCAAGCGCCACGAGAACCGAAGCGACCGGCACTCGGGTCCCGGTGCACCGCCGTCCTGTCCGGCATTCGAGATCTGCCATCTCAGATCTGAGATCTGCCATTTGAGACTCGTCAGATTCCGTACAGCCACCCTTCATCGAGCATCGCCAGGTAGTTATCGAGCGGGATGTAGTTGGCGACGGAGTTGCCCGTCCCGAGGCAGTACCCCCCGCCGGGCATGCACACGTCGAGGGTGCGGCGGACGCGCGCCCGGATCGCCGCCTCGTCGGCCCGGCAAAGGAAGTCCACGTCGATGCCGCCCAGCAGCGCGATGCGCCGGCCTAACGTCGCCTTCAGGTCGCACACGTCCTCAATCGTGTCTTCGAAACTGTGCTTGGCGTCGATCTTCACGTCGTCCAGCAGGTCGTCGTAGAGGTCGTTCAGGTTGCCGCACGAGTGCAGGATGTACGGCCGCCCGGCGGCGTGCGACATCTCGGCCAGCACCTTGTGCCCCGAGAGCACGAGCCGGCGCATATCGTCGGGCGAGAACAGCAGGCCCGTCTTGAACCCCATGTCGTCGCTCGCAAAGACGGCCTTCAGCCGGTCGAACTCGAGCAGCCTCGCCAACTGAACGCGGTCGATCTCCAGCAACCGCGCGGCCATCGCCTCCACCAGGTCGGGCGCATCGTACAGGGCGTAGCAGAGCGTCTCGTACCCCATGAGCCAGCAGAGGAACTCGGCAAAGTGCCCGATGCCGCGCGCCACGATGCACATGTCGTCGGGCAGATTCTGCTGGTACCATTCCAACTGGCGAGTCGCGCCGGGCGCGTGCGGGTCGGGCCAGGGGTACGCCTCGAAGTCGTCCCAACTCATGATGGGCCCGCGATGCTCGTCCTGAAAGACGCGGCCGCCCGCGCGGGCGAGATCGGCCGTATCGGCCACCGTCTGCACCTGCAGCGGCATCTCCAGCCCCTCCAGCCGCGCACACACGTAGTCGAACCCGCAGAACCGCTGGATGGCCATCTCGCGCTTCTCGGCGTAAAACGGGTCGCGCGGCGCGAGACCCTCAAGCAGGCTGTACCGCTCGGCGATGGCGTCGGCGATCTCGGCGTCCTGGAACAGTTCCAGGTGATACGCGCGGTCGGGCGTTCCCCGGCGGAGGAGGTTCGCGACCAGGCCTTCCCAGTTGGGCTTCGAGGGCCGCTCGAGTCCGGGATACGGTTTCATCTCGGGACCTTTCGCACGGTCGAGGCGTCAGGGACCGGGGTCATGGATTCGCGGTCCCATCCCGCATCAGCGAAGCGGCAACGGCAGCCTGTGCTTGGGCTGGGCCTTGGGCGTCTCGTCGGTGGCTTCCGGCGGCGGCGCGCCGGGTTGGGTCAAGACCACGGCCCACCCATCGGTCTTGCCACCTGGTTCCTTGCGGAAAGCGTTGAGGGGCGTGAGGTTCTGGCCGCCCTCGCCTGCGGCCACGATGGCCGCGCGGCCAACGGCAATGGCCGCCGTCGTCCCGCCGCAGAACTTCGTGGCGTAGAGC
>Ga0307378_10014219_pt1 | contig 10022 bp, 8 predicted proteins | sample UN1MG_FD_202238 | JGI IMG/M metagenome (GOLD analysis project Ga0307378, IMG submission 202238) | Soil microbial communities from Risofladan, Vaasa, Finland - UN-1 | ecosystem: Environmental > Terrestrial > Soil > Coastal area > Acid sulfate soil | place: Finland: Risofladan, Vaasa | collected... | reverse complement strand
ATGGAGTTTACCAACGTCCAATACAACATTAACCTGGAAGATATATTTACAGAGCGATATCTCCGAAGGCCGCCAAGGGAGGCTGAGAGATGATTCATCGCAAGGGATTCGTGGTAGTTATGTTTGGTCTTGCTCTTTCTTTGCCGGTTGTGGCAGAGGAAGATAATGTAAATGATTTGGACTCGTTGTTTTCAAACCTTGATATACACGGTTTTTATGAGATACGCTCAGGATACCGGACCAGGAAAGATAAATACGAGAAGGATATGTCAATTATGGAGCAGCGTTTACAGATTGATTTATCATCTTACCTGGACTGGGCTGATTTTAAGGTTAAAGGTGACATAATCGGCGACCTGGTGGAGGAACAGGCGGATTTCGACCTTCGAGAGGCTTATGTATTCTCCAGACCCTTTGACTTTATGGATTTGAAGGTCGGAAGACAAATTCTGACCTGGGGCACAGGCGACCTTGTCTTTATTAATGATTTGTTTCCCAAGGATTGGCAGTCCTTCTTCATCGGCAGAGATACCGAATACCTTAAGGCTCCGTCTGATGCTGCTAAAATAAGTTTATTTTCCAAACTGGTAAATATGGATATTATCTATACACCGCAGTTTGACCCCGACCGGTTTATAACCGGTGAGCGTCTCTCATACTGGAATTCGAATTTTGGCAGATTAGCCGGCCGTGATGCTGTCCAGCATACCGATAAACCGGATGATTGGTTTCGGGACGACGAAATCGCCGTCCGGCTGTATAAAAATGTCAATAACTATGAATATGCTGTTTATGGTTACAGGGGCTTCTGGAAAAGTCCCGGGGGACAGAATCCATCAACCGCAAAAGCAATTTTTCCTGATTTGAACGTCTATGGCGCCAGTGTTCGGGGCAACGTTGGAAAAGGGATCGGCAACCTGGAATTCGGATATTACGAATCGGACGACGACCAGAGTGGGAAAAACGGCAATATCAATAATTCCGAACTGCGCTTCCTCGCAGGTTACACACAGGAAATCGGAAAAGATTTTACAGCCGGCCTGCAATATTATATTGAACACATGCTGGACTACAGCCGGTATCAGGACAACTCACCTTCCGGCCTGGACCGTGACAGGAACAGACACTTGATAACGGTGCGGCTGACAAAACTCCTGATGAATCAGAACCTGCGATGTTCATTATTTACATATTTCTCACCATCGGATAAGGATGTATATATGCGGCCGAACATTAATTACAAAGTCAATGATAATTTAGCTGTTGAAGCCGGAGCAAATATCTTCTTCGGCGATTATCCGGATACTTTCTTCGGCCAGTTCCAGAATAACACGAATATCTATACGGGTCTGCGTTATAGTTTTTGATGAAAAAAAATCCCACTTGTGTCTGTAATATGAAATTTAAGACAAGCTGAGAAAACAATAGCTCTGTGTTGATATTATGCAGCAAAACTCTGTTAAATCTTTTCGTATTTTGGATTTAAGACGCCAAATATGCCACAAGAGAGATGTTTTCGGGCTGTGGGGGCCGAAGGTTAGTTGCCGAAAGGCTGATTCTAAGCGGATTAAAAAGTATTAAAATTTGATAAATTGACCTCTTGACAAACCGGGAAATATTTGTAAAACTTTTCCCCCAATTAGGTCATTTACCGAACAAAATAGCAGCAGGCAGCAAATATTGAAGCGAAGCGGGCTAAGGAAGACGGCTTCTGCTGAGCTTTGCAGGAATATCAGGAGAAAAATATGATAAGTGTAAAAGGGCTGAAACGAAGTTTTGGGCCGGTGATTGCTGTTGACGGCGTTTCCTTTGAGGTTGAAAAAGGCCAGGTAATGGGTTTTCTGGGGCCTAACGGAGCCGGTAAGAGCACCGTAATGAAGATGTTAACGTGTTTTCTCACGCCCGACGAGGGCAGCGCCACCGTATGTGGGTATGACATTTTGAAAAATCCCATTCAGGTAAGACAGGCGGTCGGTTATCTGGCGGAGAATGCACCGGCATATAATGAAATGACTGTTGGAAGTTTTCTGAACTTCGTATGCGATGCAAGACGAATCGACGGCAAAAAACGCAAAGAGGCGCTCGATAAAATTGTGCCGATATGTTCGATTGAATCTGTTTACCATCAGACGATTGAAACATTGTCAAAAGGATATAAGCGGCGCGTCGGACTGGCTCAAGCGCTAATCCACGACCCGCAGGTGTTAATACTTGACGAACCTACCGATGGACTGGATCCTAACCAAAAACATGAGGTCAGGGGACTTATAAATAAGATGGCCAGTGATAAGTGTATTATCGTTTCTACCCATATTCTTGAGGAAGTGGAGGCTGTCTGTTCGAGGATGTTAATCATCTCCAGGGGCAAAATACTGGTGGATTCGACCCCTGAGCAGCTCAAGGCCGAGCACAAGTGCAGTTTGGATAAAGTCTTTCGTAAAATTACAAGAGACCATCAAACACAGTAAAGGGCCTTTGGCGGCTCCGGAAATAAGGTTGCTTAGGAGTGTAAAAATGCGAGAGTTCAAGGCTGTATTCAAAAGAGAATTAAAAGGCTATTTCGACACACCGCTTGCATACGTGTTTCTTGTTGTATTTCTGTTTTTTTCAGGGTACCTGACTTTCAGGCAGGGTTTTTTTGAGGTAAGGCAGGCTGATATGACTGCATTTTTTACAAATTTGCCCCTGCTGTTTGTTTTTATGGTTCCTGCAACAGCAATGCGTCTGTGGGCTGAAGAACGCAAGAGCGGTTCAATAGAGCTGTTGTTGACCTTGCCTATTACCGTTGTTCAGGCTGTTCTGGGTAAATTCTTTGCGGCGTGGGTGTTTCTTGCAATTGCGCTTGTTTTGACTTTTCCGATGGTAATTACAATTTATTACCTTGGCAATCCTGATACGGGTCTGATAATTACGGGTTACGTGGGCAGCATATTGATGGCGGGGGGATTTCTTGCGATTGGCTGTTTCTTTTCGGCTGTCAGTAAAAACCAGGTGATAAGTTTTGTTCTTTCTGTCGTTGCCTGTGCAATACTTGTATTTGCAGGGATGCCGACGACTATGAATTATCTTTCGACGTTTTTACCGGCGGGGCTGGTTTCGGCTGTTGCGAATATGAGTTTTCAGTCACACTTCGAATCGATACAGAAAGGTGTGCTTCAGTTTAGAGATATTTCTTACTTTGTGTTGTTGATTATTGGATGGCTTGCTGCAGGCAGTATTATTTTAGATGAAAGGAAAGCCGGCTGATGAATAGAACAATACGAGCAATTATTGGTGTGGTCCTGGTATTTGTGATTACCTTTTGTGCGATAAGCATATCCCAGAATATAGGTAAGCCCCTGAAGGTTGATATAACCGGCCAGAAGCTTTACACCCTTTCGGAAGGGACAAGGGCGATTTTGGCAAAGCTTAATCAGCCTATTAAAGTCAAGCTTTACTACGCCCGGACGGCTGCGCTGAAAGGGCCGGACCAGATTAAATATTTCAATAATTATTACGAATTTGTCAAAGCGCTGCTGGAAGAATACTCGGCTGCAGCTAAAGGGATGATTGATTTGCAGATAATCGACCCAAGGCCTTTTTCTGAGGATGAGGCTCAGGCACTGCGATACGGCATAAACAGGTTTCCAATAACCGAGGAAGAGAGTTTTTTCTTCGGCCTTGCCGTTCAAACGCCGTTTGGTGTTGAAAAGGCCATACCGTTCTTTTCACCGGACCGGCAGAATTTCGTGGAATATGACATAAGTTACCTGATAGATACTGCGATTGCCCGCCAGAAGAAAAAGGTAGGAATTTTAAGTTCTCTTGCTGTGATGGGTGAAGATGTCAGTGGGTATATGGCCCAGATGAGACAGATGCAGGGCCAGGGGCCAGAGCCTCCCTGGGGATTTGTCGAGCATTTAAAGCAGCAGTACGAGGTTAGTAGTATCCCTGCGGATGTCAACGAGATTAAGGATATCGATATCCTTCTTGTTATTCACCCCAAGGACCTGGCGGAACAAACCTTATTCGCCATTGACCAGTTTGTGCTCAAAGGAGGCAGGACAATTGTTTGCATAGACCCACATTGTTTTGCCGACCGGCCGAGTCCGATGGCAAGACAGATGGGCGCCTCAACTGCCCAGAATTCAAACCTTGAAGGGCTTTTGCGAACCTGGGGGCTGGAAATGCCGGAAAAGACTTTTGCCGGTGACAGGGCTTTGGCAGAACCGGCGGCATTCAATGCCGAGCAGAGATTTAGACCGGAAAAGTTTGTCGGTTTTCTGAATTTGACGTCGCCGGAATGTTTCAATAAGGATAATGTTATTACAACAGACCTTAACGAAATAAAATTGTTATTTGCAGGAGTTTTGAAGAAGATAACGGACCCTAATGACCGGCAGCAGGAGGCCCAAATTCAGCGAACAGCTCTCGTTACCACCACCGACAGAGGTAACAGCTGGTCAATTGAGAGTCGCTTTGAGGTGATGATGCCGAATCCGTCACAGTTGAACAGAAAATTTATCGATGGTTCTGAGCCTGTTGTAATGGGTTATCTGGTTACCGGTAAATTTGCCAGCAGTTTTCCCGATGGTATTGAAATTGAAGTCGAATCGGATGAGGCTGCTTCAGCAGGCAGGGAAAAAGAATCGGAAGTTAAAGAAAAAATCAAAAAGAAAATTACCGGCCTGACGCAGGCTGCCACAGACTGTGCTGTAGTCGTTTTTTCAGATGTGGATTTTATAAGCGATATGCTGGCATATAATAATAATTTCTTTTTCGGCCGGGTTGCAGTTGGGGACAACAGTAACTTATTACTTAATGCGATTGACGATTTGAGCGGCTCAACGGATTTGATTTCAATCAGGTCACGCGGTAACTTTAAAAGACCATTTGTTGTTGTTGACAGGATTGAAGCCAATGCCGAAGCAGAATCGGCTGAGGAGGAATCCAGGATTAATGCCGAAATAGCTGGATTTCAAAGCGAATTAAACTCTATCCTGTCGTCCGCAAAAGAGGGTGAGCAGGATATTATCGGCAGTACAATTGTGCAAAAGAAAAAAGCCCTCGAGTTGAAGATACATCAGGCCCGAAGTCAATTAAATGACATAAAATTGAAGAAACGTGAAGATACAGAGAAATTAGGTAATAGGCTAAGGAGTTTTAACATGCTTCCCGGGCCGGGAGTAGTACTTCTTGTTGCGGTTGTATTGGGCATCCGTCGAAGCATAAGAAAAAGACATTATATTAGTCACGCAAGTGACTCTTAAAAAGTTTTGGAACAGTAAGAGGAGTTTTGTAATGAGTAACAGAAGACTCATCGTTTTGGCAATTATTGCCGGTTTAATGGTTGTATGGGCTGTATTTCAATCGAATATTTCCAACAAACCAAAAACCCGGCCCGGTAGTCCTGTTTATCTTATTCAGGGACTTGACCCTGCCGATATCGACAGCATTGTTTTAGGAAAGGCGGAAAATACTGTAACCCTCAAACGTCGGGAGGGGCATTTCGTAGTTGCCAACAAAGATAATTATCCGGCTGTTACCGCCAAAGTAAATGAGCTGATTACCAAGTGCCTGGATATCAAAACAGACGAACTTTATACTGCTGATAAGGCCAACCACAAGGCTCTTGGAGTTACCGAGGAAGACGCAGAAATTATTGTTAAGTTTTTCAGGCCGGACTTTTCACTGCTGACCGGTGTCGTAATGGGAAAGAGTAAAGAGCAGGGCCAGGGAAGCTATGTCAGGCTCTTATCGAACGACACTGTTTACGTTACCCTGGAACGGCCTTGGCTCAGTAATAGCGCAATGAATTATATTGAGCAGGAGCTTTTTTCGATAAATCGTGATGATATCGAATCCGTGACCGTCAATGGCCCCGATGAGGTTTATACCCTGAAAACAGGAGATAGCAGCGACGATATTATTCTGGAAAATCTTCCCGACGGCAAAAAACTAAAAAACAGTGACGCTAAAAATGTTCTCTTTGTCCTGGCAAGTCTTAGATTTGATGATGTTAAAAATCAATCGACAGCGGAAGATAAGTTCAGTTTCGACAGGCAATTTATCTGTAGGTTAAAGGATTCGACGGTTTACACAATAAGAATTGCTGAAAAGGATGATAAGACTTACATAGCCTGCAGTGCGGAATTTACCGACAAAATCCTCGTTACCGAGAAGGAAGTTAAGGATTCCAATGATGCTGAACTGAAGGAAAAGGAGGCCAGATTTCTTGCCCGTGACAAAGCTAATGAATTTTCGGCGAAAAATAAAGGCTGGATTTATGAAATCCCCGAATATAAAGCAGAGAACCTGACCAAGCCGCTTTCAGAATTGGTAGAAGATGAGCAAAAACCTCAGGAAACGGCACAGACAACCGACCCTAACTCAACCGAAACGAATCAATAAAACCTCAAATTAAAATACATCGGGGCTACGTTGGCGCAATTTTGTGGGTGGCATCATCTCCACTCATTATTGGTTCAGCTTATGGAATGATTCCGGTAATAGCCGCCGTTCTTATATTAATCATCCGAATTTTCCTGGAAGATAAGACGTTTAGAAGTGAACTAAACGGGTACGGCGAATATGCTCAAAAAGTCAGATACAGGTTGTTACCTGGGCTTTGGTAATACAATACTGCCGCAAAAAGCTCAAAAGCCATTTTTAGGGATTTTTTTGGATTAAGTTTAATTCTGAAGGTTTTCAAGTTTGGTATGATGCCTGTGGGTGAATTACTGCCCCGTAATTCTTAACAGGCCAAGGATACCTAAAAAACCGACCACGAGCAATGCAGCTCTCAACACACGCATCAGTTGCGTTCTGGGCTCTATAAGCTTCCATACGAAAACCCAAAATGCAATGATAATCCATAATCGCACAAAAAAAGATAAAGTATTAATGAACATATGTAAATTTTACCCATTTTAACATATTGAGTCAAGCGAGAAATACCCCATTTTAACATATATGGCATTACAGAAGTTCAATGAAGGCTATGCACTTCATGTTTTGTCGTTGGCATCAAACAAAAACATTTGCCTTTGCCTGCCCTGAAAATAGTTCAGCCGTAAAGATTAAAGTAATTTGACTGGATAAACCGATTAATATTTTCGGACGTTGGTATATCAATTTTTATTACTCTATTTAGGAGAGTTAGAGATGCACTTTCTGGAAGAAGTCAAAAAATGGCTCGGTGAGATTACTGAAATTTTCCTGTTGTTAATTGCCATAGGGATTGCTGCTGGTATCCTTTTTGGGACATCAGCTCCTTTCTTCGGGTCAATTGTTGCTAATCTTACCGCACTGATTGGTAGTCTCGGCGAAAATGGTCTTGTCGGTCTGATTGCTTTGAGTATTATTCTTTGGCTGTTTTACAGAAAGAAAGCTGTTACATAAAGTTATATCTGTTTGGCATCAACAGCAGAAGCAGCAACCGATACCTCGGGCACACTGATTGTGCTCTATGAGGGTTGCCATAAATAGTAGCCTGTTTGCAAAACAACTAAAGTCCGGGCGCTTACGTCTAATATAGCGCCCGATCCTTTTGGTGGAAGGCATCATTATCACTTCTTTAATTAATATCCATAAAAAATATCTTTGAAGCGGACCAAATACCTTCTATGCGGTTTCTTGTCTTCCGGCTCTCATAGTTCGGCTTCTGCCATGGCATTTCTTTTCAGGTGATATTTACCTTGCCGGTTAACATCTTGAAATGTGGTTCAGGACAACCGAAATTTGATGTCTTGTTTATAGTCGGGACATTTTTTTTCTTTTCCGACCTTTGGTTTAATAGAGCAAATTTTTTTAATAAATTTTTACAAAAGACAATTTTTTATTGACCATTTGGTCGGTTCTGACTAAATAGTCAATTTTATGAAGGGTAAGTCCCAAAAAGTAAGTAAAAACAAGTGCCAAAAAAGAAGTTCCATGACTCGAAGAAGGCTCAAAGAAGCTGCATTAGGGGTTTTCAGTGAAAAGAGTGTTGATGCTGCAACGGTTGAAGATATTACCGATAAAGCTGGCTTGGGCAAGGGTACACTATATCAGCATTTTGAGGACAAGGAGGAAATTGTTGTTACATTGGTGGGAGAGGCTGTTGCTCATTTGATTGAACGTATTCGAGCTTATGAATCCGTACCCGAAACCCTGGAAGAAATGCTGGAGCATTTATTGAACGCTCATTATGAGTTTTCTGTCGATGCCGAAGAGGAATTCCTGCTCCTTTTTCAGGGAAAGATACTGCTGAAGCTTCAATCCGATACCATGGACGAACTGGAAGAGCCTTACATGCGGTATTTGAAAGAAATTGAAGAGCAGGTTTCAATCTATCTTTCGCCCCGAATAGCCCCTTTGAAAGTTCGCCGTTTGGCATGTGCTGTAGCGGGATTTGTCTTTGGCTTTCTCTCATTTGCCATGATTGGCATGACTTCAGAAGAACTTGAAAAAAGCATCGAACCTCTAAGACGGGTTTTCGTAAGGAGTTTAGTTGTCTTTCTTGGACGATAAAATTTGATATGAGAGTAGTCCTTGGGATTCGGAACCTTAAAAAAAGACGGGCAAATTATGGATTGTGGAATTAACATGGCAGAAAAGAAAACAAAAGAGAAAAGACTTTCACCGGCAGAGATAGAGGAATTCAAAGCTATGTTGTTGGCAAAGCTATATGAGATCTTAGGCAATGTCGTATCTATGGAAGATGAAACATTACGAAAGGAAAACAGCAATTTGTCAAACATGCCGACTCATATGGCTGACATTGGAACTGACAACTTTGATTTGGAAAACACGCTGAATCTTATGGAAAGTGAGCGGAAAATACTTGCAGAAATCGACGATGCGCTCGGTCGTATTGAAAATGGCACATATGGAGTTTGCGAAGGAAGTGGCGAGCCGATTCCAAAAGAGCGATTGCAAGCTATTCCGTGGGCAAGATATTGTGTAGCTTATGCCGGCTTGTTGGAAAAAGGCCTTGTGGTTCGGGAAGATGATGTCGATGAAATAGATTCTGAAAATAAGGCTGATGAGCAGAAGAATGATAATTTAAACTTTGCTGAAGATTGAAATACCATGAAAAAAATCGGTAAAGGAGTCATACTTCCAAGCAGCGCTTTTACAATTAAACGCAGCCAGATCAGATTATACAATTCTTGTGACAAAAAGCCTGAAATCGGCGATATTGTTTACGGGGTAGTTTGCAGAATTGGACAGCATTCGTCTCTTGAAAATGTTTCCGGTCGAATACATATGATATACGATGGCACAAAGGCGGTCTTTGTGTTCGGTAATAGATATGCTCCCGATTATTATGAAGGTTTTGTGCCTGAAAAAATATCGGAAGAAGTTGATATGATTGCTCGTTCAGGAATAATAGGAACAGTTAAGACTAAAAATTCCCTGATAAAGGACCCGACTAAAATAAGACTTCTGGGGTATGTTTGCAATGAGTCAGGCAATGTCTTAAATACAAGAAAATTCCCACTTATAAAACCCCGGACTAAAGTAAAAAAACATCCAAGAGCAAAAATGATATTGGTTTGCGGTACTTCTATGAACTGTGGAAAAAGTATGGCTGCCGCCGCTTCCTGCTGGGCTTTGACATTGATGGAGTATAATGTTCGGGCTGCGAAGGTTACAGGAACTGCCAGTCTTAAGGATATCCTGCTCATGAACGATTCGGGGGCTCAGCACTATGCAGATTTTACCTATCTTGGGTACCCTTCGACTTATTTACTTGAAAAGCAGGAGCTCATTGAGATTTTTAATCAGTTGGATTTGAAATATGCCAACAATCCGAAGAACTTCTGGGTTGTTGAACTTGCTGATGGAATAATTCAACGGGAAACGCGTATGTTGCTCGAATCTGAGGAAGTAAGGTCAAGGATTTATAAGCTGATTTTTTGTGCCAACGATGCTTTTGGGGCAATTGGCGGATTAAATATTCTGAAAAATCTCGATTTAACTCCGGATGCGCTTTCGGGTGTTTGTTCAAGTTCACCCTTACATATCAGGGAACTTAAAGAATTTACTGACATCCCTGT
>Ga0307378_10014218_pt1 | contig 10022 bp, 7 predicted proteins | sample UN1MG_FD_202238 | JGI IMG/M metagenome (GOLD analysis project Ga0307378, IMG submission 202238) | Soil microbial communities from Risofladan, Vaasa, Finland - UN-1 | ecosystem: Environmental > Terrestrial > Soil > Coastal area > Acid sulfate soil | place: Finland: Risofladan, Vaasa | collected... | reverse complement strand
CGGCCTTCAACATCGGGACTGGGCCGAGCAGCGTAACAACGTGCTGGAATCAGCCGTTGATGTTTATAAACGTAATAAAGCTTTACCAATATCATGAGGTAGGACCATTTGTTTGATTTTTTCACTTAGTTCATTGAGTCCGAAACCTTCTGCGTGTATGATGTGCTTTCTATCGGTGAGAATCAGCCAGGGCAGCGATTTGACACCCCATGCGAAACGGATTTTTTCTTTGTCGCCTTGAACCATTCCTGCCGGGAAGGGAATGTTATACTTTTTCACCCATTCATTGAGTTTTTTCTCATCAACCTTTGAGGCCTGAACAGCAACCACAACAATATCTTTTGCCTTAAGCTCTTGTGCTTTTGTGCTCAACTGCCGAAGGCAGTTTCGTGACGGCCGCTGTAGCATGTCCCAGAAACAGACTAAGATATTTTTGTCCTTTGCCTGTTCAGGAGATAAATCAATTTTTATGTTTTCGAAATCCGGCAAAAGCTTACCGGCTAAAGAAGGAGGTTGCTTCGGTACAGGTCTGCCGCGGGCATCCCGTTCCGCCACCACAATTCTTATGTCCGTCGCGCCACCCTCGGTATCGACGCGTCCGTACAACCGTGTTTTGCTGCTCGTGTTCGCCTGGATTTGGATTCTGCCCTCGCACATGTTCTCAATCAGGAACCTTCCCATCTCATCAGTAATTGTGTTACGGTTAGGTTGTCCGCGACCGCGGGCATATATCCTTACACCGGCTACGGGCTTATCTTCGACATCCACCACCACTCCGGAAATAGAAAGATCTGCCACAGCCAGAACCATAGGCTCCAGTTCCATTCGATCATCCACGGCCTCAGAGGTATTGACGGTAACATATTGCTGTCCGTATCCTTCTGCGCTTGCGGTAACAGAATACCTGTGGCCTGAAGGAACCGCCCTGATTTCATAATTACCCTGTGCGTCGATATGTGCTGCTTCACGACTGCCATAACCAGAGTCTGAGACCCAAAAAGTCAGAGAGAATTCTGCGACCGGGATTCCTCTGCCTTCGACATCAACGACCTTGCCTGAAAGGATCGCGCCCGGAGACAATTTGAAATCAAGAATTTCAGCATCGTCATCGAGTTCTATAGCAGCGGCAAGATTACGTTCTTTGTGTCTGACGAGAAGATATGTTGTCTCTTGTCTTGAACGCATTGTTCCCATTGTTGACGATATTCTCCTTAATCTAAGTGTAAATGCTCCTTCGGAATTTGTGATTGTATCCTCAGCCAGTCCCGGCCGGATTAAAACAACAGCATCGGATACCGGCTTACCTTTATCATCTCGGACAACCCCGGTGATTCTACGAGGGCCTGTCGGTTTAACCTCTTCACGCGGGCGCCCGGCTGTAGTCTTATCAAAAGACCGGCTTCTGGCCAGCTTGAAGTCGATGGTACGCCGGCCTTCATCGATATTGATCTCTTCCGAAATGGCCTGTTCGTATCCTACAGCAGAGACCTTGAGTTGCCGGGTCTCAGGCCGTGCCTCGCCGAAGCTCAATTCGTATTTACCTTCGACAAAAGTTACGGGATTGCTGGTACGGGTTCTACTGCCCAATTTATACATATCGGCTATTTCAAAGTTAGGTATGGGCTTGCCGCTCTGGGCATCCGTGACCATGCCCTGAATTTGCAAAGCGCGGTTCATAGTGATCACAACCTTTTTTTCAGATTGTGTCACCACATAGTCTCTTATTGCTATGTAACCTTGTTTTCCGATCGTAAGTTTAACGTCGTTCTTCGGAACTTTCGGCACCTGAAATTCCCCCTGCTCATCAGTATTTTCCAGCCAAACAGAATAAGACGAATTCTCAGGTATTGGTTCGACTACAGTCCAGGCTCCCACAATAGGCCGACCCTCGGTATCCACGGCACGGCATGTGATGCTTCTGCCGTTTGTGAGACGAAATTCGAAAGGCTCAAACTTCGGCTTGGGAACTATTGCTTGCCATACAGGAGCATAGCCGGGCGCTTCGATAACGAGTGCAGTTGATTCCCTGTAGGCAGACGTATCGGCTGAGCATGATAATTGGAACGATCCAGATTCATCCGTGAGGGCGGGCATAGGATTAAATGAACGCGATGTTATCATAGCAGTGGCCGCTGGTACAGGCTGTCCCTGCTCGTTGAGTACCCTGCCCTTAATGGTCAGGCCTTTTTTTAAGACCTCGGCGTGCTTTAGTGCCCGAGCATTCAGAAGCGCCTCACCTGTAATACGTCGGTTGCGTCCATTATCGCCTCCATATTCAGAGTGTCTCAATTCCACGCTAAGACTATCCGGTTCCAGGGGAACTCCGTCAATACGCCAACAACCTTTCGCATCTGTTTGAATAATCCGATAGATGGAAATTATTCCACTTGGCTCTTCCATGTGAGCTATAAAACGGACTTCTACTGCCTCAATTACCTTACCCTCTATATCCTTAACGATGCCACCCATAGAGCCGGCACGGACCATCTCCAGCACGTGGCGCTGCGGCAGGTTCACCAGCGGTACTCTACCGATGGCGGAGGAGCCAGAGTTAGACCATGACTTCTGAATGGTGCAATAGCCCTCCTTTTGTGCATTGACATTGACCAGAAGAAGTGTGTTTTCATCGAGCCTTATGCGGCAGCGTCCTTGAGAATCCGTGGGGTAAAGAGACTTGTCTTGTCGATATGTGTCTGGGAGGTAGTAAGACCTACCGACGACCACAACAGCATCAGTAATGGGTGCCTGGCTTTCTTGATCGACAACCACAACCTCAAGTGTATGTGTCTCAAGACCGGCTGATTGCGCAGCCCTTACTTGCTCTTCTGAAGGCGCCAAACGAACTCGAAACCGTGCTGCATGTCTGCGTCCCTGATACTGCATCGGGTCCAGATCCAGATCAGCATATTGCATGTCTGTCTCGTCCGGTCTTCCGGCTTTGCCGGTGAATACAACCGCCTCATCTCTTGGATGCCACAGCACATTGCCCTTTTCATCGAGCAATTCGACCTTAAGTTTCCATGTGGCATCTATGACGGGCGACCAACCCACGCGGGCCGTGACACCCCAGGCGTTACCATACTTTGTCTCAAAGCGTATTGACTTAACTTCAACGAGTTGAGGATGTTCAGTGGTGCCTGATAGCAGAGCTACAGGGAGATCCTTGTGAAAGGTGAGCTTGCCTTCGAACTGATGGACCTTCGGCGACCTGTCCTGGGCCTGCAAAGGGAGTAAAAGTGTCATTGTAGCCAAACAAACTACACCAAGGGCTTGTGCTTTTGTAAACCTAAATAGTATATTATGAATCATGGTTTTTTCTCCTTTAAAAGTCTCTCATCGAATTCGTTAATGCTGAATCCCTCTGCGTGGACGATGTGCTTCTTATCTGTCAGAATCAGCCAGGGCAGTGACTTGACACCCCAGGTGAAACGGATTTTTTCTTCGTCGCCTTCGATCTTTCCAACCGGGAAGGGAACGTTATACTTTTTCACCCATTCATCGAGCTTGTTTTTGTCAATCTTAGAAGCCTGAACTGTGAAAATGGTTACGCTTTTTTGTTTTAACTGCTCTGCTTGTTTGGCGAGCTGATTGATACAGTATCGCGATGATCGTTGTTCCATGTCGAAGAAGCAGGCCAAAAGTATCTTGTTTTTGCTGTCTTGGGCAGGAAAGTCAATTTTGATGCCGTCAAAGTTTGGAAGAGCCTCACCCGGCAGTAAAGTTCCCGGTTTTTTCAGATCGACATCAACTTGCGTCTTTTGCCCGGGTTGTAGAGAGACATTACGGAATGTGATCCAATATTCGTAGGGTCTGGCCTGAAATTCTATGTGCTCGATACTGCTTCTATCCAGATTCTTGAATCTGTGAACATGCCGCACAAGGCCGACACCTTCACCCTGGATCTCTCCTTCCGATTCGTATTGATTGCCATCTTTATCGAACAGGATCAGCCGCGTTGCTCTTTCGGTGATTATTTGTGTCACTTCAGCAATCACATCCGAGCCTTTCTGTTCGGGGCATCGAAGAATTAGCTGGTCTGAACTGCTGAGGATTAAGTTGTAGGGCGTCCATCGCGGTCTGATTGTCCAGGTATCTGCGACCTTCCAGTCGCCTGTAGCTAAGCCTAATTTAATGTCTGCTTGTTTCTGGTTCGGGGAAAACCGTAATGTGAAGTGCCGCAAGTCGTCCTCTTCAAAACCCTTTGCCTTTTGTGTGACCGGCTTAATGCTCAAGGTAGTGTTCCATGGCCCCACAGCCCGGCCGTCACAAGAAGAGTCCCCTGTAGCACGAATCAAAAACAGGTGTGAGTCACCTCCTGCGCCTCGAGTTTGCCTGCTATCAGGGGAATTGGGCAAAGGAGAGCCATCAGGTCTCCACCATGGAATATCCCGGTCTTTGAATTGTTCTAAGTACCGTACGTCGAAATACCTTAGCCCAACTAATTCAATAGTCGTTCCATCAGGCAGTGCTGCTGTAAATTTTTCTTTGCTTTCTTCTGTTGCGGCGTAAGCTGAAATACCCAGGAAACAAATTAAAATACAAATATAGCTTTTCATTTTTTAGTCTCCTTTGGTGAGTATGTACTTATTGCTCATAGGTAAGTCTTTTTGTAATATCTTCTCTGGGCTGCGCTTTACTTATTATATTATAGACGTTCGTGGCCGACTTTTGTTACAAAAAATCCTGTTGTTTTAATTAGAACTATACCGAAAACAACATATTTCCTCTCGATACTGAAAAACTGGAGTAAACTGCAGTAATTATTATTGATTTAGAGAGTAAAATCAGGCAAAATGGAGCAGGGTTCTACAGGTTTGGATAAGGAGTTAACGATGAAACAAGTTTGCAGAAAAGTTTTCCGAAATTTCCCCTTCTGGTTGACAATCGTATTTCTGCTGGTATCTCTGATAGCAAATATCTCAGAAGGTCAACAAATGAAAATGCCTCGGGGTTATAATCCCAAGATTAATATGGGAGAGTTTCCACCTGATTTCGAGCTGCCCAGACTGGTGATTGAGACGGATGAAACGGGAAAATCTTTAGGTGTAATCAGCGAAAAGGATACAGTGAGATTATCCTCCTTTCGGGGCAAAAAGCCGGTCTGTATGATTATGTCGAGCTATACGTGACCCCCGTTTACATCCCGCGCAGCGGAGATGGAAAGATTGTACGCGTCGTACAATAAAGATATCGAGTTTCTGATTGTTTATATCCGCGAGGCCCACCCTGAAATGTTGAGAGAGGGCAACAAAACGGGCATCGTCGGCAGACCAAAAGATCTTGATGAGCGGACTGTTCTCGCGAGCGAGTGTGTTGCCAGGTATAAATTTACCATACCGATGGTCATAGACGGTATGGACGGCAAGGTCAATGACGATTATAAGGCCCACCCCGTCCGCGTTACCGTTACTGATATTGACGGCAAGGTTGCCTTTTATGGCGGGCCTGGGCCGTTTGATTTCAGACTTCCACCTGTTGAAAGAGTGCTGAAAAAACTTATCGCCAACGGCGGCCGGATGCCGCCGCCACCGGTGCCGCAGTGGGGACAGACGGTTAACGGTCTGCGCTGCGGGCTAAGTATCGATCCGGAAAAAATTGTTGTCGGTGACGTAGTTGCGGCCAAATTAAAATTTGAGAACACGACCGACAAACCCATTGACTTCTATTACAAGGCGGCAGATGCCATTAAAAACCTTGATATTGTTAATAGCAGCGGACAGGCTTTGAGCATTAAAGCCAGTGGTGGTAGTCGGATGCGTTCGCGCAGTAATCCGGTCCAGAGGATTGCCCCAGGAAAAGCTTTTGAAGCCGAAGTCGAAGGTACAGTCGTTGCTCCCGACGACCAGGTGACATTAGCGGTAGGGCGGTTCAGCGCCATGTATAAGAACGAAATCAATGACGATACATTAGCTCAAATCGAGCCGGCTCCCGAACGTCCGGCTTGGAAGGGTAAACTCAGCTCCGGCAAGTTTGCAGTCGATTTAGAGCTGCCTCATCAGGAGGGATGTATTGATTGTCACGGTGATTCGGATTATCACCACAAGAAGGATGAGAACTGCCAATACTGCCATGTAGGAGAAGTCGGTACTGATGACTTTGGTGAGAGGGACGAGGTATGTGCCAATTGCCATCCCCGCAAAGGTGTTTATGGCCGCAGGCAAATCCTTGGGCCGGGTGGGGAATTTGATTTGGCTTCGAAGCACATTCCCGGCGAGATTACGGATAAGCACTGCCTGATGTGCCATGACAACAGCAAACATCGCAACGGTGTCGTCAGTCTAAATGATCCGGATTCCGGCGGAGCCGAGCCCCGGACTGGGACACGTACGAAGTTCTGTCTGACCTGTCACGATGGCCAGCCACCTGATGGCCTGTCTTTTCCTGCTAAATCCATGGGGACCGGCTTCGATAAATTAGAATTCTTAGGCTCAGCTCTATCGCAGACTAAAGATGGCTGCAGCTATTGCCATACCCCGCACGGTTCAAAATATCCGTCTCTATTAAAGAACCTGCATAGTCAATGATAAAAATGCGTGGTGAAGTTGAAGAAGATTGCACTTTCTTCGGGATGCGTCGCGATGAAATTGCAGTTGTCATACAAATTCTGCAAATAAGCATTACCGTTGAGTGATTGCACTTATTTTTTCGTCGAGCTCAGACAGGCCAAAACCTTCTGCTCGGACAATATGTTGCTGATCAGTCAGAATCAGCCATGGAAGCGAGCGGACGCCCCATATAAAACGGGCCTTTTCAATATCCGCTGTTATTGCTCCCAATGTGAAGGGGATATTATATTTTGTTATCCATTCGTTGAGTGCTTTTTCATCAATTTTTGAAGCTTGAATCGCAACCACAATAACGTCTTTTACCTTAAGCTCTTTTGCTCTTTTGGCAAGTTGTATTATGCAGTTTCGTGACGGCCGCTGCTCCATATCAAAGAAGCAGATAAGGAGCATCTTATCGTTAGTCTCGACCGGTGAGAGGTCAACTTTTAAGTCTTTCAGATCAGGTAGCAGCTTACCCAAAAGAGAAGGCGACTTACTCATAATCTGAGATAATTCCCATTCTACAATGACTGATTTACTTGCACTGATTTGTTTGAAGTTCTCCAGACCAGCATTTGTCACTCTGGTTCTCTTGACACGGATTTTTCGCAGATTTGGAAGGTCTTTAAGGGACATCAAGCCATCATCGGTTATGAAGGTGCTGTCAAGGCTAAGGTTCTCCAAAGAGTTGAGTTTTTTAATGTGAACAAGGCCTGCATCTGTAATAGATGTGTTTGAAAGTTTAAGAGTCTTAAGGGCCTTAAAGTCTGTAAGGTGAGCCAGATCTGCATCTGAAATATTGGTATCTTCGAGCCATAACCCTTCCAGCGTATCCGACCACTTTCTGCAATTTGCCAAACCGATATGATCGAAATTGGTTTGTTCCAAACTCAAATGCTTCAGAGCCGGAACTTCTTTAAGAAAAGCTAATCCTTCTCCTTTGAGTTTAGTGCGTGACAGAAAGAGAATTTCTAACATTCTCAGATTACTCAAATGAGCTAAGCCGGCGTCAGTTATTTGTGTCTTTACTAACCATAGTTCCTTTAGCGAATCCAGGTTTTTGAGGAATACCAGTCCCTCATCAGTTATCGGTGAATATTCGTTGCTCCTTCTTAAAATTCCCAGAATAAGCAACTCAAGGGAGCAAAGAGACTTCAGATGAGACAGGCCATCGTTGCCGATATCTGTACCATAGAGTACTAATTCCTTCAACGAAGTCATCTCCGCCAGATGAACAAGGGAGTCATCAGTAATCGGGGTCACGCTAAGATCAAGAGATACGAGCGAAGTTAGATTTTTCAAATGTGCTAATCCGTGACCTTCTATCTGAGTTTTTAAAAGACTAAGATTCATAAGTGACTTTAAAGTCGAAAGATGTTTCAATTCATTATCGGAAATTTGTGTGTCGAAAAGCTGTAAATTCTTTAGTGATTTAAGAGTTGCCAAGTGAGCTAGTCCCTCACCTTGAATTAATGTGGAACTTAAATCCAATCCCTGCAGCCCGGTCAGATTCCTGAGGTGAATAAGATCCTCGTCTGCGATACTATCACCACACATCATCAGTACCTGGAGATCGTCCGGCTTAAGAAGAGCAAGAAAAGAGAAATCCGCCATATCCTTATATGTCTCAAGTCTCAAATCTTTCCCTGCAGGTATATTTACATCACCTTGTGCCTTATCGAAGAAGATCCAGTTTGATACTTGTAACATACTCTGGACGGTATTATTTGAATAAGCATCTCGTATCTTAAGCCTGCCTACCGCCCGGTCCTTAGGAAAATGTACGATTTGTGAGCCAATTTGTTTCGCTTGTTCGCTCTGGGCACTTTTGCCGGAAGTGCTCCGGGCCCCGGCTACGCCGGTAATAAGAATAATCGTCAGCCCCAGGCATAAAACCACTATCCGATTTCTGCGCATAGCAATTCTCCTTCGCGGTTCCTACCGCCGGTCAATCCTGATTCCTTAAAAAGATTAAGTTAGTGGGTTACTTGTGTTCTCTTTGTACGAAATACTTGAAAAATCACGATGGCGACCACAACGGCCAGGACAACAACCATCAGCCAGATATTTCGTTTCGGTGTAATATCCGGTTTAATAACCGAGGCTGCTATGGTGTAAGGTTCACTTTGTACTTTGAAGGGAGCGCCGATGTCCACGGTTGCGATAAATGGTCCTTTAACATTTTTTGGCTCTCGCCACGAGAGCGCACAGGTGTTGCCTCAGCCATACTCGAAGCTAAAGGTTCGGTCGTATGAGCCATCTTTGCTTTTGATATTCAGTTTAGGGGCCGGCGGGCGGCTGCCATTGCGGGTCAATTCGATACGCTCACCGAAACGCCCTCCAAGGCTATGATTAAATGAGTATCCTGAATCCTTTTTGTTTACCTCCAGCGAGGATACTATAGGCTCACCAACCGAAAGCTCGGTCTCATTGCCGGCGTTAATATCAAAATCACCTTTATCAGAGATTCCAGTGCCTTGTAGCTTCCATTTTTTCCCCTTTTCGTTTTCTTGTTCGACGGCCCACTGATTGATACGATATCTCCCGACCGGCAGCGAGCCGGCGCCGCTTTCAAGTTTGAGCTTAAATAATCCGTTCTCACCTCCGGCGGAAAATTCCGTAATAGTCTGCGGCAGTCGAATATTTCCAAATTTTACGTCCTCGGCTTTGATGAGCTTTATGTATGCTCCATCCCGGGCAATCTCGGGCCGATATAGCGCACCGTCAATCTCGATGAAGTTGCCGACAAAACGAGCGTCCTGGTCACCTTTTTTGCCGATCCGGATCCGGTCGCACTCGGAGGCGTTTAGCGATTTATCATTAAATGTGCCGTTTGAGTTATAGTCGATAAGCACGCAATACTTGTTTGCCCCTGCGACTTTGATAGCCCCCTCGTACCATCCTGCCGGCCATAAAACTAAGGAAGTACGATTGGGAGAGCGATAAAACTTGACGTTCAGGTGGTAGGTAATCGGGCCGTCTTCACCTTCAAAAAGTATCTTTACCGGCTCGAACTTTGCATTGCGCTCATCTCGCTCGTACGCCTCCAGAGCAGACTCATCAGCCAGACTGCCGTTTGCATTGAGGTCTATATACAGTAAGTCGTGCGGGCCGGACTTGCTTTTGCGGTCAAAAGCCAACCAGAGACCGCCGCCGGCGACCATAGGCGTAGGCCAGCGAGCAAAAAACCGTTCATCGCATTTGAAATCAGGCAGTTCAAAGCCTTCAGGCTTGTCAGACACCACTTCCGGATACGACGCATTTATATCGCCGAGAACCTGCCACGATTCGCGCGATGAGTGATACTGCAGCCATTGCTCATCCTGTGCTGAGGCCAGCGATGTAAGTACAAATAGGCTGATTCCCACGGTGAGCCAAATATTGATTTTAGTTCGCATTTTTCGGAACCTCCAAATAAGGTTAATATTTGGTCAAACTGAAAGCCCGTTATAAACTCGCGATATAAGATTAGACGTT
>Ga0307378_10014216_pt1 | contig 10023 bp, 7 predicted proteins | sample UN1MG_FD_202238 | JGI IMG/M metagenome (GOLD analysis project Ga0307378, IMG submission 202238) | Soil microbial communities from Risofladan, Vaasa, Finland - UN-1 | ecosystem: Environmental > Terrestrial > Soil > Coastal area > Acid sulfate soil | place: Finland: Risofladan, Vaasa | collected... | reverse complement strand
GATCCTCGACAGGATGGCCGCGATTCTGACGGCGTGTACCGAGCGCATCGGCACGCTGGTAGAGCGTGGGCAGATTGCTCAGGCCATCAACCGGCTGCCCTTGGGCGCGCGTACGCACGCGATCATTTGCCTACGTCGTGTCACGCACTGGAAGCGCACCAAGGATCTCTACGACATGGACGTCCGGTGCCCGGTTGCCGGATGCGAGAAAGTCGGCAGCTATGCCGTGAACCTCGCCGAGCTGGAAGTCCACGACATGCCGTACCCAGACAAGCGGGTCTACGGACTGAAGCTGCTCGACAGCGGTCACGAGGTGACGTGGCGCGTGGCCTCGGCGCAGCAGGAGCGCGCACTGTCGGTCGTGGATGACATGGAGGATGCGCGACTGCTGACGTTCGCCATCATGGTTCGACTGGAGACCATCAACGACATGGACGTCCGGCTTTCGACAACGGATCTGCTCACCGGCGACGGCAAGAAAATCAAGCTCAGCAAGAGGGCCGAGGATCTGCTCAGTCGCGTGCGCAAGCTGTCGGTGGGCGACCGCGAGGACATCCGGACCGATATCAGCGACAAGGAGCCCAGTGTCGATACCGACTTGGAGTTCGATTGCGTCCATTGCCACAAGCCATTTAGCGGCTCGCTGAACATTGGTCAGGAAACCTTTTTTTTCCCTTCGGCGACCTCCAAACGCTTGAGACAGAAATCCTCTACATGATGGATGTCCTCGGGCAGTCTTATCGGGATATAATGACCATGCCTTGCGGAAGACGCAGGCGGATCGCTGACGAGAAACAGAACATCGACAATTGGCGAGCAAGTCGCCAAGAAGCTGCGGCGCGCAGCAGAAGGTAAACGACGAGATGGCGGCTGGTGCCGGAGGGTTAGGCAAGATCCTGGGTCTAGGATTTTTGTTTGGTGCCAAGGATACCGGCGTCGAGCGCGTCACCGGCAAGATCAGCGAGGGGTTGGATCGCGTCGGGTCAGCTGTCACCCGGGTCGGCAAAAACACGGCAGGGCTGGTGAGGTTCAGCAACGCCATCGGCGTGATTCAGAGCCTCCAGCTCGGCCGAGTTATCAGCTCGCTCGAATCGTTAGGAGAGAAAGCTGGCGTTGGGATTGGCGGCCAGGCCAATCAGATCGAGTCTTTTGGAGCCACGTTCTCGCAGACGTTCAAGCAAGCGCGCGCGGGCATGGGCGAGTTCGGCAAGGAGCTGGACAAGCAGAAGGGTAAGATTTCTGGCACCGCGTTCAACCTCGGCGTCGGAGCCGAGGAGCTGACCAAGGCCGTCGCCGACATCACGAAGACCGGATCGAAGCTGGGCGACTTCGGCCTCGACGTTCGCGCCCTTGGCGGAGCGATTCAGGCCGACATCCTCGGTGCCGAGTTGCCGAACGTATTGACGTCGCTTGCGCATGGCTATGACCTCGGGGCCAAGGGAGCCGCCCAGCTTCTCGACAAGCAGACCTCTCTTGGCGAGGCGTTCGGCGTCGGCGCGGACGCGGCCAAGGCCATGCCAGATATTCTGAAGGCTGCCGACCCGATCCTCGCCAAGTTTACGAACCTCAAGATCGACAACGTCACCGACTCGCTCACGCGGCTAGCCATCGCTTCTCAGAAAACGATTGGAGGCACGTTCCAGGAAAACATGGAGAGCGCGATTGGCGTGTTCACGAAGCTGGGTGAGTCACGCGAGCAGATGGCCGGGCTCATCACTGGAATCGGGTCTGACTTTCCGGAAGTCGCGAAGGAGCTGAGCATCGCGAGCGGCGATGTTGGCGCATCCATGGACATGATCATGTCCGACCCGCTTTCGTTCGCGAAAAGCGTTCAGAAGCTGATGTCCACGATGGATAAGTCTGATCCGAGGTTCTTGCGAATGAACCTCATGCTGTCTCAGTTTGGAGAAGGGTTTCAGTTCGTGGTCCAGGGCGGAGACAAGGCCGCGAAGGCGCTCGAAGCAGCGTCGGTACCGGTCAAGGGCTTAGAGGGCGCGTTCGGGAAGATGGTGAAAGGCGCGTCCGGGAGCACGCGCACGTTCGCTGAGAACATGGATCTGATCAAGGACAGCTTCGAGAACGGTCTGAAGCACATGACGAGCCAGACCGATCGCGAGGTCGTCAAGCGGCAGAGGGCGGCTTACAAGGCTCTCTCGAAGACCATCGACGAACTGCGCAAGCAGGGAGGGGTCAAGGGTACGTTGACCCAGGCTCTGCTCGATATAAACCGGCACGGGCTCGTTCACGGTCTCTTGCCAACGCTGGAGAAGATGGCGAAGGGCGACGGCCCGGTCGGATCGTTCAGCAAGAAGCTGAAGGAGTGGATCCCGTTGCTGGAGGGCACCGGTGACGGGTTCGTCAAGTTCGCTACCACCATGGGGCCGATGCTGATCGCGATGGGTCAGCTTGGATCGTTGGCGTCGGGGCTCCTGGGAGCCGCTGCGCCATTCGTGCTCCTCGGCGCGGGCGCGTGGTTTGTTGCGAGCAACTGGGAGGCGATTGGTCCGAAAGTTGACGACGCCAGCTGGGCCTTCAGTCGCTTCAGCGCGGGCCTGGTCGATAAAATGAAGAAGGTCGATTGGGCGGCGATGGGGACCGATCTGGCCAACGGCCTCGTTACTTTGTTCAGCGGCTTGTCTGGAGAGAAAGCGGCGGGGCCAATAGGTAGATTCGCCACTGGGCTCAGGTACATCATCACGGAGGCATTCGTGCCAGCGGTCAAGGGGATCGCTTCTGGGTTTTGGACCGCGCTGTCGAAAGAGCTTGGTACCGGCGGGGCTTCCGCTGCCGTGCTCGGGCTAGCGCTGATGACGCCGCTGCGCGGGGCAATCATGGCTGCTGGCAGCGGGCTTGCGAGGGGCGGGCTCTCGCTGTTTAGCGGCCTTGGAAAGTCCGCGTGCAACGACAAGAGCATCGTGTCTGGAGCCAACTGCGCCCTGACCAAGGCTGGCAGCACGGTGGCCGGTGGCGGAGTTCTGGCAAAGGTTGGCAAGAAGATTTCCGGCGCGTTCGGGAAGGCGATTGGATCCGGGAAGCGGCTCGCGGGTGCCATAACAAAGCCGGGGATAATGAAGAAGGCCGGGCAGGGCGTGGTGAGCATGCTTGGGAAGGCGAAGGGCATTGCAGCCAAAGCCGGATCGGCTGGCATCAAGGCGGTCGGGACTGGTGCCAGGACAGTTGGGACTGGCATCAAGGCGGCCGGAACTGGCATCAAGGCGGTCGGAGCGCTCGGAGGCAAGGTAGCCAAGGTGCTTGGAAAGGGAGTGCTCACGAAGATCCCAGGGATTGGCGCTTTGATTGGTGCTGCGTTCGAGATCCCGGCAGCGGCCGAGGACATCGCAAAGGGCAACATCGCCAAAGGAACCACGCGCATTCTTGCTGGCGTGGCCGACGGTCTTTTGCTCGGCATTCCGAGCTTGGTAGGAACCGCGTTCGGCGTAGACATCATCAAAGAAACGTCCGACATGGCGGCAAGTGGCTACCAAATCATTGGACAGGAATCGGCGGCGGCATGGGATGGCATCAAAGAAAAGTCCGCCAGTGCCTGGGCTGGAATCAAGAGCGACGCTGGTGAAGCCTGGGAAGGCGTCAAACTCTTTTCGTCCGACGCCTCGACGTGGACACAGGACAAGCTCACCGTCATGAAGGACTTTGGGGTCGCGGCCTTTGGCGGCATCAGGGCTGCGGTGGGCAGCCTTAGTGCCAAGTGGGAGCCGCTGAAGGATTCGCTTGTAGCGGGAATAAAATATGTAGGCGTTCTCATCAAGAACAACGTGCTGACGGCGTTCGAGAAGGTCGGCAACATTTTCGGTTCGATCTTCGACAACTGGGAGCTGGGCTTGCTCCGCATGCAGGACTTCTTCCTCAGCGCGGCGTCCAAGATCACCGGCGGGATCAAGACCCTGGTGTCGGGGCTTCCGGCTGGGATGGTGCAGGCGGCCGGTCTGGGATCGCTCGGTGCCGCTGATGCGTCGATAGAGAGCAAGCGCAGCGAGATTGCAGGAAAGATCAGGGCTATGGAGGCAACCAGGAAGGTTGGTTCCAACCAGGCTGCGCAGATTGCGGCAAGCCGTGCCAAGGAGGAATCAGAAGCCAAGGCAGCATTGGACAAGGCCGTAAGCCGAGTCACCTCTACCGCAAAATCTAAGGAAGCCGACACGCGAGCCATCGCGGCAGCCATCATGATCTCCGGCTTCGATAGAGCTGCTCTCTCGCAGCTTCAGTCTGTGATGCTTGATGTCGGCACACGGTTGCCGACAAGAAAACCTGGGCCGAAGCCTACGAATAACGGTGGTGATTAAGAATGACCGTCAGGCTCCGAAATACTTCGCGTCTCAAGTTTGCGCGTTTGGCGACGATCGAAGGTGTCGAGCACTGGGAGCTGCCTGAGTACCCAGCGATCCAGGAGGCGTTGGACGACGCAAGGTATGTCGTCGATCGCAAAGATCGAATCGACAAGCTGGCCACGACGTTCTACAGCGACCCATCTCTGTGGTGGATCATTGCGCTGGCGAACGGCATGGCTTTGCTGCCGAACGACTTGAGGCCAGGCTCGACCATTCGAGTGCCGTCGCAGCGCCGCGTATTCGTCGAGATCCTGCGGCGTCCGTCCGGCGGCTCAGAGGCGCGGTGAGGCATGGCAGACTTCGTCAGCTCTGGAGGGGAGCGCGGGATCGACCCGTCCTCGTTTCAGATATCGGTAGTGATGGAGGTGCGCGGAAGCGGCGTCCGCATTCCGCTGTGGACAAGGGGCGTTGGCGCGGCGACCGGTGATTCTGGCGCAGTGGCATCGTCGAGGAGCGCCGGTGGATTCGGCGCGAGCGGAGATGGTCCAATCTCGGCGTCCGATTTGCTGACCCTGGATCTGCCGATCGTCACAAGCGTTTCGGTTGAGCTGAGCCTTGGCCTCGTAGGCAAGGTCAACGTGGAAATTAGCGCGACGTACGAGCTTGGATTGCTGTTGCTAGACAGCCCGTTCTTCCAGATCGGAAATCTGGTTGATGTCCAGCTCGGGTACCAGAGAAGTCAGCGCTTCATGGATCCCGTTGTTGGGCAAACCTCGAAGCCGTCCATTCGGATCAGTGCCGAGGAGGGACTGACGGCAACCCTCAATGTAGAAGGCGGAGGGTTCGCGGCACTGCGAGGCGTTTCCAACAGGACGTTCAAGGGCAAGTCGTACAAGCAGATTATCAATCAGGTAGCCAAGGAACTGAAGTGGGAGGTCGAAGGTCTGGACGACATCAGGTCGAACATCAATCGGCCCAACCTGCTCGTTGACGAGCCGTTGTTTGCCGTTCGTGACATCGTGAGCCAGGGCAACATGACGGATTGGTTCTTCATCCGTCACCTCTGCTACAACGCCGGATGCCACGTGTGGATGGGTTCGGTTTCAGCGAGCGGGAAGCATAAGCTCGTTGTGAGCCCCAGAAAGAGCACCCTCGCCGGGACTCCTCGGTACAAGTTCGTGTCGAGAGGAAACTCTGACTTCATCAAGTCGTTTCCGGCGCTGGAGTTCGAGACCGAGGCTGAGTTCGTGTGGTTGCCAGGGGGCGGAGTCAGATCCACGTCTCAGTCGATCAACCCTCAAACCAAGAAGGTTGAAAAGCACGAGGCGACGGCAAAGACGTCGGCAGAACCGGCGCTCGGCAGCGCGGGCTCCGCGAATTCGGAGCAGGCAGAGGTAGGCTCTACCCCAGTACAGCTGGCGAGCGCTGATGGTCCCGGAAGAACGGGCGAGTACATGGTGGTCTCGGCGCGAGATCCCAGGAAGCCAGGGGACGTTGTGCAGTCGCACCGTGATGAGCTTGCCGTGCTCGGCGGGATCACGGCAAAGGTGACTTCGTTTGGGATCCCTGATCTTCTGCCCGGCGACGTGGTTCAGCTTGATGCCCTGGGCGTCTTCAACGGCCTCTATGGCATAAACAGCCTCACCCATACGGCCAACGACACCGATTGGTCGATGACGATGGAGCTGATCAATAACGCCTCGGCATCCGGCATATTCGAGAAGTATTTCGTCAACCCTCCGGAAGAATCCAAGACCAACACCGGAAATGTAGACGAGAGCACTTCAGAGAGCGGCGGGGATTCGGATGTCGAACCGCAGACGGAGCAATAGTTCATGCCTGGCGATCCAGCGTTCTCTGGCGGATTTCGTAGCTTCGTTCACCGCATCAGGCGTCACGGCTTGGAGTGGCTCGGGCTCTACTACAGCATCTACAGGGCCGAGGTGGTGGACAACGAGAACATCACGGACAAGTCGGGCTCGCGCAACAAGGAGGGCTTGCTCAAAGTGCGCGTACACGAGATCGGCGACGACGCCAGCACCGAGCCGAGGATCGCGTACCCAATGGCCGCGCTGGCCGGGCCAGGCTACGGCAACAAGTCGTTGCCGCCGAAGGGCGGCTTTGTCTGGGTCATGTTCGAGAATGGCCGAGTGGACATGCCGGTCTGGACCGGCGGCTGGTGGGGCACGGACGAGCTTCCGCCGGAGCTGGAGAAACCCACCAGGCACGGGTTCAAGACGCCTGGCGGGCACTCGGTTATATTTTCTGATGATGATGGCAGCGAGTTCATCCGCATCACTTGGGACAAGCCAGGAAATGACCAGGCTTCGTTCGTCGAGCTGAGCAAAGACGGCAGCATCAACATGTCAAACAAGAATGGCGCGTCGCTGTTCTTGAATGCGGACGGTGAGAACGTGCTCCTGCTGTCGCAGCATGGGCACTCGCTCTCGATGACTGATTCGGCCATGACGATGGCCGACAAGGACGGCAACGTGATCTCGATCGACGGCGGGGCCGTGACGGTACTGTCGAAGGGCGACGTCAACGTCCGCGGCCAGAATGTGAACATAGGCGCAGGGTCTGTGTTCCTTGGCGATCCGGCGACGTTCTCGGCGATGCTCGGCGAGCTGACGGTGGCGTACCTGGCCACGCACATCCATGGCACCGGCGTGGGACCGTCTTCGCCGCCGTTGACGCCGCCTCCGCCGACGCTCCTGTCCAAGAGCATCAAGGTAAAGGGATAGTTGGCTTGCCCGTGATTGCGCCAAAAGATCATCAGGATGGCATGGTCGATGCCTATGCGTCTGGTCGGAGTGCCAGCGCGTCTGCACGGCTGTTTGGATACTCAGCCCCAGCATGCCTAGCGGCACTGCGCCGACGTGGGCTGACCCCGAGACTCGGATCAGATGCCAGGCGAAAGTGGTCGGTAGATGAGCGATTTTTCGACTCCATAGACTCAGAAGCAAAGGCGTACTGGCTAGGATTCTTGACAGCCGACGCGCATGTCGGGCGAACAGTGATTCAGATTGGGTTGGCTTCAAGAGATCGCGATCATCTGCTGTCGTTTCGTTCGTTTCTCGGAAGCTCCCACCCGATTGTTGATTTCGTTTCCAGTGGCCACGCGGCAAGTCGAATCGCCATCGGCTCCATTCGGTTGGCCAACCGGCTCCGCGAATTGGGCCTGTTCACGAACAAGAGCGCGACGGCGCATCCATGCACCGAGATACCAGACGAGTTGCTGCGCCACTACTGGCGCGGCGTTGTCGATGGCGACGGTTGGATAGGATGCGATTCGAGAGGTAGTTGGTACGTTGGACTATCTGGGACGGAGGCCATCGTGGCTGGATACCGGGCGTTCCTTGTGCATTGTGGCGTGCGCACGAATGCGCAGCCGTCTCATCGCGCGAACATCCTGGTTCTTTTGCTAAAAGGGACCGGAATCGCCAAACAGGCGGCCTTGGCAACGTGGGGTAACAATACGATTTCTTTGGCACGGAAACAGTCGCTGGCCGATCAACTGGCAGCAACGCCGGTACGCAAGAAGCGGATGGTCCAGGTGAAGCCATGAGTCGATGCAACTTCCCGGTAAATTTCCCACCGGCACTCAGTCTGCCTGGCATCCCAGGATTTGGCCTGCCGTTCCCGAAGCTGCCGAAGATCCCGAGCTTGCCGTCCGTGCCGAGCTTGGACGTCGCTGTCGAACTCGGCATCGAGCTGCCAAGGTTGCCGTCACTCAGTCTGCCTGGCATCCCAGGATTTGGCCTGCCGTTCCCGAAGCTGCCGAAGATCCCGAGCCTGCCGTCCGTGCCGAGCTTAGACGTCGCCATCGAACTCGGTATCAAGCTGCCAAAGTTGCCGTCACTCAGTCTGCCGGGCATTCCGGGTTTTAGCCTGCCGTTCCCGAAGCTGCCGTCGTTGCCCAGTCTTCCTGGGCCACCCGCGTGTCCGATTGATGTACTCTGAGCCGAGCGATGACCATTAGAGGAATTGGATTCCCGTTCGGTAAAAGCAGCACGAGCTACCCGTCCGTGAAGGAGAATGACGATCTCATCGAGGACAACATCCGGCGCATCCTGCTCACGAGGAGGGGCGAGCGGGTCATGCGGCCAGACGTCGGGAGCGAAATAAATGACTACGTGTTCGAGAATGTGGGTTCGGTCATGCGGGCCGGTATCAGCCAGGAAGTCCGGCGCGCACTCGCGAGTAACGAGCCGAGGATTCGAGTGGTCGGCGTCGATGTGACGCAGCAAGAGGGAACGGCCGGTGGCAAAGAAGTAATCGTCATCGTTACTTACGAAGCAAACCGACAAATCAGCACGACAGCCATCTCGCTCTGAGCGCCATGTCAGATCCAATTCAAATCGAATCGCCTCAGTCGAATCTGAACCGCGCTCGCTACGCCGGAAAAGACTTTTTCACGTTCGTGGACGATCTGGTTGCTCGCATCCAGGTGCTGTTCGTCACCGAGTTCAACGACTTCGTGACCTCCGGCACTGGCCAGATGCTGATCGACATGGTGGCCTGGGCGTCTGAGACGTTGAGCTTCTACATCGATCGCCAGGCGACCGAGAGCTACCTGTCCACCGCGCGAACGCGAAAGGGCGTTGTTCGGCTCGCGCGCCAGCTCGGGTACAAGGTGTCTGGGGCCGTGTCCGCCTCGGTCGATCTGAACGTGAACCTTGGCGCGGTGCAGACGGTCATCATTACCCTGCCGACGGGCTTCCAGTGGAAGGGCCCGAACGATCTCGTGTTCGAGACAATCGAGGACGTTTCGTTTCCGATCGGGGAAGGGCCGACTTCGCCGCCTCGGTCCGTAGGGGTCAGGCAGGGCACGACGCGGGTTGAAATTTTCACATCGACCGGCGCACGCAGTCAGATATACCGGCTCAGCCCAGGTGGCGGCAGCACCGTTGCGGCCGGTTCGGTGTCGTGCCGCGTGAACGGCGCGGACTGGGTCGAGAACGACATCATCACCTTCGACGCCACCGATCAGTACGAGGTCGGCATCGGAGACGACCCGCCAACGATTCGGTTCGGCAATGGCGTGGCTGGAAACATACCGCTGGTGAGCGCGGAGATCCGAGTCGAGTATTTTGCGACGGCAGGGGCGGCCGGGCTCGTTCAGAGCGGCACAATCACAGAGCCGGTATCGCCGTTGGTCGTTGGGACAACGGTCATTCCGCTCATCGTGAACAACCCTCTGCCGACGTCTGGCGGCTCGGATCAAGAGTCGCTCGATCGGGTCAAGGCAAACGCCCCGAGAGTGTTCAGGGCGCACACGGTCGCGATCACGCGCGATGACTACGAGAGCTTGGCGCAGGCGTACACTGACCCGCTGGCAGGCTCGGTTGCGGTTGCTCAGGCATTCGTCGCTCGCAGTGCCGACGACGATCTTCAGCTCCAGATCCTGCTCAACAACATCCGAGCCATTGCTTTCTCGTTGATTGGCAATGTCACAAACGAGACCGCCGGGATCACGGCCGACCTCGGCGCGCTCAATCTGTTGCGCGACACAATCGACGGTGCCGCAGTGGCGGCTACGACAAGCGTGACCTCGGCATCCACCGGATCGGACGGTGCCAGGACCGCGGTCCAGCTGATCAGGAACAGATCGATCCAGATCGACGTGGACGCGAACGATGTCCGCGATCAGGTCGTCCTCGGCAAAGCGGCGACGACCGCAAGCGCGGCGACGGTCGGAGAGCAGGCCGCGATCAATGGGTTCTTCGATCTGATC
>Ga0307378_10014215_pt1 | contig 10023 bp, 8 predicted proteins | sample UN1MG_FD_202238 | JGI IMG/M metagenome (GOLD analysis project Ga0307378, IMG submission 202238) | Soil microbial communities from Risofladan, Vaasa, Finland - UN-1 | ecosystem: Environmental > Terrestrial > Soil > Coastal area > Acid sulfate soil | place: Finland: Risofladan, Vaasa | collected... | reverse complement strand
CTTGAATTGAGATAACTTTCCCAAAGCGGTTTCAGAGAAAAAACAGGAATTATTTCCTTGACTCTTATGACATCATGAACGTTCTTCAAAGCGAAAGAAAATATCGGTATTGTCAGAACTATGAATAAAACAAAAACTAAAACTGCTTTTAAATTTATTTTTCTCAAAAAGAGAAAAGAGAAAGTCAAAAAAAAGGCAAAAAGCAAAGCGGCGAAATTGGTTTTTGAAGCCGAGCCAAACACTCCCAAAACAGGGCTAAGAGTTAAAATTCCCAAGCCAATTTTTTTAATTATAGAAATGTTTAATTGTAAAAAATAATAAAGAAAAATATTGAACAAAAAAATAAAAAGAAGAAGAAAGAAAGCTCCGGTCGGAAAAACCCCCCATTCGCCAATAGCTGCTGTCCCATATTCTCCGCGCTGCAAACCGCTAATCATTTGATAAAAAACATACAAAACATTGACAAAAGCGAAAAACAGCCAAAAATTCACTAGCAGCTTAACCGTGTCTGTTTTTTTAATGCACCAAAAAACATAAAAATAAAAAACAAAGAATTGGCATTCTTTCAGAAAATAAAAAAATCCCCTATCCAAGCTCAGATTGGCAAAAGCCCAATTGGTCAAAACGCTCAAAAGCCCTATGCCAAGCCAAATCAAAATGGGAATAAACAAAGGCGGCTTTTCTACGACCGTCTTTCCCGAAGCCAAAAAACCGATAAGCAAAGAAAAACCCAAAATAAATATCAGAATGTCTTCTATCCTGATTTCAATAATTTTTCCGTTTGACAGAATTCCGGCCGGAAAACTCGGAGAAAAAGCGATTGCCGCGGCTAAAAAAATCAAAGATAAAATTTTGATTGCTTCTTTAAAATTCATTTTTAGGTTCAGACATAATAAACACTATTTTAAAACAATAATTCTTTAGAAAGGGGAAAATATATAACAGCAACTTATCTATTTTTTCAAGTAATTTTAAAAAAGATTTCACGCCAAAAAACTTCAAAAAAGGAAAAGCAATCCAAGAAATCAAGTGAAAATAATAAACTTCTACTTTTCCAAAATATTCTTTGGCCATCTTTAAATCCTTATTTTTTACAATATGGCTTACGGCCCAGCCCGTTCTTTTCTTGGTAATTTTATTAATCTTTCTCTTCAGATTGGTAAAAGGATTGTGGCCGAAAGTTTCAACGCCGATTAAAAAACCTTTCGGCTTTAAGACCCGGGCTAATTCAGGAAAAACTTTGTTTAAATCCAAAGAAGAGAATGTCCCGCCGTCAAAAATAATGTCAAAGGAATTATCCGAAAATTCCATTTTTTCACAGTCCATTTTTAAAAACTCTGCATTTCTTGTCCCAACCCGCTCTTTGGCAATTTGTAAAGAATTCTCGGATAAATCAATAGCTTTTAATTCAGCTCCCAATTCCGCCAGCCAAACAGAATGAACTCCGTCTCCACACCCGTAATCCAAAACTTTTTTATTGGCACACTTATCTTTTAAAAAATCATAAACAAACTTAAAACTGCTTAATAAAAAGGGTTCAAATTCTTCAAAATCCCCATTTTTTCTTTTATCCTTTTCCAGCCGTTCCTCCGCTCTTTTATCATAATATTCAATTTCTATTTTCTTCCTGTTCTCCATTGCTATTCAATAATTTAATTAAACCAATAATAGATCCTAAACCATAACCAATGTGTCTTGCAGCAAAAACTAAAGGCATCATAAAAAACAACCTGAAATCTTTCTCGCGGAAAGCTGTTTTTGCGGAAAAAAACAAAGAAAGAAGGATATACGGCCAAACGCTTAAAGGCAGTGTTAAAACAAAAACCAAAGGAACATAATGCCTCAATTTTAAAGGAATTTTAACGAATTTCAAGGGCAGAATGGCCCAAATCCCGTCATTGATATTATGCAGAAAAAAGTCCTTAAGTTTGGATTTCGGATAATAATAACTGACAATTTCAGGATGCAAAAGGATTTTTCTACGAGATTTTTTAAGCCGAAGGTTAAATTCCATATCCTGGCTTCTAATAAGATTCTCGTTGAACAAACCGATTTTATCAAAGATCTCTTTTTTGTAGCAGCCGCCAAAAACCGTATCAACCCATTTCGGTTCATTTACTCCTGTTCTGAATTGAGAACCACCGGCCCCAAAAGGATGAGAAAGAACAATGGCAATAGCCTTTGCAAAAAGGGTTTTTTTGCCAGGCCGCGTCTTCATAACCCCGCCAACACTATCGGCATCGTACTCTTCTAAGTATTTCACGCATTTTGAAACATAATCTTTCTCGTAACTCGCATGAGCGCCCATTAATATCACAATGTCTCCTTTAGCCGCCTTAACGCCGATATTAAGGGCAAAACAGGTAAATTTCTTTGCGTTGTTTAAAAGTCTAACAAACTGATATCTTTCTGAATATCCTTTTATAATTTCTATGGTTTTATCTTCTGACATTCCATCAACGATCAAAACTTCCAGATTTTCTTTCGGATAATCCTGGGATACAATCGAATCCAAACACTTTGCTATATATTTCTCCTCATTCCAGCAAGGTATTATTATTGAAACAAATGAATGGTTATTTTTCATATTAATCTATTTAGAATATCGGCGAATTTTTTTGCCATTTTTCTATGACTGTATTTGTTAATTTTCTTTATATCTCCCTGATAAGTTATTTTACCTTGGAATTTATATTCATCATAAAAAGCTTTAATAAAGTTCTTAACCTCTAAAATTTCCTTACCGTAAACACCGGCTTTAGTTTCTGAAAGGAGTTTTTCTACAACCCCATCGCTAGCTCCTCCTACACCAAGTATTGGTCTTTGAGCGGCCAAATACTCAAAGATTTTCGAGGTGTAGAAACCTTTTATATTTTTATCATCCCAACCCAAATGAAGCAGAATTTGTGATTCGTGTTGTTTTTGAAGTGATACTCGGTGTGGTATCGGCCCGTATTGATGGATAATTTCTGAAAGTTTGTATTTTTCAATCTCTTTTTTAAGCCAGTCGCCTTCTTCGCCGTAAAATCTTATTTCAACCTCTTCTGGATTTAGGAGATTTTCATCTATCAACTCTTTAATAGCAATAAAAAACTTTGATACTCTTTGTTTTTCAGGATAAATATGACCAGTATAGGTAATAGTGAATTTAGTTGTTAGGGATGGTGGAGCGGTTTGAAGCCACGAAGGATCAAAGCCGTGGGGTATAAAATGAATAAATTGCCGTTTATGGAGTTCTTTTAATTTCCCAATGAAATAATCAGAAACAGTTGTCAAGGCATCTGCTTTTAAAATCGTTTTTATTTCTAATTTTTTATCGAATAATTTTCTTATAGGACCATATTTATAATAATAACCTTGTGACCAAAGATGGGTAAAATCAGCAATCCAGGGAATTTTATATTTATCTTTTAATTCCTTAGCCACGAGATGGGCTGTTATTGGCCAAATACTAATTACTGCATCTATTTTCTCTTTTTCTAAAAGCTTATCTGTTTCTTTGATAGCAAATGACTTCCAATATTTTTCAGTATCTGGATAGGCAAAAATGGCCATATAAGAATTCAAAAGAAAGTCAATGAAAGATTTTTTAGAAGTTACGCCAATTTTTTCTTTAAGTTGCTCGCTTACACTTCTGTCGGAACTAATACCAAACCATCTAAGCAATTTTTTCAAATGGTAAAACATATCGCGGTAAGGCGTCTCAATAATTTTCACCTTAGCTCCAAAATCGGGTTTTCCCCGTAAAGGAGCTGTCAGAACAATCGGTTGCCATCCAAATTCTATTAGATAATTTGCTAAACCCAAAGTTCGTGGACTCCCGCCCCTGTAAAGACAATATGGCTCGAGATATCCTATAATTAAAACTTTTTTCATAATTATTTTTCTATTAACCCTCTATAGATTTCTTCCATTTTAGCCATTTCTTTAAAATAATTGTTTTTTTCTTTGATTATCTCTCGGTTAATTTTACCAAAATCTTTTCTGAGATTTTCGCTTTTTATCAAATTGATGATTTCTTGAGCTAAAATTTTTGGATTTTTTACTGGAATCAAATATCCCCCTTGGCCATCTTTAACCCATTTTTTATTTTCACCAGTAATAGTAATGACAAGCGGCAAACCGCAGGCCATGGCTTCCGCTGTAGAAGAGGCGATTCCTGCGTCTGATAAAGAGGTTGAAATATAAACATCCGCTGTCCTTAAATATTTTGGTAATTCGTCGTTTGGAACAAACCCAATAAATCTTATGTTGTCAAAAACTTTTAATTCTTTTGACAGACTTTTTAATTTTTCCTCTTCCAATCCTTTACCTGCAATGATAAATTTTACTTTCGGGATTTCTTTCAGAACGATGGGAATTGCTCTGATTAAGGTTTCAACATTATATATCGGTTCAAGATTTCTTAAGCTAATCACTACCGGAGAATTTACAATTTCCAATTTTTCTTTTAAATCTTCATCTTTTGGACCCGGACTAAATTTTTCAATATCTATTCCGAAATAAATGATGTGAATTTTTGAAAAATCTGTTCCTAATTTTATCATTGCTTTTTTCATGTGTTCCGCATCGCAAGTAATTAAATCGGCTTTCTTTAAAACAAATTTTATTAAAGGTTTAATAACTTTTGATTTGGCGGTAATTAAAATATCTGAACCCCAGGCAGTTAATATAAAAGGATAAAATCCGCTAAAAGCCCCCAAAATTCCATTAACCCCAGCATAATGAACATGAAGAACATCTGGTTTTATTATTCTGATTAATTTTCTAACAAATAGTATATTAAACAGAATATTTAAAGGTTTTGATTTAAAATTTTTAAGCAAATGAAATTTTATATCTTTAGAAGTATTGAAACTATTTGGAGTTAAAGATATCCAATTAATTTCATAATCCTTATCTGTAAAGTATTCAATCCATTTAAAAGAGTGAATGGAATTAGCATCGGCTAAAAAACACAACTTCATGATAATTTTCTTGATTTTCTAATGCCCGATAAAATATTTTTATAAAAATTAAGATCTACTTTTTTGAAAATAATTATATCTTTTATTGAATTACCTGAAATCTTACTGTAAATGATTGTGGTAATTACAGCCACAGCAGAATAAGAAATAACTGTTGCCCAGGCAGCTCCTATAATTCCCCATTTAGGAATAAAAATTATATTTAAAATTATGTTTAATATTACAGAAAATCCAGTAATGTAGTTATTTATCATTGGTTTTCCTCGTGCAGTTAAGTCATTAGCTAAAATTCTCCATTCAGCAATAAGTAAACTTCCTATTAATAGAATTTGAAATGGTTTAACCGACTCTAAAAATTCTTCAGAATAAAATAAAACAATTATCCAATGACTAAAAATAAGAAGTAAAATAACTATTAAAAGGGTGACAAAGACAACATTACGACAGACTAAAGGAGTAAATTCTTTTAATCGTTTTTGATCAGTTTCTGAAACTATTTTTGGAAATAGCACCGTTCCTACCGAAGAAGAAAAAAGCCAAACCGCTTCAGATAATCTAGCGGCTACATAATAAAAACCTACTGCAATTGGGTTTAAAAAAATATTAATTAAAAATTGATCTATTCGATAATGTAAAAAATTAAATGTATTGGTTAAATAGACTTTAAAACCATAAGAAAGAATATTTTTGAAGTATCGTTTATTAATTTTAAAAATTAAACCGCCCGCTTCTTTTTTGATTATAAAAAATAAAATTATTCCAACTAAAAAGTAAGAGGCAACCTGAGCTAAAATTACAGCTTCAATTTCAAAACGCAATCCTAAAAGTAGAATTCCAACTAAAGTTAAGAAAAAGAAACTTTGGAGAAAAAACACAATATTATATTTCTTTATTTTTTGCAATCCAAGAAGAATGTGAGAAATAAAATTAAAAAAAAGTGTGAAAGGAATTAAAGACAGTGCTAAAAATAGATAGATTTTTTCCACTCCCTGAAAAAATCTATCGCTAAGGAAAAAAATAATTATTAAACCTATCAAAATTGCAGAAACACTAAGCAAAACGGTAAAAATAATATTGCCACCGAAAACCTCTCTTGGGGAATATTTTTTCTTACCTATAAAATAGATTGACGCCGAATCGATACCAAAATTAGTAAAAATTATTAAAAGAGATGGTAATAATATAGCTAAAGAATATATCCCTTGCCCCTTTGGTCCTAAAAACCGAGCAATGATTATAGAAACCCCTAATCCTAAAATAACCATTAAAACTCGAGTGATAAAAGTAATTAATGCATCTTTTGTAAATCTACCCATTTGAATCATTTTCTCTTAATAATGTAATAATTGACATCTTTTCTCATAATTGGTTTTCCTCCGTGCATTTCTGTATTAATATTTGGATATCTATCTGAATAACCAAAAGCTACACCACCCATAATTTTTAAGTGTTTAGGTGTTTTTAGAGAATTTCTTAAATAAAACTCGAAGTTATTTTTTAATGAAGCATGTAATCCCAATGTTATCTTAATTTTCTTTATAATCTTTTTAAAAAGGTTTGTTTCTCTTCGCCCAAAATGATATTCCGATAGATTAACAATACAGCTATCTATACTTTGACTTTTTGCATACAAAACCATATTTGCCAAAGCGAGGCCAGTATCTATAAATTGAAGACCATGGCTTGCTTTTTCATAATACATTCGGCTTAATGGTAACGACATGTCGCAAAATACTAATATAACCGTAGAAACACCTCTAAAAAATGGTTTAAATTTAATAAACTCTTCTATTTCTTTTTTATTGTCTAAGATAAGAAATCTTAATTCTTGATTATTACAGCCAGTAGGCGCCCAAGTTCCAGCCTCAATTATTGATAAAATATATTCTCGCGGTATTTTTTTACCATTAAATATCCGGGTACTCCTTCTTTTTTTTATTAAATCTAATAACATCCCTTTAAATATATTTCTTAATTTCTTTAACTAATATATTTATACTCTTATCAATTTCTCTAATAGCTTCTTCTTTTCTCTTTAAAACCTCTTCTCGATTAAACCATTGCCTATTGTTATAGTATTTTTTTATTAATAATAATGATTCTTTAACACTGGTGGTTCCACGATCTATAACTAAGAAATCATCCAAAAACAACGACATTATGTCTTTATATTTTGTGTGCCAAGAAAAAGATACTACTGGTACACCCATAGAGAGAGCTGAAGATATTGAATGATATCTACCGGTGATATAGAAATTTAATAAGCCTATAATTGCTCTAACCTGTTTGTAGGTTAGGGTCATATCAGAAATAATAAATGTCCCTTTTTGGCTTTCTAATTCGCTATAAATCTTTTTACTTAAAGCTAAATCACATGATTCAGAATCCTTTCCGTCTCCCAAAGAGTGAGGTATTAACAAAACCTGCCGATCTTTTAATTGAAAGAACTTAATAGTCTCTTTGCATAATCTTATGTAGTTCGGAGCCATTTCATTAATTACGAAACTTGGAGAAAATCCTACAATTGGTTTTGAAAAATCTAATCCTACGTTATTAGTAATATAATCAATTGCCCAATTCTTACTTTCTGGCGCCAAGCCAATTGAAATATCTGGAAATGAATAAATAGGAGTTTTTATATTCAATTCACGTACAAACTTTAGATTATCTTTTCCTCTCACAAAAATAAAAGGAAGGTTGTTTAGGGATTTTTTTACAAAAAATCTATATATTTTATCCGGAAAAGGACCATATGATTTTGTAAATTTAAAATAAGGCTTATTATATTTCTTACTTAAACATTGCATATAAATTATATTCATATAATCCCACCATTTATTTTTAAAACGTCTGTTTCCAATAAATTCTATACCAGATAAGTCTATTACAACATCACTTTTTTTTAGCTCTTCAACCAAAACAGAATATCGCCTTTTTTCATCTTTTGTTATAATTGTTTTATTCTTTAATAAATAAATAAGGTTGTAGGGAATATTAATAAAAAAATAATGCCATCCTAACATAATTGGAAAGCTTGGACATGTTACAATATTAAAATTATATTTTTTTGAAAATAAAATATTATCTTTATAATATTTTTCGTGTAAAATAATAGTATATTCTGCATCAAAATGTTTATTTAGTTTATCCATTAAAGAAAATGTAATGGCCTGAGTTCCGTAATTATGATTCAAATAAGATAAATTTGTAAATAAAATTTTAATTTTCTTTTTCATAAATTAAATTAATTATTCCTCTTCCCAAAAAATTATCATTAATAATATCTTTTTTACTCCTACTACACTTTTGATAAGCTTTTTTTATGATATTTTCTATAAAATCAAGGATGAAAATTTTGTTTTTAATTTCGGAACCATCTTCCCTGGGAATAGATAAAATATCTTTGTTAAAATATTTTCTTAGAGCATTAATATAAAATTTTTTCCTTAAAAGATCGAGATATGGAATTTTTTCATAAAAATTGAATAATCTATAGTCACATAATGGCAAAATCCAGTCCGATCCTATCCATTCAAAAAAACGCATAGAACTAATAAGACTTTTTCTTTGTATGTTTTCTAAAAGCCATTTTTCTATAATACTAGAAAGAAAAATCTTACTTTTTTTACTAGAAATATTGATTTGTTTTTTAATTCTCTTTTTTATTCCATCTTCAATCTCTTTTGAAACCTTATGTTTTGAATAAAATGTGCTATAAAGAACTTTATCAATATTCTTGAAATTCGTTTTTAACAAACAATCAAAACGCAACATGCGTGCACCAGCCAAAAAATCTCCACCCGCATGACCTTCCATATATACTCCTTTTTTAAAAAGAAATGGTCTATTTAGATAAGTATAGAATCGACTTAGGATATGGAAGATTGGTACCGATCTAAAACAAGAAACATAAAGTAAATAATCGTATAATATTTGATCAGCTTTTAGTCGATTTGAAATTTCGAATATACTTTTTTCTAAATCCTCAGGTGTAGGAACATTAAATTTGATGTTTTCAAGATTTAAAAGTTTTGCAATCTCTGATCCCAATTTGTCACCTTTTCTATCTGGGGATGAACGAGTAAGGGTTTTTAAATTATACAATCCATGTTTTTTTAAGCCGAAAGCGATTAGTCTTGAATCTAAACCGGCGCTCAAAAAAAGACAAGGGGGTTTGTTTATTTTTTTTATTGCACTAACGTAATCCTTAAAAACTTCGTCTAAAATATTAAGATATTCTTTTTCTAATTTTTTTGTATTTCCAAAATATTTTTGATTTCTTTTAAAATTCCAGTATTTATTTATATTAAATACTAAATTATTTTTTAAAAAATAAATTGTATTTGATGTCGCAGTGTCAAATTCTTTTATTTCTTTAAATAAAGTATTCTCTCCTGAAACATAGTCTGCCGCCAAAAATTCAGCTTTACTAATTTCATCTATATGAAAATTTGGAATATCCTCCGAATATAATCTATCATAGATTGTGATTACATCTTCTTTTTTTTGATAAAACAATGGAATAGAACCTAAACGATCTAAAATTATTTTTAATTTGTTTTCTTTGTATATAATTAACGCGTAACATCCATTTAATTCATTGAGAGAGATTTCTTTATCTAAAATAAATTTAGGTAAGTTTTCTTTAAAGTAAAATTCTTTATTATAAAAAAAATATCCTTTAAATAGAAAAAATGAATCATTTCCAAATTTACTCCAATTACTTTCTATCTTATTAATTACTAATTTATTTTTTTTATTTAATATTAATTTCATATTTTTATATTAAAATTTTAATCTTCTTTTGCGTAGAATTCTTTAATATTTTTAATAATAAAATCTTGCTCTTTTTTTATCATCTCAGGATAAATTGGGAGGGACAATACTTCTTTAGAAACTTTTTCCGACTCGGGAAAATTACCCTCCTGCAAAGTAAGATCTCGAAAAGCAGGCTGTAAATGCAAAGGTAAAGGATAGTAAATCATTGTCGGGATTTCTTTTTCTTTAAGATATTTTTGAAGCTCATCTCTTGATTCAGTCCTTATCGTATATTGAT
>Ga0307378_10014214_pt1 | contig 10023 bp, 1 predicted proteins | sample UN1MG_FD_202238 | JGI IMG/M metagenome (GOLD analysis project Ga0307378, IMG submission 202238) | Soil microbial communities from Risofladan, Vaasa, Finland - UN-1 | ecosystem: Environmental > Terrestrial > Soil > Coastal area > Acid sulfate soil | place: Finland: Risofladan, Vaasa | collected... | reverse complement strand
TTCTTTCGCTTCTCGCAGCAACTCAATCACGCCGTCTTTTCGCGTGTGTTTTATGGCCACATCGAGTGGTGTTTCTCCGTCCTCGTTCTGCGCATCGACGGGTGCCCCGGCGGAGAGCAGCAATTCGACGATCTCCCGATCGGCGAAGCGTACGGCCAGATGAAGAGGCGTAGAGCCGTTCCAGTCGGTCTCCTTTCTGGCAGTCAGGTCGGCCCCGGCGTCAATCAGGTGTTTCGCCGAGATCTTCTGGTTACTCCACACCGCGTCGTGCAACGGAGTGCGGCCGTCGGTCGATTCCGCGTTTACCTCCGCACCGTTTTGCAGCAACAACTCGACCAACTCGGCGGTGCCGTAACGCGCCGCCAGGTGCAACGGGGTGTGCTTGAAGCTGTCCCGAACGTCGATGGTCGCCCCCTTGGCGATCAGCAGCGCTGCCACGTCCACTTTCCCGCTTTTTGCTGCCACGTGGAGCGGCCACCTTCCGCCCAGGTGGGCATCAACATTCGCCCCCTTCGAGATGAGCAACTCCGCGATAGGCTTGTTGCCGGAATCGGCCGCCTTGTGCAGCAGTGTCCACCCACTGTCGCCAGGCGAGCTATTGACAAACGCCGGATACTTCTCGAGCAGACGAGTTGCTTCGGCGAGATCACCCCGTTGGCACGCCTCTTGGAGCGGCTGAGTGCTCACTGCCCCGCGTTTGACGAGCAGCTTCGCGCAACGTCCGGGAAACCGGCGCCGACGTCCAGCGCACTCCTGCCGGGCGTAATCAACGCGTTTGCCTCGGCCCCGTTGTCCAGGAGCAACTCGACCATGGCGAGTTGCCGGGTGACGATCGCCGCATACAAAGGAGTGTTGCCCCTTTTATCCCTTGCGTTCGGATCGGCTCCCGCGGCAAGCAGAGCGGCCGCAGCCTCCACGTCCAAGGAAAAGTGGAGCGGGCTGTAGCCGTCGCGGTCGCGGTGATTGACCTTCGCCCCCTTGGCCGCCAACAGCTTAACCATCGCAGCGGAGCGTGGGTGGTTATTTGCGAAGTGGAGCTCCGATTGACCGCGCTGGTTCTCGACGTCCAACGGCGATCCGTGTTCGATCAGCCACGCCGCGATCTCCACCCATCCGTTTCTAACGGCAACGTGCAGCGGCGTGCAACCACGGTCCTTCCCCGCGCTGACTGACGCCCCTTTATCGACCAGCATCTTGACGATTTCCAGATGTCCGAAGTAAGCGGCAACGTGCAACGGGGTATGGCCGTCAGCGTCCGTGGCGTTCGGATCGGCCCCCTGCGCAAGCAGCAGTTGTGCCGTTTCCTTGTGGCCGAGATTGACCGCCATGTGCAAGAGCGTACCTTCATGCCCGAAGGTCATCTTCACCGATGTCGGATCGATGGCCAACAGCCGCTTCACTTCGACGGTGTTTCCCTTCTCGACTGCCAACTCGATCGGCGCCCAGGAGACGCGGTCGTCAGCAGCGTTCGGATTCGCGCCTTGGACGGCCAAGAAGGCCAGGACGGTGAGAACAGATGTGTGGAGCATTGTGGGATTCCTTTGCGTTGAATAGCGTTACTTACGTTAAGCCCTCGGGCCTGTTGCCTGTCGGGTCTGTGCTGACTATCCAAGTCCATTCGGTTCATTAGGAGACCTCCTATCAGGTCAGTTCATTGGTCCCATTTCAATCCACTACCCGTTGTCTTCCACCAGTTCAGCAACCGCGTGCACTCCTTCCGGTAGACTTCATCCCGGTTCTCGATCACCATGGCGTGCGCGTACATACTGCCCACGGGCCGTCCGACGATGTGGAAATCGTATCCTTCCAGGTCGGCGAGCGTCACGGTCGCTTGCCCCACACGGCGGTATGCCTCGAGGGTCGGCGAATTGGCGTCCAGGTCGTCCCTGCGAAGGGTTGCGATCAGATTCGGTACGGCCGGCTTGTGATCCAGGGCCGCCAGGGCATCGGCACAAATCCCCACGTTTTCCGGAAGTCTGTCCTCTAACCCCGCCGTCAGCAGCGGAGCCGTCCAAGGCTCCTTGAGCTGGAAAAGGCCCGCGTAGAGCATCCGTCGAACGTGGGGATTCTCGTCTTTGAGGATTTGCTCGTAGAGTTGCGTGTCGGCTTTCGTCAGTCCGAGGGCGCGCAGGCCGTTTGTGGCGTTCATTCGCACGTTTACCGAAGCGTGACTCTCCGCATCGACGAAAAGCTGCTTCAGACGCTTTTCGAAACCTTTCGGATTGCAGGTGGACAGACGGCTCGTGGCGTTGTTCCAGAACGCCGTCGACGCGCCGGGGTCGCCGAGTCGTTCGAGGAGCCACTCGATCATCCACGGCTTCAAGGTCGGCAGAGCATTATGGGCGATTCGGGCCGTGTCGTCGTCGTTGCCCAGCGACGCCAGCAGCAGCGATTCGGCCTCGCGTCTCGAGGCGGCGTCCGCCTTGGAATCCTCGGCGGCCAGTCCGGCTGCCGCATGCACGCGGCTCAGCGGATCGGAAGACCGGCGAAGCACCCCTGCCAGCGCCGGGGCGCCGAAACGCTCGTTTTCGGCAAGCACCTGGGCGGCCAGAAGTCCCTTGACCGCCAAGGTGGTCTCGCGGTCGGGGAGGTGTTCGAGCAGCTTCGCGACGTCTTGTTGTGAAAGCGTGGCATTCGACGTGCCCCTGAGCAGATGGAAGGCGGTTGAGGACAGTCTCGGGTACTGGCAGTCCGTGACCGCCACGAGATCCGAGACGGAAAGGAACTTTCCAAGCTCCTCCTCCAGGACGATGATCTTCGCCGTATCGGGAAGCGACCTCGCGTTGCGCTCCTGCTCGTGGAATCGTCGGGCAAGGTCCTGGAGCCGCTCGATTTTCTCCGGTGCAAGGCCGGAAATCGGCTTCAACTCAAAGTGCTCTTGAGCGACAACGCCCCGGAACGCGCGGATTGGTGAGGGTTGCTCACTCGATATACTCTTCTGCTGCGCCTCGGCAGCGTTGAGCTTAATCGTGCCCGAGCGTGCCGTACCGGTCCAAAGGCCGGTGACTTGTTTCCATTTCCGGGTGTTCTGGTCGAACGGCGCCGCATCGGCAGTCGCGCTGTCGTTGCCCTCCGGGCGCTGGAATATCCAGATCACCCTTTCGCCCTTCTGGATGGGCCGCTCGCCCGCGCCCCTGTCGCATCGGTAAGGGCTCGGGAGGTCCAGCCTTGGCTCGCGTTTGCCGGTGATGGGGTCAACGAGCCTGTACTCCTGGCCGAAGTGGAACACACCAGCCTTCTTCTCTGCTTCGGAGCGCTGATGGTCCGAAGAATTCGGCTCGTTCAATGCTACCCACAGAGCCGCGTGCTCGAACTTCTCGCCGCAAGCCTCCTTAAGCGTAAGGTGGCTACCGGGCAACAGCGCATGTTCCGGATTCTCGCCCGCCACTATCTCTACCGTCACCGTATTGGACAAAAGCGACCCAGTCCACACGTTGTCCGGGTTCTGCCTGGCCTTGTCCGCGTCGTTGCCGTAGTAGGCCATTACCCGACCGGAAAACATCGGCCGGACCTGTTCTTCGGGGGTGGGCTGTCTTTGCGGTTCGTTCGCGCTCTTTGCATCGGGCGGTGCGGCGGGTTGCCGGATCTTCTTGATCGCCTCAGCGGCTGCCTGGCGGAGGGATTTGTCGACGTCCTCACTCTCTAAGACTTCGCTGAGCGCGGGGACTGCCGCCTTGGCCGCCGGCCCGATCTTCCCCAGTGCAGAAGCGCTGCTGCGACGGGCCTCCAGTTCGCGATCCTCGCGGAGTTGGCCAATCAGAGCGACAATAGTCTCTTCGGATTCGGCGCCGATTGCACCTAGTGCGGCAGCGGCATCCACGCGGACCTGCGCGTGGGGATGCTTCAGGGCGGCCCGCAGATGGGACTCGACCGGCCGAGCGGCGGCCCCAAATCCGCCGAGCGTGGCAGCAGCGAAAGACGCCTCGAACTCCCGCATGTCATGCGACTTCAGATGTTCAGCAATCGCCTCAATGTGCCCTCCCGCCTCTCCTGTAATGCGAATCAGTGCGGCATGCCCACGGATGCGGTTGTTGGGAGTGCTGTCCGTGAGAACCTTCTCCAGATCCTCCACCGCAGGCCTAGCGCGGCTACCCAGTGCAGCCAGCGTGTCGATGGCAACGCGCCGAACGTAAGCATCTTTGTCGTGCAGCATGGGGCGAACGACCGAGATAACAGGCGCGTCGGGCTCGCCAATTCTCCCGAGAATCTCGATGGCGCACCAGCGATCATGGCTCTCGGGAGATTGGAACTTCTCGACGAGGAATGGGACGGCAGGTCCTCCAATGCGGGCGATCAACTCGGCGGCCTGATTCGCCTGATCACGGGCGATGCCGCCCCAGCCAACCTTGGAAAACAGAGGCTCGACCAGCGGCGACAGCTTATGCAATTCGGCTTTTGGGCATTCTTCTATCAAAGCGTTCGTGGATCGGATTGCGGCTGCCTCTTCATTCCAGTCTCTGCTGTTGAGCTGTTTGCCGAGGAGTTTTATTAACGAGTCGAGGGCTCTGCTGGCATAGTCTCGAACGAGGAAGTCCTCGTCTTTCTCGGCGTTCATCAGTGCGGGGACGATCAGTTCGGTATCTGCTGCGATCTTGCCGAGGGCTTCTGCGGCATATGCTCTCACCAAGCGCTCGGGGTCCTCCAGGGCAGCGATCAACGCAGGGACGGCCGCTTTCGCTTCCGGCCCGATACCGCCCAGCGCTTCGGCCACACGGTAACGCGATTCGCCGCGGTTCTGTAGTAGCTCGATCAGAAACGGCACCGCCTCTTTGGCACCGGATCCGATCTTTCCCAAAGAACGTATTGCCGGGGTGCGAAGCCGATCTTGCTGGTACTTCTTGAAATACGCGATCAGCTTGGGAACCGCTTCCTTGGCATCCGGTCCAATCCCCCCCAACGCACCTACCGCCCACATTCTCACGGCCTCAGATTCATCTTCCAGCAAGCCGATCAGAGGGCGGACTGCATCCCGTGCGTGCGGACCGAAGGCTCCCAGCGACATGGCGGCAAATTGGCGCATGTAGACACTTTCATCGGTCAGTGCCTCGATCAATGCGGGAACGGCTACCTTGGCCGCCTTGGCCTTTTCTTCGTTGGCGATTGCGGTCACCCTGGCAAATTCGACTTTCTCCTCCGGCGACATAAGTTCAGGCGTTGCCGGACCACCAGTGAATCTCCACACGGGAAACACCTCGTACATGTTTACGGTGGGAGGGAAAATCTTGTAGAAGGAATTAGCGGCCTCAATGCGGACCTGGGCATCCTCATCCTTCAGTCTTCGAACCAGAGCCGGAACGGCCTCTTTCGCGTTGGACCCGAATTTGGCAAGCCCGTAGATGGCTTGGAGCCGTGATTGCGGATCAGGACTCTCCAACTTCTCGATGAGTTGGGACACTTTCTCCCTCAGAATCGCTTTCCCGCGGTGAAACAGCGGGAATTCGCCGGGCTCTTCGAGAAGGATCTTCAACTCGCCCTCTTCAACTCGCTCGAGATTCACCCGTGCCGGCTGGAAAGCAAAAGAACCGGACCAGACGTTCAACTCCTTGGCAAATTCCTCAGAAACCGCATAGCTTGCCGTCACTCGGAGTGTCTTGCGACCACCATCAACGACCTCAAACGGGAGGGTTGTGCTCTCGCCCGGCGAAAGCTCGACAACGGACTTGGCGCTCTGTTCGACGGACGGCGGGTCGGACTTCCACTGGTCCTGCTGGAAGCTCACGTGGAACACACCCTTGCTCGAAGACCGCCAGGCCTGGCAGAGCGTGACGACCCGGACGGGCTGCTTGCCGATGTTGGTGATCTCGAGCTTTGCCGGGAAGAGTCCGTTGGTCGGCGTGACCTTCGCCGGCAGGACAATCCGAGCCAACAGCGCGCCCGCGACGTCCGGCTGCGTGGCGGGCGCGGGAGCCTTCTCAAGGGGTAGCGGCGGCAGTTCGATGCCTGGGCGGGCTTTCTTGAGCAATCCCCTGGCGAACTCACCTTGCCGGGCCAGAATGTCGATCAGGTGGCGCTGGGCGTACTGGTCTTCCTCGGCCAGCCAGCGGGCGACGATCTTCTCGGCCTGCTCGTCCTGCTGCCCGACGAGCCACCCGACGATCTGCTTCCTGGTTCCCTCCCCCATCAGCCCGGTCAGCCGCCGGTCATTAGCGAACCGGCGCAGGTACTTCACCGATTGCCGGGGGATATGCTCCACCAGCGTTCTCACCAGATACGGAAGTTCGTCAGGCCGTTGCCCGCTCTTGAACTGGGCCTCGATGTCGGCCACGTAGCCTTCCAGCTCGCCCTCGGGGTCGGCACAGACCAACACCCGTCGGCAGTAGAAATCCAGAAGTTCGTCGGGCGTCTTGCGCCACTCGCGGACCGCCTTGGCGACCTCTTCGCACGGTCCGGCGTGGGCCAGCAACAGCCGCAGCACGTACAGGTCGTACCGGTCGGTGCGGTTGTACCGCTGGCCGTAGTACGGGATCACCTCCCGGCGGGCCCGATCCGGGTCCAGCCGGAAAAGCGTCTCCCAGTACTGCTCCCCATCGCCGTTGCTGGGGCCGGCAAGCCATGCGGCGCGAAGCCAGTCGTAGCCGGCCTTGCGAACGGCCGGTGATAGCCCAGCGGCTAATTCGCGAAGGAGCATGTGTAGTGGGGCATCACGGGCGAGCTTCGGCGACCCGGCCAGCAGTTCACGGATGCTCGGTTCGGCCCGCTCTGGCGTCATGGCCTTGACCAGCAGCTTGCCGCCCCACTCGCTCCCGCCAAGGACCTGGAGAAGGATATCAATCCGCCTTTTGTCGCCGCTGTCGGCGATCGCCCGCAGGTACATCTCGCCGAGTCCGTAGGCTGCCGGCAGTCGCTGGGCCGTGGAGGCATCCCTCCAATGCCAGACCAGGTAGGCCATCGGCAGCTTCAGCGGCGCAACGTCCGGTGCCGGAGGGCGCGTGTGCCACCCCCAATCCTTGACCATTGCCGCATGTTTGGCCAGAACATCGGCGACCGCCTTGTCCCATTGCGCCCATTGCCCGGCCGATTCCTTCCGCAGCGTCTCCGCCTCCGCCAGGAGTGTCGCCACCGATGCCCGGGCCGCGCCGGCGTCTCCTACCGGTTGGGTGGTCCCGTCCGCCGGTTGCGTGTCGGGCGGGGAAGCGGCAGTGAGCTTCAGGGCCTTGACGATGCCTGCGCCAGACTTGGGATCCGGGACTTCCGCCGCTTCGATGACCGTCCATCGCTTGTTGCTTCCGACAATTCGGACAGCAACATCGAAATCGTACGGATGTTTCACGAGAGCTTTGGCGGCCTCTTCGACTAGAAGCTGCATCACGAGGTACGATCCGCCGTATGCCCCTTTCTCACGGTGGCACTGGAGTATCAGACCGAAGTGCGGGTCGTCACGCTTCTCCCACTTTTCGCCGACCTTCTCAGTCAGCAGCTTGACAGCGGCGTCCAGGTTCAGCCCCGTCGGCGGCGTGGCGGACGAGGCGGCTTTCTCCCATTCCTTCCGATGCGGTTCCAGTCGTTTGAGCAGTTCATCCATCGCCTTGGCCGCGTCGTCGTCGAGGACCTTCCGCAGGCCGTCCAGGCGGGCCAGCATCTCCGGGCTGGCGGGTGTGCCCTGGCGCAGGAGCATGGGGTGCAGCTTGTTCGGATCTGGTTCCGACGGCTCGCTGGCCCCCCAGACCAACCACGTGCAGCCGGGGCGCGGACCGCCCCCGATGAGCTTCCCCATCACGTCGTTTGCCCGACCGAGGAATACTTGCTCCACCGCCAGGTGGTCAATGATCCGGTCCGCCTGGGCCTCGGTGATCTGGATGTACTGTCCCACGACCGTCGGTTCAGGCGGCGGCGCCACGGTAAAGGTGAGACTGTGATCCCCTCGCTCCGGAGATTTGATGTCCGCCTGCGGGGCCCGGTATTCGACGGACAGCACGAACCCCGCCTTGTTCGCCTTCAGCGACTTGACCAGCCGCGCCGCACGGTCCGCTTCCGCCTGGGTGAGGGTAGCGGCGGCTTTCTCCCATGCCTTCCGATGCGGCTGAAGGTTGCCCAGCACCTCGTCCATTTCCTTCGCCGCCTGTCCATCGAGTACGTTTCGCAGACCATCCAACATGCCCAGCATCTTGAGGTTCCAGTCGCACTTCTCTGCAAGCAGTAGTGGGTACTTTCGGCCGTCCGGAAGCGATTCCTCGGCGCCGAAGACTTGGAGGACGCATCCGGGAGGCGAGAAGCCAATCAACTTGCCCGAGATGTTGCGGGCACGGGCAAGGAAGCCCGTCTTCGCCAGATAGGCGATGATCTTCCTGGCCTGGCCCTCGCCGATCCGCACGGCGATCTCGTTCTCCGGCGCGCTTTCCGGCGGATCCGGCACCCTCAACCTCAGGGCATGCCATACGTTTTCGGCTGGCGCTGCGTACCACAGGAGAAGGACGAACTTGTCGACGTTGTCCGCCAGCGACTTTGCGCGGGCCGTGGCTGCGTCTCCGGCCGGTTGCGTGGCGAGCGATTCCTGGACCGCCTTGCGGTTCTCGGGCGTGTCGGGCACGGCTTTGACGCCGATCCATTGGCCTTCGTCGGCTTTGCGAACGATCCAGATGACACGGTCGCGTTTCCTGACGGCTCGCTCACGGCAATCCTGGCGATCGACGTACGTGTAATGCAATCGGAACGTGTCAACGCCGGGCCCATCGCCGGCCAGCAGTTGATGCACCTGGAACTCTTGTGTGCAGTTCAGTTTGCCTATGGCCCCGATCTGGCCTTGCGTATCTTCAAGTGCCTCGCAAGCCACCACGAATGCAAACTCCTGCTTGACGGCCTCTTCGATAGACAGACGGCTTCCGCACAGAGGCAACTGCTCTGGGGGAACGACGCTTAGCCGGGCGTCGTCGGCGCGTTCATTCCCGAGAACTGCAGCATTCGACCGGAGAGCGTCCCCCGGTAGATCCGCCAGCTTCTCAGGCGCGGTGATTGTCACCTTCACCGGAGCAGTGGTTAGAGTAAGCCGCCAAGACGTATTTGGTGGGGCAGTGTAGGTACACTCGATGGTGTAGGTGCCTGGCGAGCCAAGGGGATTGCGTGCGTTTTGGCGGTCCAATTCTTCCGGGGCGACAGGCCAGCGGTTCAAGCGGACGGTGTGGATGTAGACCTCGCCGGGTGCGAGAGACTTCGTCAGCGCCCTGCCTGATTCTTTCATGCGTCCCACCGGCTTGGCCAACAACGTTCGCCTGCCCTTGCCATCGGTAACGGCAAACTGCGTGCGGGAGTAGTAGTCGTAGATATTGAAGCGGTGTTGGTGCAACTCAATGGGCTTCTCGCCCGTGTTGCGGATGGCGATCTCAACGGGCACGTCCGCGCCAGCCGGGACCTCCTCCGCCCTCAAACGAAGACCCATTTGCGCACTGCCAGAGAGCGGGCCCCATCTTGTCGGCAGGGGGATGGAGGCGAGGACGTCCGACTCGGTCTTCTCAGTCCAAGGGATGTACCACTCGCTCCTCAAGACGGGTTCCGGAAGCAGATCACGGTCATTCACATGCAGGTAGCAAATCCATCGCTTCCTTTGCATTTGGTCAATAGGAAGTCGCTGACCGAAATGCGAGTCGGAGATCCTGTAAAAGTCGGCGACGAGACTTCCTTTCAGCGTCTTCAGCACCTCGACTGTCGTGCCCTTTTCCCCTCGCTCCGCCGCACGCCCCACGACGATGGCATCGGCCTCCGACTCGCGAGGTTCCCGGCGCTCCGCGCGACCATATTGTTCCGGTGACGCCAGGATGCGCTGCGCACCGCCGGCGATATTCGGATCGTCCGAGCGCATGTCAACCCAAAGCTGCTGATCCGAGCCCTTGGCAAGGATGTCTTCGAGAGCGCCCTGCATGCGTCTCGGTTTGTTGTCGTACTTGACCAAGGCGCTGATCGCCGGCAAGGCGCGGCGGTCGCCGATTTCCTCCAGCGCGTACAGAGCGGCCCGCAGTTCGCTGCCGAAGTCACTGACAGTTTGCGGGTCCCGCACACGCGGGTCGCGATGGGCGGCCTTCTGGAAACAGA